>X289_Eastern_Grey_Kangaroo__coassemble_117_pt1 | contig 34132 bp, 37 predicted proteins | sample X289_Eastern_Grey_Kangaroo__metabat2_low_PE_002 | metagenome-assembled genome bin X289_Eastern_Grey_Kangaroo
AGTAATTGGAGCCTTCCGCATAACCTGAATACTCACCTTGCGGAATTAAGGTTGTCTTTGAGATCGATGCCGTTAAGGATAATAAAGACCTCTTCCCTGTGGTGACCATCATCATTATGGAAGCCTTTATCAATAAAATGCGACGGCTCAAAGGTATCCGCAAGATGATTCTCATTGAAGAGGCTTGGAAGGCGATATAGTCTGCCAATATGGCAGACTATATCAAGTATCTCTACAAAACCGTCCGCAAGTTTTTCGGAGAGGCTATTGTCGTTACTCAGGAAGTAGCCGACATCATCCAGTCGCCCATCGTAAAGGAGAGCATCATCAATAACTCCGACTGTAAGATACTCCTTGACCAAAGGAAGTATATGACCAAGTTCGATGGGATCCAATCCATGTTGGGACTATCAGAAAAGGAAAAGAGCCAGATACTGTCTATCAATATGAATAATGATCCCAACCGCCTTTATAAGGAGGTATGGATAGGACTTGGCGGCATGCAGAGTGCGGTATATGCCACTGAGGTAAGCCTTGAAGAGTACCTCACCTACACGACAGAAGAGACCGAGAAATTAGAAGTGATGCAAAGAGCCGAACAGTTAGGGGGAGACCTCGAGACCGCTATTCGGCAATTGGCTCAAGAGAAGAGAAATAAGAACAAATAAACTAACGATTCATTTTAATCAGAAACATCATGAAGAAATTATTAATGTCGGCTCTGCTTGGTTTGAGCCTGTTTGTAACCCCAAAGGCTCACGCTCAATGGGTGGTAGCTGACCCCACCAACTTTGCTGGGAACATCGTCAATACCGTTAAGGAGATTACAACTGCCTCTAAGACGGTTAGTAATACGCTAAAGAACTTTCAGGAGGTGGAGAAGCTCTACAATGAAAGCAAGAAGTATTATGATGCTTTGAAAAAGGTAAATAACCTCATCGGAGATGCCTATAAGGTGAAGGAGTGTATTCTAATGGTGGGTGACATCTCTGAGATTTATGTCTCATCGTATAAGATGATGCTTTCCGATCCCAATTTCCGTCCTTCGGAATTGGCGGCTATGGCATCTGGCTACACTAACCTTTTAGAGCAGAGCGGTGAGACCCTTAGGGAGCTCAAGTCGGTTGCCAAGTCAGGCGTGTTCTCTATGACAGATCACGAGCGAATGGAGGCTATTGACCGCATCTACACCACGCTTCGTGAGTACCGCTCTATAGTCGCTTACTACACTCGGAAGAACATCTCTGTAAGCTATGTTCGAGCGAAAGAGAAGGGTGAGTTGGCTTCCGTCAAAGCACTTTATGGAGATCTTTCAAGCAGATATTGGTAATCCCTTATAATCATTCGATATAGCTGATGGATTTCGCGAATTTGCACGAACTGCTCCGCTCCACTTATCAGGAGATGATGCCGCTATGTTCTGAGATGACAGGCATCGCTAAAGGACTGGCGGGATTAGGAGCATTGTTCTATATCGCTATGCGGGTGTGGTCTTCATTAGCCCGAGCGGAAGCAATTGATGTTTTTCCTCTCTTGCGACCCTTTGTTTTAGGCTTCTGTATTATGTTCTTTCCCTCTGTGGTACTCGGGACGATGAATGCCGTCCTCTCACCGATTGTTCAGGGAACGGAAAAGATTGTACATAAGCAGGAGGGGACGCTCGAATCGTTGACCGCAAAACGAGACCAATTGCAGGAGGAAGCCTACCTCCGTAATCCTGAGACAGCTTACTTAGTCTCCAATGAGAAGTTTGATCAGAAAATAGAAGAGTTAGGTATCATTGGACCTCAAGATGCGGTAACTATTGCCGGAATGTATGCTGAAAGAGCAGCTTATAAGACCAAACAGTGGGCGATGAAGTTGCTTCACGACCTCTTAGAGTTACTCTTTCACGCTGCAGAATTGGTCATTGATACATTGCACTTTTATCCTCATTGTTCTCTCAATTCTCGGTCCTATCGTTTTTGGCATTGCTGCATGGGATGGACTTTCGGGATCTCTCACCGCTTGGTTTTCACGCTACATATCTGTCTATTTGTGGTTGCCTGTCAGCTCAATTCTTACAGCTTTGCTCACTAAGATTGAGGTGTTAATGGTACAGAAGGACATCACGGCAATGAGTGACCCCAATTATCTCCCTGATGCCGGTTCTTGGTACTACATCGTATTCTTCATTATTGGCATTGTGGGCTATTTCAGTGTGCCTACGGTGGCAGGGTGGATTATAGAAGCAGGCGGTGGGATTGGCTCATATGGACGAAATCTCAATCAGACTGCTCAGCGAGGTGCCCAAGGTGCTTATTCCGGTGGCAAGGCAGCGATGGCAGGAGCAGGATCTGCTGCCGGTAACGTCGGTGGACGAATAAAAGGAATGCTGGTTAAAGGAAAGTAAATAGAAATTAGTAAAAATGGAATTCAAATCATTGACGAATATAGAGACTTCTTTTAAGCAAATAAGGGTCTATGCCATTGTCTTTGCCTTGCTCTGTGTAGCTTTTGGTGGCTATGCTGTTTTTGCCTCTTATCGCTTTGCAGGTAAGCAGCGAGAGAAAATATATGTGCTGGATCAAGGCAAGTCTCTCATCTTGGCTCTTAGTCAAGATGCAGCAGCCAATCGCCCCGTGGAAGCCCGAGAGCACGTGAGACGTTTTCACGAGTTATTCTTCACCATAGCACCTGATAAGGATGCTATAGAGAAGAATATGGAGCGGGCTTTTTCGCTGTGCGATAAGTCTGCCTATAACTACTACAAGGATTTGGCAGAGAAGGGCTATTACAATAGAGCCATATCAGGGAATGTGAACCAACGATTGGAAATTGATTCTATACGGTGCGACTTTGAGCATTATCCCTATGAAGTCATCACCTATGCCCGACAGTTCATTGTCAGGCAGAGCAATGTAACGGAAAGAAGTCTTGTCACTACTTGCACGCTACAGAACTCTGTCCGCTCGGATAGCAATCCGCAAGGCTTCCTAATGGAGCGATTCCAGGTGCGTGAGAACAGGGACATTCAGACTTATAAACGATGAAAGGAAATGATAGATGTATGCCACGCAATTCAGGTTTTACCCGTTATTATCTGAAGTTTCACTATTGGCTCAGACGCCGATGCGACCAACTGAATCCAAAACAACGGAAGTGGATTGTCTATGGGTTGAGCTTTGTCTATCTCGTATGCTCTCTTACTATGATTGTGCAGTTCTTTCTCCCCGGTAACGAGGAGCAAGCACTGCCTATACCCACGGGAGATTTGGTGGATAGTCCGATGATGCCTAATCAAAGTCTTGACTCCTTAGGCTTTCTACTCAAAAATAGCACACAACAAATACTAAGTGAAAATGAATACTAAACAAAAAGAACAACTGAAGAAAACGCTCATCTTTTCTGGTTTGGGCTTGCTCTTTGCCCTCTCTCTTTGGTTTATCTTTTCCCCCTCAGAGAAGGGGAAAAGTGCTAAGGAGCGGGCTTTGAATGACAGTATTCCGCAAGCCACCACGGAACAATTAACTGAGAATAAGCTGAAAGCTTACGAACTCAGTAGCGATATGGAGCGTGCTACTGAAACTCAGGATGAGATGGGACGACTCTCCGACTACTTTGCCGAGAATACGGCAGAGCAAGAGGAGCAAGGAGCCCAAACGACGGATCAGATTGAAAGCTCTTTACAACGTTACGAGGAGAATAATCGGTTGGTCAGCTCTTTCTATGAACCTGACCCATATGATGAAGAACGCCAAGAGCTGCTTGACGAGATAGCTTATCTGCAAGAGGAGCTATCCCGGAAAGAGAGCAATGAAGAGAGTGAGGAGGAAAAGCAATTAGCTTTGATGGAGAAGAGCTACCAAATGGCGGCGAAATATCTCCCTGTAACAACTTCTTCCGCCCGACCTGCTTCGCCCCAAATGATGTATCTGAATCGGAAAGTGCATCTGTAGAGAGACTTCCTGCTTTGGAGGTAATACCAGAGCATAAGCAGGTGGTATCCTCTCTTAGTCAACAGATGACGGACTCTGCTTTCTTTGCGGAGTATGGCTCCCAACCCCGCAATTTCGGCTTCAACTCCATCGCGGAAAAAGAAGCACCACAGCTAAGGAATACACTTCGTGTGGTAGTAGATCATACCACCACGCTCCACGATGGTGATAATGTAGTGCTTCGACTTCTCGAAAATGCCAAAGTAGAGGGATTGCGTATTCCAAGGCAAAGTCGTCTGATTGCCCAATGCAAGCTATCGGGTAATCGTATGCAATTGCACATTAAGAGCATAGAGGTGGACGGCCATATCATAGCTGTCCAGCTCTCGGCATTCGATACAGATGGGCAGGAGGGGGTATATATCCCCGATATGGAAGCCCTTTCTGCCATAAAAGAGGTCGGAGCCGGTATAGGTGGCTCGGTAGGTACCTCTTTTACCTTTTCTTCTTCTGCCAAGGATCAGATTATCTCTGAGGCTGCTCGTGGCGTGATGCAGGGAGCAAGCCAATTACTGCAAAAGAAACTACGTGCCATAAAGGTGACCCTCAAAGGTGGGTATCAACTCTATCTCGTTCAAGTCAAATAATTAATTAACACATAAGGTAATCCAAAGAATGAAACACTGGTTTTTATCACTAATGCTACTCATTTCAACTGGCGGAGTAGCTGTCGCTCAAGAAGCGGACACGGTCGCACTTACACCCTCTTATCCGCTCTCTTCAGGAGAACTCTTTCAAGGGATGAGCCGTGCCATCCCGAATGGAAGGGTAATCCTACCCTATGGTCTGGAGGTGACTTTCGACAAAACTACGCACTTGATATTTCCTTCAGCTATCCGCTATGTAGACTTGGGGAGCAACAATCTTATTGCGGGCAAGGCGGAAGATGCGGAGAACGTGCTGCGTGTGAAAGCAGCCGTTCAAGATTTTGAGACAGAGTCTAATCTCTCCGTTATTTGTGACGATGGTAGCTTCTATGCCTTTAATGTGAAGTATGCTAATGAGCCTGAAAAACTGACCATTGAAATGAAGGACTTTCTCTCAATGGGAGAGGGACGCTTACCTTCAAATCGGGCTGACATCTACTTCAAGGAATTAGGCAATGAGTCTCCTGTGCTGGTAAAACTGATTATGCAGACCATTCATCAAAATGATAAGCGGACGATAAAGCACATCGGAGCGAGACAATTTGGGATGAAGTTCTTACTACGTGGTTTGTATGCTCATAATGGACTGTTTTACTTCCATACTCGGATAGAGAATGAGACCAATATGCCCTATTCTGTAGATTTTATCACGTTTAAGGTGGTGGATAAGAAGGTGGCTAAGCGGACTACCATACAGGAGCGTGTACTGCAACCATTAAGGGCATATAATCAGCTCACCTATATCAAGGGGCGTAGTTCTGCCAGCACTATCTTTGCTTTGGAGCAGTTCTCTCTATCTGAGGACAAACAATTGGAGGTGACGCTCTATGAGAAAAACGGAGGTCGTACTCTTACATTCACTTTGGAACAGGAAGACTTGTTATTGGCTCGGCAAATTGATAATCTAAAATTGAAATGGTAATGAAGAGGTCTCTGTTTATAATGGTTTTTGGATTGATGGCAATGTCGTTTGCCTTTCCTTCGCACGCTCAGCGACTTATTCCGAGGCAAAAAGGAATTGAAGTGATGGGCAGTCTCCCGATCTGTAAAGAGGCGAAGCTCTTTACTTCGAGGCATTTTGGTGCGGGCATATCGCTTACTCAATACTTAAAACGTGAAAACTATGTTTTCTTGGGTATGGAATACGAACAGCAAACAATCCCTTACCGTACTTATACTGTCCCTCTTCAAGATGCCCTTCTTCAGGTGGGGTATATGCACCCATTTCTTTCGGATAGAGGAAAGAATATCTTTGGGTATTTAGGTATATCCGCTCTTGGAGGCTATGAAGAAGTGAATGAGGCAAAGCAGTTGCTCCCAGACGGAGCAACTCTGCTTGACCGTTCTCGATTTGTCTATGGCGGTTCATTACATAGTTCAGCAGAGTGCCTCCTCACGGATTATCTACTCTTGATATTGAGGGTACAAGGTCGTTTCCTGTTCGGGTCGGATATTCATCTCTTCCGACCTTCTGTATCTATGGGTATTCGTTTTAATCTCTAAATATAATGATGATGAAAAAGCTTTTGAATATACTGCGAGTTGTGGGGGGACTCGCTTTGGTTACGTTTTGTCTATCTGCTTGTGATAGGTCTTTGGACGTGGAGAGCAGTTACGACTTTCTGCTGGAGACGATGCCGGTTCCGAAAGACCTTGCGAAGGGAGAGACTGCGGAAATCCGATGTGTACTGAAGCGGAGTGGGCTCTTTTCTGATGCCCGCTATACTATTCGATACTTTCAGCCGGAAGGTAAAGGGAGGTTTATGTTAGATGACGGAACTCTGTTGCTACCAAATGACCGTTATCCGCTCACGAAAGGAATATTCCGCTTGTACTATACCTCGGAGAGTGTCGAGAGCCAATCTTTTGACATCTACGTGGAGGATAATTTCGGAAAGTTGCAACAACTCACGTTCAGTTTCAACAACAAAAAGGCACAGGAGGAGAAATAGCTATGTTCCTATTGCGGTAATGAGAGGAGGAGCGACTCTCTTTTCATCTTTTCGGATTCTGGCAATCAATTCCTTTTGCTGACTACTACATAGCTCTATCTCTTCTGCTATTGCGTCTAAAGGTCGGAGTATGCTGATCTCTTTTGAAGCAAGGAAAGGAAGGGTGGAGGCGGACACAAGGTTTTGGCGGAGAATACTACCCCGAAGAATGAGGGATGGAGATTCTTCTGCCAAACCCTCACGGCTTGACCTTGGGGTAGCCGAAGTCTGAACTATCTTTGCGAAGAAAGAGACCAGCCTCCGATTTACAAGATGCCGAATAAAGTTGTTAGGTGGTGGTATCCTAAAATGAAAGCAGAAGGGGTGGCTATCTCATACGAGGTAGCCACCCCTTCTGCTTTCATTTACTGGTTTCGTTACGCTAAGGGAGGCGTTATGGGTTAACCGCTATAGCCTATACACTCACATGAGAGTGGTCCGAAATACCGACTTAAATATTGTCCTTACTTTACAAGAGTAGGTTATCAACTTGTACCATACACGAATTAGTGCATTTTACCATGGAATAGTTTCATCACCGTTACTGATGCGTTAAGTGCATTGCATGGTGCACTTAGGTTTACATTCCAATGGCCATACTTCTAATTGAGTATTCTCATTCTCTAATAGGGGTTTATTAAAAACGCATATTATCGTAAAGAACTAGTTGATAGCAAGTTGTTATAATTGCGATATCCTACTTCTTGTATTGAACTACAATAGTTTTAAGTTCGTTCCCTTGGTTATCCTCTACTATAAGTTTAAGGTTCTTGCTCGTAGCAGGGATCTTTTCAGGGATCAAACTAAAGGTAACCTTACATTTACCCTTGCTGGATACACACGGTGACACTTCTAAGAAATCAAGAGTCATCAAGTTTGGACCATACATTTTCCCAGCACCTCTAAAGATCCAATCTACATCAGAGACAATAGTCACATCAATTGAATGAACCTTTTTTGAGAGAACAATTGAAGAAGGGCTAACCGACAACCCTTTTGGTTCGTCTTTTTTGCAACTATACATAAGCGACAAGCAAGTTACCAGTCCGATAAATATAGTAGCTAGTTTTACATATTTACCTGTTCTCATATGTTATTGCTTTAAATCGTAATATATATTCCTATCCATATAGTAATCTCTCCAAGATTCCTGATCTACCCAACCATTACCTGTGCCATTCCAACCCCAATTCATATAGAGCATATCAGAGTATTCCGTCCATGATTTAACTTTCCACCACAAGAATTTTCGGGTAATTGTCCATTTTTGTTCCCAATATCCGTCTGCTATCCATATATGACCACTTTGGTTAGAAAAGGCAGCAAGCAGTACGGGATAATTATTCTCAATTTGTTTATAAGCTATATTGAAATCATAGCTGGATAGTTTAGCTTGGTTAAAACCTATTTTTTTGAGTCCTATAAGAATATCAGCGGATCTAGCACCACTACCATTTACACCCCATTGGTAATTTGGAATATTGCCAGCTATGTCTCGAAACATCCTTGAAATTGCGTTAGAGCTTGAAGTAGATAACGTGTTTGGCATATTAGCATAGTCATATTTTGCAGGGATATGTTTTGTCCTGCAATAGAGTCCGATAGCTACAGCTGGACATCCCGCCAATGCATTAGGAATTTTAGCATCTGCATTATAGCCAGCCCCCTGTCCCCACAAGCAATCTTCTATGGTTGAGTATGGGGGAACTTGACGAAGGTTTCGAGAACCCTTGTGGGTGCCTCTAAGTTCTGTTTCTGTTGTAACTTTATCCAATGCCGTAGTATGAAGTACAATATCAATCTCTTCACCATCTTTGAGTGGTGTTTCAAAGAGATCCCACATACCTGCACTCCTTATTGATGGCATGTTCTGGTCTTCAGTTATCCTCTTGTATATTCGGTTACTCTGTTCAGACAACCAAACAGAAAAAGGACTATTGTCATCGTTTTGATCAAGCTTGATCTCCCCAGACGAGTTAAAGAGCAATAAACCGATCCCATCGTTCTTATATGCAGAAAGAACGATATAGCCCTCATGTGTACCGAAATTGATAATATACAATGTGGGAGTCCCCTCCTGCTTGATAGTATGCATAGAGGTTACTTTTGAGCAACCACTTTCTTTTTGGGCTGTCGCAGAAGAAATAACGTCGCCCATGCAATCTTTGGTTCTAGGCTCACCCTCTTTGGTGATAGCTTCGTAGATTTCACTGGCGAGTAACGAGGCTTGATCTTTTGATACGACCAAATCCTCCCTTACTTCATTGTTTGGAGTAGTTTCACTCAGTGAAGCCTCAGGTTGGTTGATGAACGCTTCCTTTCCACATGATGAAATCATCAGGGTAAGTAGAAGCAACAGAGATGTAAGTTTTCCGTTCATATTACAGTTATTTAAAAGTTATAAAATGCTGAGATTTATATCTCAGCGTTATTGCATATTTATTTTAATGATTGAAGAGTTATAGCTGGCTAAGATGCCATACCCTCCACGTAAATTACTCGATATGTTTGTGGGTGCTGCGAAGGAGTTATTTTCGTTCGCCTCCATATAGGAAACCAGATAATGGTAGTACTCTTCAGAAAGGCGTTGTACCTCGATCTCCGCTACATATATATGCTTTGTAAACCATGGCTCAGTGGAACTTGAATTGATAAATACATCTTTGTATTCAAAGTCTAAACTTTCCTTGTTTGCCAGCTCCATGAGAGCGACAGGAGGATTCTCTGAAGGTGATAAAACCCTATCTCTTGGATGCCAAAATGAAGAATTCCCGAGAGCCAGTATTTCTCTATCCTCAAGACGATTTCCCCGCTTACTGTCCTCAGGTAACCAATTGGACCTTACTGATAACCTGAAGTACCCACTTATTGGGCGGGCAAAGTGAAGTGCAACCTTTACACTTGAAAGCTCTCCCTCCTCTTTCCATTCGCCAAAAGCAGAAGTTACATCGACTTTAGGAGGAATTACAGTCTCAGCAGTTGCAGTAATGCCATCGGAACTGTGCAGTAGTACATCTATTTTATCTCCTGCTATGAGTTTTCTTGGTATAAGTGCCTGATCCCCCAGCATAGGTATAGCAGTCCCATTGAGGGATACAGTGATAGATATGTTTTGTCCAGACCCAGCAGGTAAGTTCTTCCACAGTGGGGTTGCCCATCCGTACGAAAAGTTTACCTGCGAAGCACCTGCAGGTAAGATACCATTTAAGTACATCTTAGGAGGGGTATTAATATCCAAAGTGAGTTCTCTTGAAGTACAAGAGGCAATGAGTAAAATCATTACAATTAAAAAAATATTCCTTGTCATATTCAGAAAGAGAACTTAGCATTAATACTAGGTATGATTGGAAGTAATGTGAGACCTTTCAGCACCCACTTACCATCCACTTCTTCAGAAGTGGCTCTGTATACATTCATCTGGTTATACGCATTATAAATGGAGAGTCCAAAGCTCCATTTGTGGTAGGAGTAGTTCACCGCCACATCTAGGCGATGGTAGCTTGGAAGCCGTACGTTGTTCTTCGTTGGGTAAACCTCAACATACTCTGCATAACCATTCCGTACTCCTAAAGGTAAGCCGGGAATGGTTTCAGTAGCAATGGTCTGCAAGTTACCGCTAGTATAGTTCCATGTGGCAGCGAAGTGCCAGTGAGGATTAAGTCGGTATGACCATGTTGTGATGAACCTATGGGGTCTATCATAGTAAGGATGGTACCAATTGCCATCATTAATCTGATTGATTTTATGAGCAGTTCGGCTGAAAGTGTAGCTTGCTGTTCCATTCAATCCGTTGTAGCTAAATTCCGCCATACCCTCAATGCCATATGCCACTCCATTACCCACTCCAATTCTAGTATTTAGCTGGTCAAATCTGTCTATTGATCCATAGCCATCCTTGTAATCCAAGACATTTGATAGGTTTGTGTAATAACCGGCGAGGGTGACTTTAAGATGTGATGTGGGGCTTATTTTGAAAGTAATACTGCTTTGATCGGCAATAGTTGGGGGAAATGCTTCAGTCGGGAAAAACCAGATATTGGTTTGAAGAATAGTATTATTATTCCCCACCGTGTTAATTCTTTGCACCGCTCTATCATGGCATAAATCAAGTTTTACATTGGTAGCAGGGAGAATGGATAGAGCGACACGTGGAGAGAGAATAGGAAAAGGGTATTCAGCTCGTAAGACTGCATTCAAAGTAAGCCAGGGATAGATTTGCCATTTGGCACCGATAAAACCCGAAATATCAGTCTGCTGAATCTTCTCTTTCCTATCTATTGAGGAAACCTTATGGTGTAGGTTTGTACCTACTTGTCCTGTAAAACTATTTGAGAGATATAACTTATTATTCCAAGAGACTGCGTATTCTGTAATTGAATTGTGATGTTGTAATGGCTGGGATGGCATACTTCCGCTCTTTTGCTCCTCGGACTTTCTAAATGAGGAAGTTGTAGCAGAAAGGGCACTACTCCATTTTCCAGTAAAAAAACTATGAAGGCTTAGACCTATGCCATAATTGCCCCAATTAAAACTCTGTTTGGTTGATGGCTCAGAAACATTTCCCTCCTTCTTGCTCCATAGTTTATCTCCACTTACGAGCCCAGTTAGTGAGATTGACAAATTACTACTGGGCTTATATGTAAGCTTAATATTGCTATCCCAAAAGGAGAAATTACTTTGTTCTGTTTGGTCACGATTGAATAATGGAACAAATAAATCTGTTAGAGAACGTCTGGTAGCAATTGAAAGAGCACTTTTGCCTTTAATAATAGGAATTTCAATATTGGCTCTCGCTGAAATCGGACTTAAAGCTACATTGCCAGTCAGCCTATTGACGTTACCATCTTTAGTCTGGGCAGATACGACTGCCCCCATACGCCCGCCATAATTGCTTGGGATAAAGCTTGTGTAGAGCTTTAGTGCTTTCACTGCTTCAGGATTGATGCTAGAGATTAGTCCCATGCTGTGATTGCCATTGTAAAGCGGGATGCCATCAACTAATATATAAGTAGCATCCGGGCTAAGTCCGCGTACACTATTCGCACCTTGACCTTCGTTGGCAGATTGTACACTGGGAAGATATTGAAGTGCTTTAAGTATATCTGGCTCACCAAGCAGGGCGGGTAGCTTTGTTAGCTCCTGATATGACAAATCATGGCTTCCTGGAAAGGCATTCATCAGCTTGTAGCTAGATACCTTTAGCTCAGGTAACAACTCATCACTAGGCTTTAGGTGAATATTCAATTCTGTGTCTTCCGCAATGTTTATTTTCTTACAAAAGCTATTGTACCCCATCAAAGCATAAGTTATCTCACAAACCTTATTCTTGGGAAGGTCTATACTATAAAAACCATTGGCATCTGAAATAACAAGTGCCGAGGAGTTCTTGATATACACACCTGCCAGAGGTTCTCCACTTTCAAGATCTGAGATCTTACCAAAAAGACGAACCTGAGGCACTGCTCTAATACTAAAACCCAAGATAATAATGATGAGTATATATAATCTTTTCATGGGTCATTAAAGGCTATGAACTACTCCTAAACTAAAGTTTAGTCCAGCTTTTGGGAAAGAGAGCTCAGTATAGAGTTTGCTCTGATAAGATACAATATCGTAAGTTCCACCAACACTTGTGCTTATACTCCATTTTGAGTCAATCTGGTACTCAGCTGAGATATTCCCAATTGCCTCAAGTGCCGGACTTAATTTAAGCTGATGTTCATTTGGGTTGTAGAGCAAGGAAGATACTGGGTACCTAAACCCAAGCCCTGTAGATATACCAATTGACCAATATTGTGAAGTATAAAGTGAATAATAGATTTCTATCGGAAGAGCTATTGCCTTAACGTCAATACGGGTATTTGATGTATCCGTAGCTATATTCAGGTCATATTCGTAGTGGCACCAAGAATACCCAAGCCCCCCTTGAAGGAAGAGGTCTGAAGAGAGAGGGTACCTTAGCTTAATTAAAAGGTTTATGATTGGGCGTTTTCGTAAATGTAATGAAGCATTATCAAGATAAAGCCCATTAGCACTCCCAGCATGAAGATTTAACTCACTCCCCATTGTGGCTCCACCAGAAACTATCAATTGTAGTGGTAGCCGTTTCCTCTCAATAGCCTTACCCCCAGCCGTTCTTGAAAGATCATCAAATGCTTGTGGATAGGGATTACTACTATTTGTAGTGTTCTTATCACTCTTAGACTCACGTTTTTCTTCTACTTCTGATGAGGGAAGAGGTGTAACAGAGCTTGATTCTTCTTCACTGCTCTGCTCTGCACTCTTTTGGTCATCCGTAGTGACTGGAAGCTCTTTTCCTTTATTCTTAGGCATTTTTTGTGTCTTACCTTCTTTTACGTTTATAACTTCAGAAGATTCAGCAGACTTAGTATATCGGTTTTCGGCATAAGAATTATTATAGTCCTCACTACTACTTATTAGATCCTCACTATGTGTTCTATCCCTAAATGAGATATAAAACAAAAGTAGAAGAGTGGCCGCTACAGCACCGCACCAGATGAGAGGAGCCACCCAGCCACTTCTCTTAGGTATCTCAAGAGGTTCAGGCTGGAGAAAGGAAACATCTGCATCCTCCAATCTCTCTCGGAGTACTTCCTCCCATGTATGTTCTATTTTTCCCTTTTTGTCCATTCTAATATCCTCCTTTTTAGTAATGCCTTTGCTTTGTGATATTGGGATGCAGAGCTACCCTCTTTAATTTCTAAAAGGGTAGCAATCTCTTTGTGGCTGTACCCCTCAATTGCATACAGATTCAGTATGGTTCTATACCCTTCTGGAAGATTAGCTATAAGTCTAGTCAAATCTTCAAGATTGATATCGTAAAGTAGTTCAATGTCGGACTCATTGTCCTCTATTCCAGATTCCTCAATCGTGTCTGATAGCTCTACATTCAGTACATGATAGCTCTTTAAGTAATTAAGCGACATATTAATGCATATTCTTTTAATCCAAGCAACCATCTTACCTAATCCTCGATACTCGAATTTACCGAACGAATCATAGACTTTTATAAACACGTCCTGTGCAATATCTTTTGACACCTCCTCGTCTCCTACATACCGAAAGACGAGAGCAAGCATTTGAGGTGCCAACTCTTCATAAAGCATAGTTAGTGCCTTATCCTTATTATTGTCTTTTATAAGCTCAATAATTAATTGTTCATTAATCATAATCCATTCAAATCATGGATGACAGCCTCCTGTTAATTTCACAACTAAAGATACAAAACCAAAATTTGCTCAGAGATCAATTCAACATACGTCCTCGGTCCTCGACCATAAAACAATCTATACATTCAAAACCTTGCACGTCACCATTTTTTAACACTTTGATTGCGTTATATGACAGTCGAACTTTATAATCATGTTGCTTGAAGCTACTTTAATATAGTAATGAAAGCATTATCTGCTTTCTAATAAAAAGGTAGAGATTCTTCTGCCAAACCCTTACGGCTTGACCTTGGGGTAGCTGAAGTCCTGAACTATCTTTGAGAAGAAAGAGGGTAGCATCCAACTTGCCAGACGCATAATAGAGCTACAAGGTAGAAGCAAAAGTGCTAAGCCTATAATAAAAGCAGAAGGGGTCGCTATCTCATATGAGGTAACCACCCTTTCTGCACTTATAACTCTTATTACGCTAGTCCTGATTGCTTCTATCTTCTCCTATTGCGGGCAAGCCATTGCACTTCAATAAGGAGGAAGATAATACCTGAAAGTCTGGTAAAGACCATTACAGACTAGGAGTGGCATCGAAGTCGTCCGTTAGGGCGTACTTGGATAGAGCAGTCCGCACAGCTCTCTGTTGGAGTAGGAGCGGGACAAGCCTCTTCTCCAGCAGAAGCGAGGGGAGCTCTTGCTCGAACTCATTCCACACAACAAAACATTGCATTGCATATCAAAAACATCTATTCGGAAGGTGAACTGCTTAATGAAGCAACTCACAAGTAATACTTATTGGTTCGCCAGGAGGGCAATCATAACGTGCGGAGAAATATTGATCACTATAATCTTGATGTTTATATAGCGCTTGATGTTTATATAGCGCTTGGTGATCGGGTACAGTCGCAGGTGGCAATACGCTATTGGCTATAGCGAGAAGCAAAAGAGCGAAGCCTAAAAAGTAGAAGGGGTGGGTATCTCAAACGAGGTAGCCACCCTTTCTGCACTTATAACTCTTATTACGGTAGTCCTGATTGCTTCCAACTCCTCCTATTGTGGGCAAGCCATTGCTCTCAATAAGGAGGACGATAGTGCCAGTAAGCTCCGTGTAGAGCTGTGCATACTCGGGAGTGGCATCGAAGTCGTCCGTAAGGGCGTACTTGGAAAGGACACTCCGCACAGCTCTCTGTTGGAGCAGGAGCGGGACAAGCCTCTTAGGGAGGGGCGAGGGAAGCTCTTGCTCGAACTCATTCTCCAAAACTGAGATAAGAGTATCATATGCTGAGAAATGTAGACCTCTATAAAGCACCTCTGAAGAGAGTGCTTCGGCTTCTACGTGGGAGAAGCCTTGTGAGACGGCATCACAGTAGGAGTTGAGGGCATCCTCGGCTCTTGCTGTGATAAAGGCGGTATTATTCATTTTTTCAGGATGGTGTTCGCTCAGGTAGCGCTCTAACTTCAAGCGGAAGTAGGATAGTTCTTTCTTCTTTACCATATGCTTATTACTTAATGTCAATGGCGGAGTTGAACTTGTCAAGCTTAGTGGCGAGTTGCTCCATATCGTGTTCGATCTTTTTGTTTGTTATACGTGCGTAGATGGCTGTGGTCTTGATGTTGGTATGTCCTAACATCTTAGATACACTCTCCATTGGCACGCCCTTGCTCAGTGACATCGTGGCAAACGTGTGGCGGGCAAGGTGAAATGTAAGGTTCTTCTGAATACCACAAAGGTCGGCAATCTCTTTCAGATAAGCGTTGGTCTTCTGATTGCTGAGCATAGGAAAGAGTTTTCCACCTCTGTAAGTCTGGTGAGAATACTTCCCAATAATCTGCTTCGGAATATCAAGGAGAAGGACATTGGTTGGCACGTTGGTTTTCTGTCTTTTCGTCATAATCCACAGCTTATCATCTAGTGTTACAAGGTTTTCAGGATGAAGATTAGAAACATCAATATAGGCCAGCCCCGTAAAGCAGGAAAAGATGAAGATATCCCGTACTAATTCAAGCCTTGGAAGGTCAATATCTTTGTTGGCAATCTTCAGAATCTCCTCATCTGTCAGAAAACCTCTATCAACAGGCTCCATATGAAATCGATGATTCAGAAATGGATCGTGGTGGATCAGCCCCAATTTTGTACCAAGAACTATAACCGTCTTGAATGTTTTTAGGGTCTTAGTCGCAGTATTACAGTTTTGCTCTACTTTGGTTCGAAGGTAAATCTCAAAATCGTGGATAGTGAGTGAAGTCACCTCCTTAAATTTAAGATCAGTACGAGCATACTTATCCTTAAGGAAAGAAGAGAAGTGCTTTCTACACACATTATACTTCTGCAAAGTAGCAGGACTTACAGACATACCGACTTGTTTCCGTACGTCTCCTATGTGCTTGTCAAACAGCATCATTATACTATCGAATTCCTTTTCTTTCCCAAGGTATTCAGATTTGATTCGCTCAAGGGAAATCTCATCTGTCAGTTCGAGCTTCCTAAAGATCGTTTGAAGACTGTTCTTGATATTGTCCAATTGAAGATTGGTGCTTAGTGCTTCAGCAGAACGCCCTTTAAGCCGTTCCTTCTCCTTGTCCCATTGAGATCGAGAGACAGAAATGCCCGTAGCCCCAAGTGAAAGACGCTCGCTATTAAGGTAAATGCGTGCCATCACCGAGGTCTTCCCCTCCTTGTTAACGTAGTTGCTTCTAAGATAGAAGACTGTGCTGAAAATTGAGTTCATACTCGTTGCATTTATTGTAGCCAAGACGAGGAGAATTTGTAGCCGAAATAGGGTGTTTTTGGCTACAATTTCTACCCAAAATCTTCACTGCAAAGTTGAACTTAAACCATTAAATCACAACGAAATACAAGTACTCTAAACGAACTCTCCACAACCTCTCGGCTACAATTTTTATTTCAGGAAAAAAGTTGTAGCCAAATTGTAGCCATTGTAGAGTATTTTGGGAGTTTTCACCTCCTCTTTACGTACTCTGAGGGTCAGATTTACCATAAAAGAAAAGCATCACAACTCCTTAGAATTGTGATACTTGCGTTGTTTTGGGGGGCTCTGAAGTGAGGTTCAGAGTACCTCAAGCGGAAGCGGGGGGATTCGAACCCCCGGTACGGTTACCCGTACGTCAGTTTAGCAAACTGGTGGTTTCAGCCACTCACCCACACTTCCCTGTCAAATCCGCCCGCACTGTAAACACTTACGGGCGATTTGAGTGCAAATATAGTCCTTTGTTTCGATAAACCAAAGCATATGGCCCCGAATACATTTGAGATTTCCCCAAAATAAAGGCGGGGTAAACATCGAAGCAGATCATACTGACTTCATGTTTACCCCGCTTCTGATAAGGAGAGATTACGCCCTTAATGTGATATAAGTTTGATGTTCAATGGAAATATCACGGGTGATCCGGAAGATATTTTGCCTCTGTCCACCAAGATTCCATCTCCTCAAGGGTGAGTTCCTTAAGAGGTTTTCCAAGCTCGTTGGCACACTTTTCAATGTGATTGAACCTAAAGATGAACTTGCGATTAGTACGTTCCAGAGCGGTGTCGGGCTCCACATCATAAAGGCGTGCAGCATTGATGATGCTGAAGAGCAGGTCTCCGATCTCTCCTTCACGGTCTTTAGAGTTCCCGGAGACGAGAGAATCTTTCACTTCCCTGAGTTCTTCATCCACTTTGTCCCATACATCTTCACGATTTTCCCAGTCGAAGCCCACGTTTGCAGCCTTTTCCTGAATGCGGAAGGACTTGATGAGGGGAGGGAGAGCCTTGGGAACTCCTCCCATTACGCTCTTATTTCCCCCTTTCTCCTTGAGCTTAAGCTGTTCCCAGTTCCGCTCCACCTCTTCGGAACTCCCTACACTGGTATTCCCATAGACGTGCGGGTGCCTGAAGATGAGCTTATCTGAGAGCGTATCGCAAACATCTTTGATGTCAAAGAGCCCCTTCTCGGAACCAATTCTTGCGTAGAATAGGATGTGGAGAAGGACGTCTCCCAGCTCCTTTCGAGTGTCTGAGACATTGTTTTCGAGGAGCGCTTGGCTGAGCTCGTAGACCTCTTCGATGGTATTGGTGCGCAGAGACTCATTGGTCTGCTTGGCATCCCATGGACATTTGACCCTCAGGGTATCGACGACATCCAGGAGTCTGCCAAAGGCTTCGAGCTTCTCCTCTCTAGAATGTTCTTCCATTACCGCAATTACTGAGCATTACGTTCCTTGAATACCTTGATACCGCTATCAATAAAGTTGATGTATGCATCGACATCCTCCTTGAATCCATAAGAGGGACCCAGAGGAATACCGTTTCCATCTATGAGCACGTAGAAAGGTTGTGCATTTGCACCGAACTTGTAGCTCTGCAGGAAGCTCCACTTATCGCCGATGGTCTTCAGAGTCTTTTTCTTACCATTGACTTCAACTTCTATAGGCTGTGGCAGCTTAGTCTTATCATCTACCATCAAGGTCACTAGGACAACGTCATTCTCCAGGCGGCTCTTCACCTTGGGATCGATCCATACCGATGCTTCCATTTTGCGACAATTTACGCAGCCATATCCTGAAAAGTCAATCATAACAGGTTTATTATGCTTACGGGCATACTCTATGGCAGACTCATAATCATCGAATTTGGCATGAACTTCCGAGTCATAAAGATTGAAGTCTTGTGTATAAAGTGGAGGAGCAAAAGCACTTATTGACTTGAGAGGAGCTCCCCAGAGACCCGGGACCATATACATGGCGAATGCAAAAGAGATAATCGCCATAAAGAGTCGGGGTACCGAAACGTGTGGAAGATCACTGTCATGCGGAAATTTGAGCTTGCCTATCAAGTACATACCCAGGAGAGTGAAGATTACGATCCAGAGCGATACAAATACTTCACGGTCGAGGATCCTCCATCCATATGCCAGGTCTGCCACGGAGAGAAACTTGAGAGCCAAAGCAAGTTCGAGGAATGCAAGAACGACTTTGACACTATTCAGCCATCCGCCACTCTTGGGCATGCTCTGCAGATAGTTGGGGAAAACGGCAAAGAAGCTGAAGGGAATGGAGAGAGCCAGTGCAAATCCAAACATACCTACAGCGGGTCCAACGGTATTGCCGAGGGCTGCAGCAGAGACAAGTAGCGTACCTATGATGGGACCGGTGCAGGAGAAGGATACGAGTACCAAGGTAAATGCCATGAAGAAAATACTCAAGATCCCCGTGGTAGAGTCCGCTTTGGCATCTAACTTATTGGTCCATGATTGTGGCAAAACCAGCTCGAAGGATCCAAAGAATGAGATGGCAAAGAATACCAACAGCAGGAAGAATATGATGTTGAATACCGCATTCGTAGCCAGACTATTCAACGCACTCGCTCCAAAGATACCGGTGATGATCAATCCCATGGCGAGGTAGATCACGATAATAGAGAGACCATATGTGATGGCATCACGAATGGCTTTCTTACGATTCTTGGTCCTTTTCAGGAAGAAGCTCACGGTCATCGGGATCATGGGCCATACACAGGGGGTAAGGAGAGCTACCAAACCTCCGAGAAATCCGTACAGGAAGATGGTCCAGAGGGAGGAGTCGGCGGCATTCAGGCTGGTGTCGCCGTAGCCCTTGAGCTCTTCGACTACCGGTTTCCATAAGGGTGAATCGGTAAGAACTGCTGATGAAGCGATGGGTACGTAGTCTTGAGGTTGGGTTCCGGGGGCATTAATCGCAGAGGTGGTGTCCTCAGCGGCAGCAGAAGTCTCCTCAGCCTTGGTCTCTTCCGTAGGTTCCTGGGGATCATTCGTGGGGGTAGCTACTGCGGTGATCGGGACTTTGATATCACCCGTCCCGTACTCAAACTCTTCACGATCCGGCGGGAGACAGGTCTGATCATTGCAGAGCATGTACTCCATCTCGCCCTTGAGGCTGAACGCCTTGGGGTCTGTGATCTTGATCTTCTGGATAAACTTTACCTCACCTTCGTACCACCTCAGAGTCATCTCAAAGTTGGGATCAAAAGTCTCTATAGGTTTGCGATTTGTGGTGGGTGATCCAATCCTCTTGAACCCCTTGCCTTCAAGGTTCATCACCGTGGAGGTAGGACCACCTTCGGGTAGATTCTGATCATATATGTGCCATCCGGACTTGAGAGTGGCAGTGGCAGTAATAGTAGCATCACCATTTGCCTCGTTGGTCATAGCTATACTCCACTTCACTGCATCCGTGATCATTTGGGCAGAAGCAGGAGTCCAAGTAGCAGCTATAAGGAGCGGGATAAGTAGTAGGTGCAATATTCTTTTCATCTGTATAGGGTTTATTTGTTTTTGATAGTATGGAATGGAATCCTCAACCCTCCCTTTCACCTTCAGAATTGTACCTCAGGTAATTGAAGAAATGGGTGGGAAATGGTCTGCTAAAGCTCTTGGGGCGACCGGAATGGTTTGGAAATCTGATCGTCAACTCAATCTGCTCAAGTGCTATTCTTCCCTTAAGGACAAATACTGACTGATGACGACCATCGCCCAAAATCCGGAAACCATTGTCATTCATCAGCTTGCGGAGGGAGAATATCCTAGCATTGGGCACGTTTACCTCTACCACATGCATATCTCCTTCACGGTTACTTTTAAGGCGACGGAGCGTGGCACGAGTCACTTTCGGCACATATCTCTTGGGATTGACCCCTTCCGGAGGTGTAGATTCTGAGGTTACCTCAAACTCCTTCTCCTCCATGAGCCCTGAGACCACCAGCACAAACCGCTGAGAGATCAGATGCCTATTCCACCCCTCTATGAGAGCCTCTTTGGCCTTGATACTCTTAGCGAAGACTACAAAGCCGGCAGATTCGGAGTCGAGTCTGTTGACCATGAATAGCTTGGCTGATGGATCCACAGTTTTATAGTGGTTGCTGAGGATCCATATCACAGTATTCTCTCTATCCTTGTGGGTAGTGTTCACACTATAGATCCCTGCAGACTTTTCCACGACCACATAACTATCATCCTCCCAGATCACTTTAATCTTGGGGTGACGGAGAGGTTTAGGCATAGGGCTTTGGTGGACGGTCACGAGGGATCCGCTCTCGAGAGGCTGAGTCGCCAATGTAGTAGAGCGTCCATCCACACATACTCGACCGGATGAGATCACCTGCTTCGTGGCGCTTCGTGACCTTCCTGAGATATTTTGCAGGAAGGGAAGCAAAGAGGTGAGATCACGTACCTTATAGCTTTCTTTGACCGGTGTAATATTCTCCATTCTTATGATTCTGAGGAAGGTATTCAGAGTGATTCTACAGCCGTGTGCAGTCTCTCCATAGCCTCCTTCAATACAGAGCGCTGAGTACCTATATTCAATCTCATGAAGCCCTCACCTCCGGTACCAAACATGGTACCATTATTGAGGAGAAGTCTGGCCTTTTCGATGAAGAATTTATTGAGTTCCTCACCGGACATACCCAATTCTCTGCAGTCCAGGAATATGAGGAAAGAAGCTTCCGGTATCAGCATCTTGATCTGGGGAATGTTGTTCTTCAAATACTCTTGGACAAACTTGACATTCTCTTCTATATAATCCATTACTTCACTGAGCCACTCTTCACCCTGTGAGTATGCTGCTATCACGGCTTCAAAGGTTGGCGCACTGCCGGCATCCAAGCAGTTGATTTCGAGGTAGCTAAAGACCTCTTCTCTCAGCTTGTCATCCGGAATATAAATATGGGAAGCAATGATTCCCGGCATATTGAATGCCTTGGAGGGTGCCATGAAGGAGAGAGAGCATGCTTGAGCCTCTTCACTCACAGCAGGGAAGGGGGTATGCTTAAATTTCTTGTAAGTCAGGTCAGCATGTATCTCATCGCTGATTACGACCACGCCATGGCTATGAGCGAGATGAGCAACCTTCTTCAGCTCATCCATACTCCATACTCTTCCTCCTGGATTGTGGGGGTGACACCAGATAAGAATCTTGGACTGAGCCAGAGCCCTATCCAGAGCCCTATCCAGAGCGTCAAAGTCGATCTCATATCTCTCATCTCGAAGGATCAGTGGAGCCTCGACCATCTTTCGCCGGCTTCCACGGATCACTTGTGCAAAGGGGTGATAGACAGGGGGGCAGAGGGCAATCCCGTCTCCTTCGTGAGTAAGGGCCTGGATCACCTTATAGATACCTGAAACTATTCCTGGAGTATAGCAGAGTTGCTCCCTTTCGGGGCGAAATCCATACCTCTTTTCGAACCAATCCTGAAGGGTGACGTAGTACTCTTTGCTGGGAAGTGTGTAGCCAAGAATTCTATGATTCAGTCTCTTCTGGATAGCCTCAATGATGAAGTCCGGTGTCTCAAAGTCCATGTCCGCAATCCACATGGGCAGGACATCAGTATGATCTCCTACCATCTCAGCTATTGCATCGAACTTTGTAGAACTAGTTCCTTTGCGGGAAATAAGTTTGTCTAGATCTAGCTTTTTCATATCAACGTATAAGTATTAAGGATTAATAGGGTATTTCTAACCCATGAATTTACCACAATTTACGCAATTCTGGAACCTATGCGAGCACACGCCTGACCCGGTACCGTTGTGATTGTTGGATGAGAGTGTGGAAATGTGCCTTCGGTGATACATATCCACCGCAAAAAGAGCGTTTCCAAGGGTATCAAAATTGAATTCATAACTATCTGATATTCTGATTCTTATTGGAATGAAAGAAAAAGGCGGGGTAATTCAAAAAGAAAGGCGGGGTAATTCAGAAAAAAACCGCCCTAATTTCGACAAAAGTGCGTACTAATTTCTCACTACTATACTAAAGCCCATTTACGCAGACTCATGTAGCTTATCTGTTGCCCAACGGCGAAAACGTGTTGCTACCTGAGATTGTACTATATACTAAGTGCAATAAATCAATACTGAGTAGATCCTGAGTCGGAGAAGATGTGTGTGTCTGTCACCAGGAAGTCGACGCTGCGGTCGTGTGACTCTGTGGGAATCTCCGATACCATGAGTTCATCAAAGCAACCTGCGATTGTGTATTTGATATCTTCGAGATGCTGCGATAAATAGCGGTCATAGTAGCCTTTGCCACGACCAAGTCTCTGCCTAAAGGAGTCGAACGTAACCCCCGGTACCACTATGACTTCAGGGACCATCTCATTCTCGGTTGATGCTAACGGCTCCCTGATTTTGAATTTGTCAGATATTTCAAGTGAGGTGGGTAGGTAGGGGTAAAAACGCATATCATCCCCTTCGACCCTTGGTATAGAGACCTCATAGCCTGACTCCTTCAGCAAAGACAGAAGCAGGTCAGTGGTCCACTCATCCTTCAAGGACATGAAGATGCCGATACTTTTATGGGGCGTCTTGGTGAGGATGTCAAAAATTCTCTGTGAGATCAGATTAGATTTGGTCAGCCAAGCAGTGGGCTCAATACTCTTCTTGCGTTCAGCAATTTCACGTCTGAGTTGACGCTTTTTCTCGTATGTATCCATGATTAATGAATAGAGTCAGCATCTGCCTTTGGTAGCTCAATGCTGATAGGAGGAATCTCCGTGGGGGATGCCACACCGGTGGCGAATAGCTCGGCAGCCTTGAGGATCATGGTGTCTGATTGACTGTCCACTTTGGCAGCTTCATCCTCACCGAAGATATTGGAGACGATGAGCATAGAGAGATTGCGAAGAAGGAGGTCATGTGACAGATAGATGAGGTAGTTTTTCTGCCTTACTCCTTGTGTGGCTGCCCATTGAGCAAACTGCCATACAATGCGTTGATTTTTGAGGAATGCATAGCAGTCCATACCGTCTCTGAGCTTGGAGAGGATGTTACGGTATTTATCTGCATAAATAAATCCATACTTCTGTACCAAGCCCTTACTAACTACTTCGCCATAATAGGAAGTGAAGCCCACTGTGTCTCGGGGTATGAATATGTCCGGAACAATACCTCCACCTCCATAAACTGGACGTCCCTCATAAGTACGATAGACTTGGGTGGTATCCAGTTGCATACTATCGGCATGATACATCTCACCGCTGATGAGCCTGCGATACCAGTCGGTAGAGTAGGCTTCATCTCCCCCCAATTTATATTCTCTCTGAATGCTTCTGCCCGAAGGGGTGTAGTACCGGGCTATGGTGAGGTGTATCGAGGATCCATCAGGGAAGTCAAAAGCCTTCTGGACGAGGCCCTTGCCAAAACTCCTTCGACCGATAATTACTGCTCTATCGTTGTCTTGCAATGCTCCTGCCACAATCTCAGAGGAAGAGGCGGAGGACTCATTGATCAGTACGTATACTGGCAAAGTCTTTATGGTGCCGGCACCGTCGCTATAGATAACCTGTTTGGGCTCACTGCGTCCTTGAGTGTAGATGATCATACGCTTGGCAGGAAGGAATTCATTGCTGATGGCTAAAGCAGCATGCATGAGACCTCCGGGATTGTCCCTGAGGTCTAATACAATTCCCTTCAACCCTTGAGATAGGAGAGATGCATATCCTTTGAGAAAATCTTCGTGGACACCCATGGAGAATCTGGGGATCTTGATGCAGCCCAGAGAGTCATTGATCATAAATACTGCTTGGGTCTGACGTACATCCACCTCGCCACGGATCACTTGAATGGCGAGATTCTTACGCTCCATTGGGCGATAGATGGAGAGGTTTACCTTGCTCTTGTCCGGACCTTTCAGAAGGGTTCGGATGCTGTCTGCAGTGAAGGACTTCCCGCTGATGGGCATGCCGTTAACTTTGATGATCCTGTCTCCCGCCTTGATACCTACAAGATCAGAGGGACCATTAGGTATCACACTGACCACAACAGCAGTATCGATGATCGTGTTGAAGGTCACTCCTATTCCGAAAAACTTGCCCTCCATGGACGCCTTATCCTCCTCTTGTTGCTTAGGAGTGAAGTAGGAGGAGTGGGGATCAAGCTCGTTGAGGAGTTGGGGAACGACCCCTTCGACAAGTGAGTCAACGCTGACGCTATCTACATAATAGTTATCAATCAGTCTAAGGGTGGTATTGAGTTTCTTAAGGTCGTAGCGGTTAGCTTTTTTGAGGCTGTATCTGGAACCAAAATAGAACCCTCCTGCGGCGATAACCAGCAGTAGGAGACCGATCAAAAGATATTTGCCTAGAGTCTTTAACATATCAGCATCCCAAAAATACTCATTCGTCCGAATCTTCAGCAATAGGGATATGTTCAACTGTTATGCCGGCTCGCTCGAGGAGGTCTGACCCATCAGTGAGTCTATAACTTTCACTGTAGACTACCCGCTTGATGCCTGCTTGGATGATCAGCTTGGCGCACTCCATACACGGAGCATTGGTCACATAAATAGTCGCTCCGGAGCTGTTGTTATTCGAGGCAGCCACTTTCGTTATGGCATTTGCCTCGGCATGAAGTACGTAGGGCTTTGTTACATTGTTCTCATCTTCACAGATATTCTCAAAGCCTGAGGGTGTACCATTGTAGCCATCGGAGATGATCATCTTATCCTTGACGATAAGTGCACCTACCTTAAGGCGTTTACAATAGGAACTCTCGCCCCATATCTTCGCCATCCTCAGATATCGTTTATCTATTTCCAGCTGTTTGAGATCTCTATCTTCCATCTGTGGTCGTGCTGAATCAGAGGTTACATTCGTTCAGGAACTCTTATCCCCAAGAGTCCCATGGCAGAGCGGATGATACTTGCCACGGCGGTTGATAGATGCAATCGGAAGTTCCTGAGACCCTGATTCGGTTCATTCAGGATAGAATGGTCGTGGTAAAACTGGTTATACTCCTTCACCAGTTCATAAGTGTAGTTGGCAATCTGAGCAGGACTGAGGGATTCGCCGGCAGATTTTACTACTTGAGGGAATTCATTGATGCGTCGCATTAGTGAATACTCCTTCTCTGAGAGCTCTAGATCACGGCCAGAGAGAGAATCAAGGGGTTGGCTACCACCGCCTAATTCGAGAGCCTTGCGCTCGATGCTCCGTATCCTAGCATGGGTATACTGGATGAAAGGTCCTGTATTGCCGTTAAAGTCTATGGACTCTTCAGGGTCAAACATCATGTTTTTCTTGGGATCTACCTTGAGTAGGAAGTACTTAAGAGCGCCCAATCCTACTATTTCTGACACTTCCCGCGCTTCCTGATCCGAGAGATCTTTCCCTTTGCCGAGATTCTTTGACACCTCGTAAGCCGTCTGAACCATATCATCTATGAGATCATCGGCATCCACGACTGTTCCCTCACGGCTCTTCATCTTACCGTTAGGGAGCTCTACCATTCCATAAGAGAAGTGGATGAGATCCTTTCCGAATTCAAACCCCAGCTTATCCAATAGGATAGATAGGACCTGAAAGTGGTAGTTCTGCTCGTTTCCCACCACATAGATCATATGATCAATAGGGTAATCATCATAACGCATCTTCGCGGTGCCGATATCCTGAGTCATATACACTGAGGTGCCATCAGCTCTGAGAAGTATCTTTCGATCCAGCCCTTCGTCAGTAAGATCAGCCCATACAGAACCGTCCGGATCCCGGACCAGGATACCCTCAGAGAGACCTCTCATTACTTCAGCTTTACCTTTGAGATAGGTCTCACTTTCGTAATAGATCTTATCGAAGTCAACTCCCAGCCTGCGGTAGGTTTCCTCAAATCCCTCGTACACCCATTGATTCATTCTTTCCCACAATGAGCGTACTTCGGGGTCTCCCGCTTCCCAATCCTTCAGCATCTTGCGAGCTTCAGCCATCAGGGTAGAGTTCGCTTCAGCCTCCTCCTTAGTCATACCTCTATCCTGGAGACTTTGGAGCTCTTCACGATATTTCTTATCAAAGAGGACGTAGAAGTCTCCAACGAAGTGATCTCCTTTGACGCACTCAGACTCGGGAGTCTTGCCCTCACCCCACTTCTGCCATGCCAGCATCGACTTACAGATATGGATACCTCTGTCATTGACGATGTTGGTCTTGACCACTCTGTAGCCATTAGCTTCAAGTATCTTCGATACACTGTAGCCAAGTAGGTTATTGCGAATATGACCTAGGTGTAGAGGCTTGTTGGTATTGGGTGAAGAGTACTCAACCATATAGAGGGGGGCATCCGATTCAGTTTCCCTAAAGCCATAGTTGGGATCTTGCATGACCTTCTCCAAAAGCTTGAGATAGGGGTGAACCGTAAGGGATATATTGAGGAATCCCTTAACCACATTATACTTGCTCACATCCTCCCCGAAGTGTCCCAGTAGATATTCACCGATAGCATTGGCTGTATCCTCCGGACCCTTCTTAGATGCTCGAAGATATGGGAAGACTACCAAAGTATAGTGACCCTCAAACTCCTTCTTGGTGGATTGCAGAGTGACCTCTTCGGGATTCACTTCAATGCCAAAGAGCTCCTTAAGCGATTGAGAAATAGCAGTTTGCAGAAAAGATTCCAGACTATATTGCATAATGATTAGTTAAAACAAAAAGGTGGAGGCTTAAAGCAGGCGATTGGTCTCACTATCGGGGAAGACTACCTTAGGCAAGAAATCCTTAGCCTTCTCCTCCTCAATCCACGTGTATGCCATGATGATGACGATATCCCCAATCTGAAACAGGCGAGCAGCAGCACCATTCAGGCATATGACACCACTTTGGCGCCTGCCGGGGATTACATATGTCTCGATCCTTTCACCATTATTATTGTTCACGACTTGGACTCTTTCGCCTGCAAGGATTCCTGCAGCCTCCATCAGATCTTCGTCTATGGTGATGCTACCTATATAGTTCAGAGAGGCTTCAGTCACTCTGACTCTATGGATTTTGGATTTTACTAAGTTGATTAGCATTTTGATGCAACAAGTGGCTAAGCCCAAAGAGCTGGTTCAATTGGTATTGCAAAGATAAATAAATGTGCACAATAGCCTTTCACAGTGCGTTGTGTCCAAGTTGCACCGTAAATGATTCGAGTACCTATTCCTTAAACTGTAAACTATAGTGTCTGTAGGCTACCTACTATCTCTCGGATATCTTCAATCCCGTGACGCTCCATATACGCTTTGATTCCATCAAGGATCTTGAGAGGTGACAAGGGATCGATGAAGTTGTAGGTACCTACTTGGATGGCGGAAGCTCCGGCTATCATGAATTCTATTGCGTCTTCAGCTGTGTAGATTCCTCCCAAACCTATCACCGGTATGTCCACCACACGAGAGACTTGCCACACCATCCGCAGAGCTATAGGCTTGATACAGGGTCCTGATAGTCCCCCGGTAATGGTTGAGAGCTTGGGGGTACGGGACTCAGCATCCACTGCCATTGCCAGGAAGGTATTTACCAGAGAGAGAGCATCAGCGCCCTCCCCTTCGGCTATCTGGGCCAGTTTGGCTATGTCCGTTACATTTGGTGAGAGCTTGACTATCAAAGTGCCGGAGTAGGCAGCACGGATGGCTTTCACGATCGAGCTAACCCCATTTTCCGTCACGCCGAAAGCCATACCTCCCTCTTTGACATTGGGGCAGGAGATGTTCAGTTCAATTCCATGAATACCTTCGAGCTCGGCTATCATCTCTACTGTTTCGACGTAGTCCTCAATGGTAGATCCTCCTACATTGACGAGTATTTCCGTCCCCAGGTCTTTGATGGTAGGGTAGATATCCTTCACGAAGTGCTCCACACCTGCATTTTGCAATCCCACTGCATTGAGCATTCCCGAGGCAGTCTCGGCCATACGAGTCGGAGGATTTCCTTCTCGATGATATCGAGTACACCCCTTAGTGAATATAGCACCCAGTTGACTTACATCGTAGATGGTGTTCATGATCTCACCATTCCCAAAGGTCCCGGATGCCACAGTCACAGGATTCTTGAGGATAAGTCCTCTGTTTCCTATCTGCACTTCAAGAGACTTCATATTCACCAGAGCAAATCATTGACATTAAATACCGGACCATCTTTGCAGACACACTTATGACCCTCGACCGTAGGTTCTACGCAGCAGAGGCAGACCCCCACACCACATGCCATGAGGTTTTCGAGAGAGACATAGCAGGGTACGTTGAGCTCCTTACACTTTTGAGCTACAGCCTTCATCATAGGTGTGGGACCACAACAGTAGACGTCGGAGAAATGAAAGTCGGACCAAAGGGAGTGATCCGTCACCATGCCCTTCAGTTCCAAGCTTCCATCCTCGGTGGTGAGACTAACCTTGCCAAGTGACCTGAAATCTGTCAAGTCGGGGAAGGCACCGGCAGTTCTGCCTCCAAGCAGGTAAGAGGGATCAATTCCAAGACCTTTGAGGTGCTCTCCCATGCTTAGAAGTGGGGCCAATCCAACTCCTCCTCCGACTAGCAACGGTGATCTGCCTTGGGGATCGGGAAAATGATTGCCGAGTGGATAGAGGACGTTGTAGGAGTCTCCCTCACGACTATCATAGAGATGACGGCTCCCCTTGCCTGCCACCTGGATAAGTAGACGAATATGTCTCTCATCAGAATGGTAGATGGAGAGGGGGCGTCGTAGAAAAACTCCGTCGCAGTTGGGTATTCTAATCTGTAAAAACTGTCCGGGCAAAGAGCTTGGGAGAGTTGAATCTCCCTCCGGGAGCCCCAACTCTAACATAAACAGAGTGGGAGAGAACTTTTCAATCCTGCTCACCATAAGATCAAGGGAGTGAATCTTCTTTTCAGGTATCTGTGACATACTTACAATATCGACTATGCAAAGATACGATTATTAAAGCCCCTATACTTTATATTCCTGCATATTCCGCCGTAGACTTATCAGTTGCGTCGCGTGTCGTATATGCCTGTGCTATCCTCTTGGGAGTATATAGAGATATGACGGTAGGGAATCCCCCCAATCTTTGATGCCACCAGCGAAAAGGTGCTGTCCCGAGTAGCAAGGATGCGAGAGGTCTGAGAGAGTGCCAGCATCTCTGCAAAAGCATCCACAATCCCTTCAGGTGTATGGCGACCCGGTTCGGTATAGGGGGTGAAGACTCTACCACTGAAGATAGTCTTGAGTCGTTCTCGCTCGTCGAGTGAATTAGTGGCTAGGAAAAATTCCACTTGAGGATCCTCTTCTACCATCTTCTGCATAGTCTTGATGAAGAGTTCGGTAGACCCAAATTCCCGGTACTTTCGGGTATGGGATCTGCGTATGTGTAGTCCCACGATGTCTTCGGACCAGCCCGCCATGAGCACCTTACAGGTCTGCAATACCTCTACGGAGGGTTCGATGTAGTGATACATGTGTCTCTCATCTATCACAGACGAACGGCTATAGATTATGATATGTTCCCAATCGTTTTGCTTGAAGACTCCTTCAACACGCATGGGTGTATTTTCCACCCACTCTTGTAGCTCGTGTGCACTGACAAAGAAGTCATACTGTAGAAGAAGGGGCAGAGTAGTGAGCCAGAGATTGTTGCGATTGGGATACACGTTGAAAAGGCGATCTTTCCAGTTAGCTTCCCGTATGGTGATACCCTTAGCCTCCAGATCGGGTCTGAGTGTGAAGAGTCTGTGATAGGGACAGTACATCTCCTCTCGCGTGAACCAGAGTATCTCCATGTCACAATCTTCTCTAAGAGCCAAAGCAATACCTGAACAGACAGCACGAAGTCTGTTGGCAAGTCCTCCTACGGGTACCAGAGTCACTTTACGCCTCAGTGGCTGTTCAATTTTTCTCTTATTATTTTCCATAGAGATAATGACTGTTGTTTGAGAGGTTGGGAAGCTTTGAGACCGGAGAGAAGATAGAGAGTGGGTGGCAAGAGGATCAGACTCCGCAGGATGCCGTTCAGGTATGGATTGGGCAGGTCGGGTAGGAGATGGTGCAGTACTATGACTGCTGCATAGAGCCCCACGATGTAGAGATAGTCCCTATCCATAGGCGAAATATCCATCTTCCATTTGAGCAAAATCTGAGAGATGGTATAGTTCATGAGGAGGGACCCTAACGTGGCAATGGCTGCCCCGGTGATACCCCAGAAGAGAATGAAGTAGTAGTTCGCCACTATGGTGAGTATCGTAACGATCAGGGTCAAGACTATCGTCCACTTATAGTAGGGAGAGTATCTGAGGATAGCATTGCCGAAAGAGAAGGAGATGTCCACCAGACGCCCCAGTCCTAAGAAGAATACTACCCACTTACCATTCCGATAGATCTCTGTATTAGGAATTACCTCAAAGATAGCATCGATATTGATCCATATGAGGAGGAAGATCAATCCCCCTATGATGATCTGATTGTGTGCCACACTCTTGAAGATCTCTTGAGCTTTCAGGTAGTCGTTTTCCCGCACTGCAGCAGAGACTCTCGGGGAGGTCATCGAAATATGGGAGCGTGAAGGAATGTCGATGACTGCCACCATGAAGAAAGCGATAGAGTATATCCCGCCATAGTCGAAGCCCATCTGCGAGGAGACCATGAATATGTCCAGCCTGCCGACGATATTGCTACTCAGTGACGCCAGTACGATGAGTCCGGTATAGGATAGGAAGTCTTTCTTGAGACCTGAGGAGACCGGAGAGAGGGGAGCGCGGGTTCCTATGGGATGGAGGTGCCGACAGTAAAGGAGATTGAGGAGGGCTGCTATGCCGTAGGTAACGACGTAGAGTACAATGAACCCCTTGAGACCAACCAGACGACCCGCATAGGTCAGGTAGACTGCCAGGAGTAGGATGCGGAGGATCACCTCCCTATTGAGCTTAACTACGGAGACTCTCTCCCGGAGGGTGGCATAGATCTCTAATACTGTTTGGTAGATGATGAAGAACATCATCGGGATTACCCAAAAGTAGAAGTGTGAAAAATCTGCGCTCTGCCTGCTGAAATAGTCGGTGATGGGCGTCCTGAGTAGGAGATAAAGACCCATTAGGATCAAACCACCCACGAATGGTATCAGCATAAGATAGCGGAAGAATCCCTGATCCCTGCCATCAGATGTGGCAAAGTAAGGATAATAACGTATGGCAGAGGACTGAGTACCGAGCATTCCGAACCCTGCAAGTAGCATTCCCGCCTCATATATGACGCGAGTGAGCCCTATCTCTCCGGGCGTAAGGTACTTGGTAGTAACGAAGAAGGTGGTGAGAAATCCGATGAACGCTCCCACGAAGGTCACCACAGTCCCCTTCAGGCTCTGCCTAAAGACTACTCCCATACTGCAAGAGTACTACAGATAGGAAGGATATTGGATCTCTCCTCATTATCTCTCATATGCGCAAAGATACTCCTTATGTCAGTTCTACATAAATGAAATACAAGAAGGGGTATGTGAGTGTCTCACATACCCCTTAGAATCTCTGCGGAGAGAGAGGGATTCGAACCCCCGGAGGCTCTCACCTCAACGGTTTTCAAGACCGCCGCTATCGACCACTCAGCCATCTCTCCTTGTTCATCTGACGAATAACCTTCGTCATTTGTGGTGCAAAGGTAAATAAAATATTATCACATCCAATACCTTTGCGCTCAAATCTCAGCGCAGTCTCCCACTTTTCAAGTACTGAACCAATCTCTCATCCACTGCAATAGCTCTATGAGCTAGGTAGTCCAGTATGATGGAGATGAAGGGAAGTGCCACCCATGCTCTCACACCTTTCAGGGCATCAGGATACAGTTCTCCAAACTTGTAGATATACATGCCACCAAGTATCAGCAAGCCGATCTTTAGGAGTAGGTTATAGACCGTGACGCGCATCTGAAGGACCCTGCGTTTATACAGGAAGATGGAGATGATGGACAGCAGTACGATGATCACATTAAGTACGGCCAGTCCCCATGTGGGACGTATCAGTAGGTCACCCTCCACCCCGGCACCCCCAATTTGGTAGAGCCCGAAAGTATTGAAGTTCAGGTAGTGATCCTGAGTAGTGATAGCATAGGAGGTCACGAAGGGTAGTATTGCCATCAATATCCCGGATAGCAATAGGTAGAGTGTTTGTTTCCTTTGGATCATATTACAAAGTCCACTTTAGAGCTCTTCCACTTCGTCCTCAAAGTCCTTGGCAGGATTACGGTAGTAGATCTCATCATTCTCGAATTCATGAGCAGCTACTAGTACAGGTTTGGGGAGCTTCTCGTAATACTTCGAGATCTCGATCTGCTCATGATTCTCATGGATTTCCTCGAGATTGTCCGTATAGGAAGAGAATTCTTGCAACTTTTCCTCTAGCTCCTTTTTCATTTCCTGAGAGATCTGGTTAGCTCTCTTGGACATGATCACAACCGATTCATATAGGTTGCCTGTCTTTTCGCTGAACTCATTCAGATCTCGTGTTACTGTAGTCAGGGGGATAGAAGTCTTCTTATTGTCCATAATATATTGAAAGTCCTATTTATTGCATTAGTAAAATGTTGGGGTCTATTGTTCGATGACCCCGCTTGGGAGCTGAATTACTCCTCTCTAATATGCTTATCAGCATATGCGAAGTATTTCTCGACCTGCTTCACATACTTGCCATTGGGGAATTCGTTGATATAGTTGTAGTACTCATCACGGAGATCCCTGAGACGTGTTTGCTGCTTCTCAATCACACTGTTGCGAGCAACCTCATAGAGGGAGCTCACCACCAGGTAGTGAAAGTCTTCTTTATAGTCAGAGAAGGGAAAATCCTTCGTGGCATTTCGTGCAGTGATTATACACGATTCATAATTATTGAAGAGATAGTTGCCCAGATTATAGTAGAGCCGACAAGTAAGCAATTCCTTGTATGCCAGGTGTTCCTGTAGGTCAAAGAGTTGCTTCTTGGCATCAGCAGTTCGTGTGCTATTGGGATAATTATCCACAAAAGACTGCAGTTCACGTATAGCTTCATACGTCTTAGACTGATCCAACCTCGGGTCAGGAACGTCTTGAGCCAAGACGTAACCCGAAAGGAAATGAGCCTCTTCCGCAAATTGTCCTGATGGATATGTGGTATAATACTCCTTATATCTAATTTGAGCATTCTGGTAGTCCTTCAGAGCGTCATATGTTTGAGCCAGGAGAAAGAGTGAATTCTCAGCCTCTCCGGTTCCTTTCAGATACGGAACCACCTCTTCCAGAAGTGTGGCTGCTCTGGAATACTTCTTAGTATTATAGTATTTCTTGGCGTAGGAGTATTTCTCCATCACATCGGTACTCTTCTGCACACGCACATACTCCCCACATGAAGACATGATGAGAGTCAAGAATAGGAGTAGAGTACCGACTAAGCGATTATAATGCTTCATATATATTTCTATACCGTCTGGCGTATAGGTAATTCCATGCAAAGATACAAAATACCTCTCAACCCCCCTTACAACCGATTACCCCCTTAATTCCGCAAGGTGAGCATTCAGGTTATGCGGAAGGCTCCAATTACTGTTTTTGGGGTAGAGCCTTCCTCCT
>X289_Eastern_Grey_Kangaroo__coassemble_118_pt1 | contig 32549 bp, 26 predicted proteins | sample X289_Eastern_Grey_Kangaroo__metabat2_low_PE_002 | metagenome-assembled genome bin X289_Eastern_Grey_Kangaroo
ACTCAATCCAATTCGACCGAGTACTCAATCCAATTCGACCGAGTACTCAATCCAAAAGCCTAACCTCAGGGGCTGAAGTCTGAGGAGCATATAACCTTATTAATTATCATATTTATGGCACTGAAATTCAGAATTGTAGAGAGAGTAAACAAGCTTGACAAGGAGCACCCCAAGACGTACTACTTTGCCAAACAGATGCCTACGGACTCCATCACCGTAGACGATCTTGCCGAGGAAGTGGCACACGCTACAACGCTACGCCCCTTTGAAGTGAAAGGGGTTCTGGAAGAGCTCCAACACGCTGTGATAATGAATGCCCGCAAAGGCTTCAGAGTATCGCTGGGTGAGATAGGGGTGATCCAGCCTCAGATACGCGCCAAAGGTGTAGAGTCACGCGATGAGTTTGAGGTGGGAAAGCATATCAAGGGTGTCTACCCAAGATTTAATCCTTCTCGAGCATTGCGGGATGCATTTGCCTCCTGCTCAGTCAGTGAGGTATCCCCGTGCGAGAAGGGGAAGGATCCGGACAAGAAGAAGGATCCCGACCACCCGGCATTTGACGATCCTTCGAAGCCTAAGCCGGAGGATGGCAACTCCGGTAATGCAGACTGATCTGCCTCTCCTCATCGGATAACCGGAGTGCATAACGCCATCGGTATGCACTTCGATCAAAGAGCGCCTCATGGATCGGACTGATCCATGAGGCGCTTCATTCAAGATAAGCTCTGATTGAGTCGTCAGCGCTTGTCGTAGTGGTGGGTCTTGATGAAGTCAATGATCTCATCGATGTACCCGAATGCTACGCCTACACAGGTGTCTGCGGCACCGTAGTATACGGCTACGCGCTTGTCGTCGTGGAGTGCCGCGCAGGGGAAGACGACGTTGGGGACATCTCCTGTCAGCTCGTACAGTGCAGCCGGGGCAAGTAGGTAGTCGCGGGTCCGGTAGAGGACTTTGTCGGGGCGTTCTCTATCCAGTATGGCAGCTCCCATGGAGTAGCGGAAACCGTTGGCAGTAGTGATGACGCCGTGGTAGAACATCAGCCACCCTTCGTCAACGAGGAAAGGTACAGTCCCGGCTCCTATCTTGGTGCATTGCCAGGCGCTTTCAGGGAAGGGCGTTACCTTCATCGCACATCGGTGTTCGCCCCAGTACTTCATGTCGGGGCTGTAGCTGATGTAGATGTCTCCGAAGGGTGTGTGGCCATTGTCGCTCGGTCGGCTGAGCATGCAGTAGCGTCCGCCAATCTTCTCCGGGAAGAGCACCCCATTACGGTTGAAGGGGAGGAAGGCATTCTCGCATTGGAAGAACTCCTTGAAGTCAAAGGTATATCCGATACCTATTGTGGGTCCGTGATAGCCGTTGCACCAAGTGATCCAGTAGCGGTCTTCGATCCACACCACTCGGGGATCATACTTATACTCCGAGTCGATCATATCGGTATTGCCAAGCTTGAAGGAGATCGGCTCGTGATTGATCTCCCAGTGGAGACCGTCCTTGCTGAATCCGGCAAAGATATTCATCTGGACAGCTTTATTATCGCACCGAAAGACTCCTGCAAATCCATCACCGAAAGGCACTACGGCACTATTGAATATACTGTTGGATGAAGGGATGTCGTACCTCCCGATGACGGGGTTGAGCGAGTAGCGCCACATCACTTCGTGGGATCCTTCGGGACGATCCTCCCAAGGCATCCGTGCTTCAAACATTTTGTCGTTCATACTATAATTATATTGGGTTGATGAATCAATGAATTTCGTCTGCTACTTTAACTTCTCCCCATTCTCCGCATAAGTGAAGGGCAGGAAGTAGGTACATATCAGTCCGGGAATCGCCACAAAGAGTGCTATGGCGAAGAAGAGTCTGTAGCCTACCATATCGCTGAGCCATCCGCTGATCATCCCGGGGAGCACGATGCTCAGGTTCATGAGACTGGTACCGATAGCGTAGTGAGCCATACGGTGCGGACCGGGAGCCACTTGTTGCATCATGAAGAGGTTGAGCCCCACGAATCCGAATCCATAGCCTAAGTACTCGAAGATGATGCCTATGGTAGGGAGGAGCATCCCTTCGGGCAGGAAGTTGGCCAGGAGAAAGTATACCACAAAGGGGATATTGAATATCAGGGCGAGCTTGAAGATCACCCTTCGCAGTCCTCGATGAGAGATATAGTAGCCGGCAAGGATAGAGCCAAGAATGAAAGCTGCAGTACCGAAGGTTCCATAAATGAGCCCGAACTGCTGATTGGTCATCCCCAGTCCCCCGACAGCACGGTCCGCCTTGAGGAAGAGAGGCGCCACCTTCATCGCAAGCCCTTCAGTAAGTCTGTAGAGTAGGATGAATAATAGATAGTACCAGATATGTCGCTTGGTGAAGAAGGATGCGATGACGTGCCACAGTTCCTTCCACCTATTGGAGGTCGCTTCCGAAGAGTTAGTTACAGTCTGTGGAGCCTTACGTAGTGTGCCGGGGAGTATACGCACATGATAGAGCGCCACTGCGAGCATGATGCCGCCGGCGATAGCCATGACCACCTGCCAAGCTCTTAGCACCCCGATAGACTCCGTGAGAGTACCCACCAGATAGACCAGTCCACCCCGAGCAAGTATCTTGGCTAGGTTGTAGAAGGCTCCTTGCCACCCTATGTATTGACTCTGCTCACGATCCGTAAGATACTCCATGTAGGTACCGTCCCCTGCAATGTCATGGACGGACCCACTCACTGCCATGATCGCCATGAGGGCTACGGTGGTGGCGAAGAACTTATCCATCCCGAGCGCCAGGAAGATGAAGCCCAGCATGATAGCCGAAAGGGTCTCAGTGAGTACCACATACTGCTTCTTGGTGCCATAGATCTCCATCAGTGGACTCCACAGGGGCTTCAGTGACCAGGGTAGCACCAAGAGCGATGCCCAGAAGGTGATGATTGCATCGCTTATGCCGAGATCCTTGAACATCAGGAGTGCCACATCTGAGATGAGTACCATAGGTAATCCCATGGCAAAGTAGACGGTGGGCACCCAGGCAACGGGTCTCGAACGATGATGTACCTGAGAGGAGGACGGTTGTGGTCTCATAAGTATGTATGAAAAGTTGTGCCTAAAGATACGAATTAAGCCCCAAAACCCGGGGGAAACGTCCCTTTCAGGCAAAGGGCGTACCGAATCTCATCCGATACGCCCATCCATTTTCCTCATTAATACTACGTGAGTGGCTTGACGATCTCCTTGCCTCCTTCGAGCTTCAGCACAAGCTTCAGACCCTTCGGTAGCGGATCCTTCCCGACGTAACGTATCATGATAGTTTCATCTTCTATCCACTCTAAATCACCGGCGGATGTTTCCGAGACAGGCTTCTGCACTCTCACTCCGTTGCCATATTGGCGCGACTTGATCCCCTCTTCGATAGACATAAAGGATAGTTCGAAATCCTTGGATCTATCATGTCCTAATGCATCTAAGACGTTAATACCCATAATTCCTATAGGTATTGTATAAGCCGGACGAGGCAAATAGATCACCTTATCACCTCTTTCTCCATGCTGATTCGCATATTTCAAGAAAACATTAGGGGCTGACTGGAGGGTGTATTCAACTCCTTTTTTGAATTTAATAGTCCAAACAAGTGCAGCTTTACTCCTACGAATATCTATGTCATTTACACTGTAGTAAGTACCGATGACATAGTTAAGCTTAAGCGTTCCCGGATCTGGTTCTACTTTAGACTCCTTCTTGCAACCACTCGTCGTAAGAATGATTACCAACATATTTAGAAGGGAAATGACTTTAAGAACATCCTTATTCATCACTTATAGGCATTTAATATATTTTGAATGTTATATTGGAAATAACCCGGGGTGCTTTCTTTGTCATTATTACATCGAAGTTCTATAGGAGTGTTAGAGTTAAATACCCCCGGTTCAAAGTATCCATCGTATTTACCTCCCCAACCCCAATTGCAATGAATAAAGGTATCAGATACAGTATATTCACTAACAAACTTTCTGGATTTCCTTTTTACCGTTCTGAACTTACGGTCTTGAATCGCATAACCATCGACAAGCCAAGCATGCCCCTTAGTATATGTCACGTATTCTTTTTTGAATATCCACCATCCGGAAGTCGTAGTAATTTTCTCCATGTTACCCCTCATTACAGCAGGGTGTTTAGAATCTAAACTTGATATAATGCCATCCTTATCATAGTTGGTCAAAGATGATGGGTTCCGATAACCCATGCTCCTCAAAAGATTCACTATATCCCCTGTATCGGCGCCAGTGCCTCCTGTCTCATCTATTCCCCAAGAATTATGAAGTGCATCCCCGATTGCTTTTAAAAAAGAAGATACTTGATGTGCATAAATTTGAGATTCTTCGTACGAGTATCTCTCAGAGGTTATTGAATCCACAAATAACAGGTGTTTAAACTTGGTTAGGAGATCCCAATCCAAATGAGTTCCACCAAATTCTACAGGATATTTGTAATAAGCAATCAATTGAGCCACTGCTACTGATACGTAGCCGGCATAAGCTCTAATCCCACTAATCATCGGTGCATTTCCATTATAGGGATACGACTGATGCCAAGTCACAGGGATTAGAGGTTTCACTATAAATCTTGTTTTCCGATCTATTTCATAACTCTCCGTGGCATAGTCTCCATCCTCTATATCATCTTCCGGTTTGGTATATCCAGGGGGATGGCGCATCAATTCGTTTTTCTTTTCGAATTCACGCAGGCTCAGCTCGTAGTAGATAGGCATACGGGAGAGAAATACGGCAAAGCCGGAGTTGTCCTCAATGACATCGTCACTATGCAGGTTGCCGGACTCCGTGATGGCATAGAGATCGGTTACCCTCTTGTCCCCGAGACGATTGCAAAGCCCCCATTATCCTTGACGTTAATGATGTACACTACCGTATCCACAGGTGTGATGCCATCATTCTCAGTAATTGTCTGAGAGAATGTAATCTACCTCAAAGTCATCGTCATTCGTTTGGCTCCGAAGCAAGTTATGACTGTAAAAGTCCTTAGCGATACGGAGAGCCTCTGCTGAGCTTCTCTGCGGATGATGGGCGATGTCGGAGAGACATTCGGCGTTCTTCATCTGTTCGGTCAAGTCGCGCTTAACATCGTCAGGAGTCTTGGCCCCTTGGCTTTCGCACGCTGCCACAAGGGCTACAATCATGACGGTGACCATCGTCAAGAGGCTTTTCTTAAATGAATCACAATTCATAGCACATTTTATTAGAAGGTTAGACACAGTGTTTATACTCTTTCTACGTGAGAGGCTTGATGATCTCTTTGCCTCCTTCGAGCTTCAGCACAAGCTTCAGACCCTTCGGTAGCGGATCCTTCCCCGTGTAGCGAATACCAAAATTGTTACCATGCTCATCTGACATCCACTTGAAATCCTCCATTGAAACCTCCCTAAAAGGCTTTTCAACATACAAATCTCCTGCGAAATAGTTTTTCTCAATGGCTTTCTTGAGTGAGAAATACTCTAATATGAACCCCTCACTTAGTTCAATATTATTAGCATCACGGATCTCTATTGCTAGAATTCCAATGGGAACTGAATATGGAGGTCTAAAAAGCACCTTCTTCTTGTCACCCAATTCCCCATGATCACGAGCATACTCTAGGAAAACACTAGGGGATGAATGAAGGGTGTACTCCGCATCCCACTTCATTTCAATACCCCAACCTGTTCTCATTTCGGATACTCCACCACTTACAATTACATCTCTAATACTGTAGTAAGTACCTATTGCATACCAAACTTCCAGTTTGCCATCTATTCTGTTATTCTCCTCAACTCTACGACAGCTAAAGAATAGTAGGATAATAATACCCAATAAAAGCATCAAATAGTTTATTCTGTACTTTCTCATCACTTATACGCATTAAGTATATTGTGAATGTCAAATTGATAGCATCCGGGTGTATTCCACTCCGCATCGTAACTTCGCAAATCTATGCTATGATTTGAATCGAATATTCGGGATACAAAGTATCCATTTTTACTACCTAACCAACCCCAATTACAATGGAATAGTGTCTCGTATTCCATATCTTCTCTTATGAATTCCCCGTTTAATTCTCTAACCACCCGGACACTACGATGGCGTGATGCATATCCATCCACCAGCCATGCATGCCCTCTTTCATACACCACTTCTGTTTTCTTGAATATCCACCACCCCTTTTCATAGACTTTCTTTTCGCAACAACCATCCATGATTACGGGAATAGATTTGGATAGGCTAGATTTGATTCCATTTTCATTGAAGCTTGTCAACGTAGATGGATTCCTATATCCCATGCTTTTCAAGAGATTTACTATATCTGCTGTAAACGCTCCTGTACCTGCAGGGTATATACCCCAAGTATTACCCAGCGCATTCCCAATAGCTCTCAGGTAATAAGCAACCTGAGTTGAGTATGTATTCCGTTCTTCAGAGTCGTATGTGTAATTATATGCACTCGGATATTTCGTTAGTAGATTCCAGTCCAAATGAATGCCGTCAAATTCATTGGGAAACTTATAGTATGCGGTAAATTGTGCGGCTGCGACAGCAACGCAACCTGCAGATGCATGTTGCCCATCAATAAATGGAGCATAATCATTATAGGGATGTCCTTGTCCCCAGTTAACAGATATCATGGATTGAACCTTCACTTCAGATTTCCAGTCGCCATAAATACGTTTTTCAAGATCCGATCGATCTATATCATCTTCCGGTTTAACATGTCCCGGAGAATAGCGCATCAATTCGTTTTTCTTTTCGAATTCACGCAGGCTCAGCTCGTAGTAGATAGGCATACGGGAGAGAAATACGGCAAAGCCGGAGTTGTCCTCAATGACATCGTCACTATGCAGGTTGCCGGACTCCGTGATGGCATAGAGATCGGTTACCCTCTTGTCCCCTGAGACGATTGCAAAGCCCCCATTATCCTTGACGTTAATGATATACACTACCGTATCCACTGGAGTGATGCCATCATTCTCAGAGGCAGACCTCAGAGAATTGTCTGAGAGAATATAATCTACCTCAAAGTCATCGTCATTCGTTTGGCTCCGAAGCATATTGTGACTGTAAAAGTCCTTAGCGATACGGAGAGCCTCTGCTGAGCTTCTCTGCGGATGATGGGCGATGTCGGAGAGACATTCGGCGTTCTTCATCTGTTCGGTCAAGTCGCGCTTAACATCGTCAGGAGTCTTGAGCCCTTGGCTTTCGCACGCTGCCACAAGGGCTACAATCATGACGGTGGCCATCGTCAAGAGGCTTTCCTTAAATGAATCACAATTCATAGTACATTTTATTTGGAGGTTAGACATATGAATACGCAGGTCAGAGATTTCCGCTTTTATTAATTAGGAGCGTGCTAACGCATGCGTACTTTAGTTTTACTATACAATCCCCAACAATCTCAATTCTTGCATCCTGATCTGTGGAAAAACGGATAAATGGGTGAAGCACAGTTTCAAGGCGACTTCCGGAGCTTCGGAGAAGTGAAAATCTTTAAGCTTTCTCTTCTAAATCATCGATCGCCGGTAGAATATTGCACAGAACCGCTCTAACGCCTAAATCACCTCCTAAACCGAGATAAAAATGCATTGAAAAAAATACCCCGCCTTTTCTCCAAAAAACGTCCGAGTAATTTTTGAATTACTCGGACGTTTTTTTGGAATTACCCCGCCTTTTATTTCGAATAGCGTATGTGTCTAATAATCAAATTGTTATTAATTCTTGATCGAATCGGTGATTTTCCCTCTTGTAAAGCGTGATTTTCGGTACAAGTTTACTATCCGGGTGGTATAAGACTAAAGGGTGGTTAAAGCCTTTGGGTTCCCACTCCACCACGATAGTTGCTTCGGACTTTACGCTTAGGGAGTGGGTAAATTGCAAAATGTGACTATCTTTGCCCTCACGAATCACTAGCTCAGTTGGTTTAGAGCACTACCTTGACAGGGTAGGGGTCGGCAGTTCGAGTCTGCCGTGGTTCACAGGAGAGTTCCTCGGGAGAGGGATTCTCTTTTTTGTTTGTTGAGGATAATCCTTACATTTGTCACTGAAATACCAGGCATATCTTTTGAGAATGTGCCCGTGGTTGCTTGGGGGTGCTGTAACAAGCTGAGATCATACCCCTGTACCTGTACGGATAATGCCGGCGTAGGGAATGGCGAACCTGCTATTGTGCTCGCTACTTGGATGGCGAACCACTACGACGGAGCTTGAAGGAGCTCCTTTTTTATGCCTTGACGTGAGGCATTTCTGAACTTCTTACTTATCCCGCCCGGAAGTTGACCACGGATGTCATGGAGAGAGATGATGTACCTGTATCACACATACTAATACATTAATCCTTTAGTGAGAAGATTACTCATGAAAAGAACAATCAACAATTTACGAATCAGATGGTCTCTGCCTCTCTGGTTAGGCGTGCTGTCCCTGCCTACCATGGCGCAGGAGCAGATGCCGGAGTATAGGACGCCGGAAGTGGAGATCTTGGGAACAATGCCGGGGGTACAAACCCCGGTGACTCAGCAGCGCATTGATGTGCCTAAGCTGAACCGCGAGAAGATCACTTGGGATCTGCCGTCCCTGCTGGAGGGTACCCCTTCACTCTACGTCATCAGTGATGCCGGCATCATGGGTGGCTACACCAGCTTCTCCATACGTGGCGTAGATCCGGGACGCATTAATATTACCAACAACGGGGTACCACTCAATGATAGCGAGAGCCAGCTGGTCTTCTGGGCTAATATGCCGGACTTTGGTTCTCGTCTGGACAAGGTGGTGATCGTCCGTGGTGTAGGCTCCTCGACCTTTGGGGCAGGAGCATTTGGGGCAACTATGGAGATGACTACTGCGAGACCGGAGTCAAGCTCCGGAGGATCCGTGGCATACATGAGAGGCATGTACGGATTGGATAGAAGATATGTCCACCTGGAGACAGGAGCTCTTCCCGGCGGGTGGGCTATCGGTGCGCATCTGTCCCAAATATCCTCCGATGGGTATGTGGAGAGATCCGGTGGCAAAGGGACGGCATACCTCATCAATGCTGCTTGGGTGGGGGATCATAAGTCTCTGCATATCATAGTCAATTCCGGTACCCAGCAGACCGGTGTGGCGTGGAATGGCACTACCCCCGAAGAGATGGCGAAGTATGGGCGAACCTTCAACAGCGCGGGGCTGATCAATCCGGACTTTGAGGATAAAGGAGAAAAGCCTCATTATTATCCCAATACCGACAATTATCGACAAACCCACACTCAGCTGCTATGGAAACAGGAATTGAACCCAAATTGGCGATATGGAATCACCCTTCATCATACCTACGGGATGGGTTATACGCATGAGTACAGGACGGGACGTAAGGCCAGGGAGTATGGACTGGGTAAAGATAAGACCCTATACGATCTGGTGCGGAACAAATACCTTGAGAATAACTTTGGAGGTGTCATAGGTACCCTTGAATTCATGGAAGAGGCGTGGAAAGTCACTGCGGGTGTGGCAGGAAACATCTACTTGAATGACCACTGGGGAGATCTGCCGTATGTCAAGGGGAAATCACTCCCTACCCGGGATTATCCCTTCGAGTACTATCGTAACCATAGTCGAAAGTATGATCTCTCAGGATATGTCAAGGCTGAGTACTCCCTGGGAGATGCTCTCCTCTACCTCGACTATATGTACCGTCACATCACGCACAGTATGAAGGGTAGCTCAGACAAGTGGGACAGTGCCAAGCAGGCTCAGGATCAGCTGGACTATGACTTGAAGTACAACTTTCACCTCCCTAAGGCGGGGATTCGTTATAGCTTTTTGCCCAATCTGAGTGCCTATGCTTCAGTCCAAATGGGTGCCAAGGAGCCTAATAGACGCATGTATACCGAGAGTAAAAGAAGTACCAATAAGTCTGCTGTTCTGCCCAAGCCGGAGCATATGACAGACTTTGAGGCAGGTCTGCAGTATAGTGGTGAACGCTTCAGGGTGATGCTCAATGGATATTACATGAAGTACCGTGATCAATTGGTCAATAATGGAGAGTATAGTGATGTGGGTGAGCCTATCCTCATCAATGTGCCGGACAGCTACCGGGCAGGTATCGAAGCAGGAGTGGATCTAACTCTCCTTCCCCAACTATCCTCGACCTTCAATATCAATGTGAGCACCAATAAGATCAAAGACTTCACCCAGGTGGTGGATGGCGTCCCCTTTCACTATGACTTGCCTACCATTGCGCAGAGTCCTTCATTGCTTTTCAATGAGATATTGCGGTGGAGTCCCACACGCTCATGGGATATCCTGATGCATCTGAACTATGTGGGTAAGCGCTATATAGACAATACTCAGGTGGAAGAATTATCTATCCCTGCCTATATGATCGGAAAGCTGGTGGGTAACTACACGTGGAGACTGCCACATGAACGTGAGTTGAGGTTTACACTTCAAGTCAATAATCTCTTCAATAAGAAGTACTCATCCAATATCTATGGTGGATCTTGGGTGGAGAAGGAGGATGGAAAACCTGTCCTCAAGTACTGGACTGCCGAGCAACCTTCGGCTCCTATACACATTGTAGGGGGTGTGACATTTCAGTTCTGACCCTATCTGGTGTAGGATATAGTGAGGGGTGTGTCTCTAATGGAGGCACACCCCTCAACTCTTGGTGTGATAGAAATACCCTTCGGATAAGCGTACTATATAGCTGTAGCTGTGGTTCCCTATGAGTCGGTATATCTCCTCACTTTGTCCTCAATCTGCAAGCATTTAATGGGTATTTTGAGGTAATAATGTTCTAGAGGATTGATTTCTTCAATAAATTTGCGCCCATGAAATTATGGAAGAATCATATTATATGGCAATCCCGGTATATAGTTGCCTGTATAACTATAGCCTTAACCATTGCGGGATGTCAGGAGAATGTCCCGGAGTTCACTCCCAAAGTATTTGAGGTCTCAAAGTCAGAGTTTCCTGACGTGTCCTATGAAGGTGCCACTCTTGAAGTCAGGGTCTCTGCATACGATAAGTGGAGTACCCATGGGGGAACAGATTGGTGTAGACCGTCAATTGCTTCCGCCATGGGGGATACTACGATGATGATATCTGTAGATCCTAACATAAATAGGGATCGGGAGTGTACGATAGAGCTTAAGCTGGGTGAAGATTCAAGAAAGATTAGGGTGGTACAGCCCGCTATGCCGGAAGGAAGGGAGATTCACTACAAGTTGCCTGTCATATTCCATGTACTCTACACCGACGCTGATGATCCTTCTCAAAACCCTGATGCCCAATACATCTATCAAATATTGGATGAGGTCAATGCTATTTACCATCAAGCCGGACCGGAAAGTGTGGATATGAATCTGGAAGTGGTCCCTGCTACCCATGATCCTGATGGTAATGGCCTAAAAGAACCGGGAATAGTCAGGGAGTATATGGTGAGCAACGAACTCTATATGGAGGATGTGATGCTGAGCCAATCAGGAGAGTACAATAAGTATATATGGGATCCCAACCGCTATGTAAACGTTTTGCTCTATAGATTCAAGGATAAATTGGATCCGGAGGTAAATCAAGTGATGGGGGTATCTACTTTTCCTTACACTCCGGGGTGGGCATCATTGCCCGGAACTAAGCCGATCGGAAATCTAGACTTGAAACCTCAGAACCTGAAATATGCACACTGTATCTCGCTTAATAACAGCTATACTCTACCCAGGTCGTATGCTTTTCCGGGACGTCCGTTGGACAATAGACAGCTAAGCATGTCCAATACACTCGCACATGAGTTGGGACATTACCTAGGACTTTACCATATCTTCTCAGAGTCTGATGCACCTTTTGAGACATGTGTGGATACTGACTATTGCCGGGACACTTATTCCTACAATATGGAGGACTACAAGAGAAGGCTGACCAGACTAATTCGTGTATGGCTTGCAGATGAGTCGTACCGCACAGATGAGAATTATCTCAAGGTATTTGAACGTGAGAGTTGCACTCATGGAGCTTTCGTTTCCCATAATATTATGGACTATGTCTATAGTTATCTGGATAGATTTACTGCTGATCAGCGTAAGCGTGTCCGCCATGTACTCACGTATAGTCCTCTGATACCGGGACCAAAGAAGGTGAGCAGCGTGAGGAGTATGCAGGTAGAGGGACCTGTTGATCTCCCTGTTCAGGTGATGTGTATGCCACGCTCGTACAAGCAGGTCTCCTTAAAGTGACATTGATGGGGATGCGAGTATACAGTGCTCCGGTGAAACTCCTGCTACTTTGCCTGGGGATGATGATGTCAAGTACGCTCTCTTTTGGTGCGAGTCCTTCAGACAGTAAACCTATTAAGATTAAGGGATGGGTTTGTGATACCTTATCTCATAAGCTGCCGGGAGCTGTGGTTGCATGGGAAAAGGGGGGTAAGGTACTGTCCCGTACGCCGGTCGATAGTGAGGGATGGTTTCATTTGGAGATTCCTAAGGAGGATATTCCCGATTCATTCATTCGAGTTACACTTATAGGCTATGCTCCTGTCAAACTTCCTTTGAGAGATATCCCTGCCAACCTTGTGGTTGAGATGAAGGAAGTGAGCGAGAGCCTCTCAGAAGTTGTCGTCACGGGATATGTGGACAGACCGAAAGAGGGGTATACCGGATCTGTGACGATCTTGGGTAGAGAGGTGATACAACTGCAGGTGCAGCGAGATCTCCTATCTATACTTCGAAGTGAAGTCCCGGGATTTGAGCTCAAGGAGGATATCATGGCAGGGAGTGATCCCAATAAAGTTCCGGAAATGATCTTGAGAGGAAGAAGCACACTCGTGGAAGGTGATCGCAGTCATGCTCCCATCTTCATATTGGATGGTGTGGAGGTTGATATCGCTACGGTCTTTGACTTAAATCCCGAACTGGTAGACAAGGTAACCGTACTTAAAGATGCTGCTGCCACCTCTTTCTATGGTTCCAAAGCAGCTAATGGTGTAGTGGTAATCTCAACCCTGCAGCCTAAGCCGGGTAAGGTCAGGACGGACTACACCCTTGCTCAACAGTTCTCACTCCCGGATCTGTCTGCCTATCATCTGCTCACCTCCGCAGAGAAACTGGAATATGAGCGCCTTGCGGGTCTATATGGTAGCTTTTCGGGGAGGGATAAAACGGATATTGACAAGCAGACCGAATACTACGCCAAGCTGAACAGAGTAAGCCAAGGTGTACAGACCGACTGGATGTCTGAACCCCTGCGGACAGGATCCAACCGGAAACATACTGTCTCCCTTTCAGGTGGTGGAGCAGACATTAGATATGGACTCTCGGGTTCGTATGCACAAGTCAGTGGGGTGATGGATAACTCCTCTCGAAGTTCCGGATCAATTCGTGTTAGCCTAACCTATGGAAACCTTAGAAGCAGACTCATCTCTTACCGGACTTGGTACACTACCACCAGTGAAAGTGATGTCCCATATGGCAGCTTTCAGGACTATGTTACTCTCAATCCTTATGACAGTCCTACTGTAGATGGCACACTGAATAGGGAGCTCTCCTTTGGTCGTGCCAATCCTCTGTATGAGAAATCCCTTGGAAGTTACATTCATCGGCAATCTTCGCAATATGCTTCAAGGCTCAACATGAGGATGATAGTGTCTCCTCAGTGGAGAGTGGAGAGTAGTATCTCATGGCTGGTAGACCGAGGAGGTGCCACGACATTCTACTCTCCTCACTCTATTCTATATGTCTATACGGAGAAGAGTAAGCGGGGAGGTTTCGATGTGAACGATTCGAAGCGATATGATCTTCAGGGGAATATCTTCGGGGTCTATAATGCATATCCGGGAAATCAAGGTATACACTCCCTCCGCATCACTCTGGGAGGCAATATCCAATCTACGGGAACTAACTTTCATGGTTACCGAGCCGTGGGAGTACTGTCCGATAAGATGGAGCATGAAAGTATGGCATCACGCTACCCAGATGGCACGGGTCCTGAGGGAGGAAGAGGGTTGTCTCGCATGCTGGGAGCATACATGAATCTAGGCTACGCATATAAGGATAAGTATCTACTCGAAGGCTCTTTTCGGTATGAAGGCTCTACAAAGTTCGGCTCACGCAATAGGTTTGCTCCATTTAGTAGCTTTTCAGCAGGTTGGAATCTACACAAGGAGGAGTGGATCCGGCACTTGAATCCGGAACTCCTGAAGTTGAGAGCCGGTGTGGGATATGTGGGAAATGCAGGATTTGGACCATACGAATCCAGACTTACCTATAGGTATGATCCCTCATATGCCTATGATGATCAGGTGGGAGCCATGCCTATGGGGCTGGTGAATCCCTCCTTGAAGTGGGAGCGAACTCTGAAGTATAACCTAGGACTGGACTTTGCTTTTGTCGGTAACAGGGTTACGGGAAATCTCGACTGGTACCACAATCTCACGAGTGACCTGATAGTAAGTATCGCCAAACCACCTCATTTGGGATTTCAAGAATCTAAGGAGAATCTCGGAAAGATATGTAATAGTGGTGTGGAGCTATCGTTGAGAGGTCAACTCCTCCACACTCATCATACTGCAGCCACGGCATATCTCACACTATCCCACAATAGGAATAGGATATTGCAGATAAGTGATATGCTCAAGAATAAGAATAGAGAGTCAGAACAGAAGGGTCAGAAGAGTCTTCCCGTGACGAGATATTCGGAAGGTGAATCCATGACAGCACTGAGAGTTCTGCATTCTGTGGGGATCAATCCCGCGAATGGTCGAGAAGTATTCCTCACACGCAATGGGGAATATACCTATGAGTATGACTATCGAGACAAGGTTGTGGTCGGAGACTCTTCACCCGTAGTCTCGGGATCAATGGGTTTTACTTTCTCTTGGAGGAGATTCCTTCTCAGTTCCGGATTTATATACAGGTTGGGAGCTACTCTGTACAACCAAACGCTGGCAACTAAGGTGGAGGGAAGTGATCCAATGCTAAATGCCGACTCCAGAGTATTTAGCGATCGCTGGAAAAGTCCCGGGGATATAGTGCGATTCAAGCACATTGCTTCGCGGGAGTTCACTCCTCCCACCTCAAGGTTTGTGGAGAGGGAGTACATGCTTGAGGGCAGTTCATTGATGGCTTCATATACCTTTCCTTCTGAAGTATTGAACCACATTCTCAGCGTTCGTGAGCTAAAGCTGTCACTCTCACTGGGAAACTTCCTCTATCTAAGCACTGTGCACCGAGAGAGAGGTCTGGACTATCCCTTCAGCAGGAGTATTCAGATGGCACTACACATGCATATATAATATGTCAGTCCGTATATTCTCTCTCCTGATCTTGTTGGCAATATCTCTATCATCCTGTAGATATCTGGAGATAGATACACCGGGTATTATAGATCGTGATAGGATGTTTGAGGATGAGCAAGGATATAGAGATGCTCTCATGGGGATATACTCTTCACTTACTTCTCCGGATCTGTATGGTAAGGAGCTCTCATTTGGGTTCATAGATGAGATAGCTCAGCTCTACTATAATGACTTTCAGCGGAATGCAACCACACTCACTAAGACCTATGACCTGAGGTATAGAGACCCTGATGTCCGCAAGAGAATAGATGCGATATGGAAGAGGAGCTACCGCACTATAGCTGCGATCAATAGTCTACTCGAGTATACTGAGGGGGTATCTCTCCCGAGCATTAGAGAGATTCGAGGTGAGGCTTTGGCGATGAGAGCATTTATCCATTTTGATATCCTGAGACTCTTTGCTCCCAATGCAGACAGACCTTCAGCAGAGGGTATTCCCTACGTTACTACTTACACCATAGAACCTCAACCCTATCTCTCCGTCTCCATGGTCTACGATGCTATCTTGGAAGATCTTCACGACTCCCGGGCTCTGTTATCCACTACAACTAAAGATCGCAATCTATATATCACACCTGCGGCAGTGGAAGCTATACTGGCTAGAGTACACTTGTGGCATGGAGATCTTCAGGAAGCTGCGGACTATGCTCGCAGAGTTATTGGCAGAGGATACACGTTGGTACGTGAAGAGCAGGTAAAGATGCTATTCATGGGCTATAGTGCGCGGTCGGAAACTATCTGGGCACTCCATGCTCCTCGGCTCTATCTATCTGTGCGAGAGTCTCTATACCCCTCTATGCGTACTGCCAAGATGAATATGGTGAGAAGCAATTATCGTAAGCTCTTTCACACGAACAGCTTCACCTCTCTGAGCAATGACTACCGCTTTCAAGCCTACTTCACCCATACAGATTGGGGTAGACCTGTGGTGGCATTCACCAAACTCTATGACAAAAACTATGAGGAGACACAGAGCTTTAGAGAGGGGAGAGTACCTGCCATCAATATGATACGTATCCCTGAGATGTACTATATACTTGCTGAATCTCTCTATCCCCGCAGTCCGCAAGAGTCACTGCATGCACTCAATACAGTAGTGACGGCTCGAGGCTTGGCACCTCTGCCCATGGAGTCTATAGATACTCAGGATAAGTTCAGAGAAGTGTTGTTGAATGAGATCGTCAAGGAGTATTGGGGTGAGGGTCAGATATTCTTTGCTTACAAGAGATTCTCTCGCAGTATGCAGGGCTTGGATGATAAGGTTTATCCTGCAAGTGATGCTACCTATATCCTTCCTCTGCCTGAGGATGAGAAGGATTCCGGTTTGTGATGGATTATAAATCTGTGGATATGCCCCGACTAGTGCGTTTACTTTGCTCCTTAAGCCTGCTCCTTCCTCTCTTTTCGGGGTGTGGTTTGGATAAGGGAATCACTTATGAAGGAGGAGAAGGTATCAGCTTTGTCACCGACTCACTATACTACTCATTCGGAGATCTTCCCTTCAATGTCACTGATACCGAATTGATCATTCCCCTAGAAGTCCTGGGCAAAGCATCCGACAAGCCCAGACCTTATCGCCTGATACTTACTGCCGATAGACATGTGAAGGAGGGTATCCATTACATGCCCGTCACGCTTGATAGGATCCTTCCTGCGGGAGCTTACCACGACACCTTACGGGTACGTATATTGCGAACTGCCTTGGATGAGCATACACTCTACACACTCAAGCTGAGATTGGAAGCCAACGATGCCTTCCCATCCGGTATACGAGAGCTTCGAGAGGTCAAGATCTCCTTCTCCAATCGTCTGGATATGCCTACCTGGTGGCACAGACTTTCCTACTGGATAGGCGAGTATGATCCGCGCAAGTATCGCAAGTTCATAGAGCTGAACGGAGGTACTATCACTGATGATAAGGTGGTGGAGGATCTCTATGCCACACTGAGAGTATTCAAGGAGGTGAAGGATTTCTTCGACATGCATCCACAGTATGGAGTGATCTTCCCGGATGTCTACTGGGAGATATAACTCACTCCATCCATATTAATATCCAACGACTTATGATCAGACACAGACATTTTACACTAACATCCATCCTTGCTCTGCTGCTCATCCTCACGACTCTCTTGGGTGCTTGTAAGGAGAAAGGCGACGAACCACACACACCTGCACTCCTCGAATCTGTCTCAGATATCGATGAAGAGTACCGGCTTTCACAGAACGAACTCTTGGTCATCACTCCCAAGATAGAGCTGAAGGAAGGTGAGATCTCGGAAGTTCGCTTTGAATGGGGCATGGGAGGAAAGGTGGTAGGTACGGAGCCTACTCTGAGAGTCAAGTGTGAGGAGCTCGGACTCTTCGATGCTTATCTCAAAGTAACTACCGACAATTCCGGCATCATCAAAGAGTTTAAGGTACGCGTCTCTTCCGCCAACTATGACAAAGGTCTACTCCTTCTCTCCGAAGCAGATGGTAGGAGTCTGCTCTCTTTCAAGAGGCTTGACAGGATGGACTCCGGAGTTGCTCTCGATGTCTTTGGGGACAATAATCCTCATGCCTCTTTGGGTGCCAAGCCTCTCTCACTTTGTTGGACAGGTGAAGGCATTACCAATCCCAACAATATCGATGACTCCGGAGGTCTCTTCATTGTACTGGGTACCACCAATCCCCTCAAGAGCTACCTCATAGATAGTCGCACCATGAAGATAAACTCCGAGATTACTCATGATGGAGACTTTACTCCCGAGCACGTTACTGCACCCTTTGGTGGTCAGAATAGGAGTTGGGGCAGGGAGAATATCGTATGCTTCATCAGCGGAGGCAAGACCTTTCCTTATCAGATCGAAGGAGAGAAGAGGTTCGTCAAGCCTTACAGATCACAGCAGATACCTGACGAGGTGAGCCTGGCTCCTCTTACATGCAACCTCATCACCACGCCCACAGATGTACAGATAGCAGGGTATGACCTCATAAGTAAACGAATGGTCTATATAGGAGGACTTAGCGGTACACTCATAGGCACACATTCCTGCGGGGTAGAGCAACCCATGAATATACTTGCCTGCAACGGTATATATGCCGACACCAATGCCGACAGACGATACGAACCTCGTGAGGTCATCCTCGTGGGGAGTGTGGGTAATGACGTGAAGATCCTCAGATTCACTCCGCCTGTACGCATCAGGAAGAAGGTGAACCCCATAGATCAGAGGGAGGTACTCGTCAGGGAGATCCCTGCGGGTACACATATAGAGCCTACTGCCGCAACGGGAGTCAGTCCCACACGTCCCTTCTTCTATTACGGAAGCTCTCGGGGAGACATCTTTCTCCTCAATTATGACAATGCCGGCTTCTCGGACAAACCCTTCATATCCCTAGGAGAGAAGTTTGCCGTACGCAGCCTGATCTTCAACCCTTATGATGCCAATACGCTCTACATTGCCGCAGAGGATCGTACCGAGAAGTCGGATAGGATCGCATCTCTCTTCATATATGATGTCAGGGATAATGCACACCCCAAGAGACTGTACGAAGCACATAAAGTGGGAGGAAAGGTCAAGAAGTTGGTGTACAAAGGCAATGGTCTTGAGCATCTCACCAAGCGCTGATAACTGATTCACAATATATTCTAATCTAAAAACCACTAGTCATGAACCACTTAAAGTACATCTTTCGAACCCTTTCGGTACTGATGCTGCTCGGCATCTTCAGTGCCTGTGATACTGAAGACAAACCTAAGCCCGAACCACCCAAACCCTCTCTGGAGATCAGCAAGAGCGAGACGAAGCTCGAAGTAGGTGCCAAGGAGATCTTGACCCTGAAGCATGGTTCCGGTGAGTATGAGATCACTTACTCGGACGATAAAGTCGCCAAGGTTACGATCAACCAAGCAGAGGTTACCGTCGAAGCCCTCTCGGCAGGCACCGCAGAAGTAACCATCAAGGACAAGAAGACAGACTCTTCCGTGAAGCTAACCGTCACGGTGAACAAGAAGCCCGAAGCTCCACTTCCCGAGGGTGTGGTGGTCAAGGATGGTGTACTCATCTCCTGGCCCGCGTCTGCCATTCCTTCCGATGGCAAAGTCACACTCCACTCGAGTATCACCGAGATCAAGACCGGGGCATTCAAGGATACTCCCCTCAAGGAGCTCGTGATGCCTGCCACTTTGAAGAAGGTCCAACCCCGGGCCTTCGAGATTGTCAACGACCTCAAGCGCGTGGAGATCATGGGTGCCGAGGAGATGGGAGAGGGCGCATTCTACCAGTGTCACGGGCTGGAGTTCGTATCTCTCCCCGGTACGCTCAAAGTGATAGGTGAGAATACTTTTGCCGAATGTGATGCCCTCAAGGAGGTCTCTCTCTCCGAAGGTATCGCGGAGATCGCCCCCAACATGTTCTTCAACTGCACCGCACTCTCCACCCTCAAGCTCCCCGGGAGTATCACCAAGATCGGCAAGGCTGCCTTCCTTAACTGCTCGGAGCTCAAGAGTATGGAGATACCTTCCGGCGTCAAGAGAGTCGAGGATTCACTCTTCAAAGGTTGTTCGGTTCTGGAGAGCGTGACGCTTCCGGATCAGCTTACCGAGATAGGGAGAGAGGCTTTCAGTAACTGTGTCCTACTGAAGGAGATCACCATCCCTGCCACGGTGACCAAGATAGAATACAATGCTTTCAACGGCTGTACCAAGCTCAAGAGCATCTCTCTTCCTGCCTCACTCACGGAGCTCGAGGATGGTGCATTCCAGTTCTGCGCCGGTCTCACCGAGGTAAAGTTTGCGGACAACAGCAAACTGAAGTACATCCGTAACAATACCTTCAAGAATTGTGAGAGGCTGCCCTCCATGGTGGTACCCGAAGGGGTGGAAGAGATCGGAAAGGCTGCCTTCATGCGGTGCAAGAGCATGACCTCCATCTCTCTGCCTTCCACCCTAAAGCTTCTCGAGTCCAACGCATTCTATGACAGCAAAAAGCTTATCACCTTCACCATTCTTGCCGACGAACCACCGAGAAACCCGAATTTTGGGGATCCTTTCAACAAGACTTCACCCTCCAAAATCCTGAAGGTTAAGGACCCATCCAAGTACGAGGAGTGGGCTAAGAGTAACAGGTTCGTCAAAGTGGAGAAGCTCTGAACGGCTTTCGGAGATCGAACCACCCGTACCCATAGATGAGAGGAGGTGAGTCCGTTGTGACTCACCTCCTCTTTAATTCAAAACGGGGTTTCGATCGACATACTTACTGCCCCTGTCCGATAAACTAATTGGTTTGCATCCGGAAAGATGGTATGTTTATGATCGGAAAGATGGTATGTTTATGATTGGAAAGATAGTATCTTTCTGATCAGAAAGATGGTATCTTTCTGATCGGAAAGTTACCATGTTTATAAAACGATCCTCCCGAACCGGTGACAACGTTCTCACCGGCATCGGTTTAGGGGCATGTGTCAGAGGATGTTACGCAACGTTTCTCTGAGGGCATCGAGTGTGCGGTCCAGGTCTTCATCGCTGTGTGCTGCGGAGACGAAGGTCGCCTCGAACTGTGAGGGCGCTAGGTAGATGCCCTTGTCAAGCATGGCTCGGAAGTAGGAGGCATATAGCGCCGTGTCACTCTCTCGTGCATCGAATGCGTTGCGCACCTCTCCGGGACGGAAGAAGATGGTGGAGAGACTGCCGGCGACATTGTAGCCGAGTCGGTCGGGATACTCACCGACGATCTCCTTCACTCCGCGGGAGAACCTCTCCGACTTCTCTCGGAGACGGTCATAGGTCCCGGGCTCATCCAGGAGCTCAAGCATGGTGCATCCTGCGGCAAGTGCCAGAGGATTGCCGGAGAGGGTGCCTGCCTGGTAGACTGCTCCTTCGGGGGATAGGGCGTCCATGATGTCTGCCCTTCCCCCGAAAGCCCCGACCGGCAGACCGCCTCCAATGATCTTGCCGAGGCAGGTGAGGTCAGGCTTGACATCATATAACTGCTGGGCACCACCGCGTGAGAGTCTGAATCCCGTGATCACCTCATCGAAGATCAGCAGTGTCCCCTCGCGGGTGCAGAGGTCTCTCAACCGGGAGAGGAATCCCTCCTCGGGAAGTATCACTCCCATATTGCCCATGACAGGCTCGAGGATCAGTGCGGCTATCTTCCCGGAGTAGGCTTCGAAGAGTCTTGTCACGGAGTCTATATCATTGAAGGCAGCTATGAGGGTCTCCTTGACGATGCTTGCCGTGACACCGTTGTACTGCTTGGAGTCGAAGGTAGCCACACCGGATCCTGCCCGCACCAAGAAGCCGTCACTGTGACCATGATAGCATCCGTCGAACTTGATGATATAGTCCCTGCCGGTGTATCCTCGTGCCAGTCGTACCGCACTCATGGTGGCTTCGGTGCCGGAGTTGACCATCCTTACCTTCTCCATAGAGGGGAAGAAGTCTCTGATCCTCCGTGCCATCTCTATCTCTCTCGGTATGCATGCACCGAAACCTGTACCGAGCTTGGTAGCCTCTGTAATGCTTTCAACGATGCGAGGATGTGCATGTCCGAGGATATGGGGACCCCAAGAGGATATGAAGTCTATGTACTCATTGCCATCGACATCAAAGATGTGTCCCTTCTCGCCACGTTCGATGTATACGGGAGTCATGCCTACGGACTTGAAGGCACGCACGGGACTGTTGACACCTCCGGGGATATACTGTACAGCTTGGCGGAAGTAGTGTTTGGATTGTGAATGGTTCATGGATGATTACTTTTGAGAGTTGAGGAGCTTTGCCACATCTTTGGCGAAATAGGTTAGGATCATCTTGGCTCCGGCACGCTTGATAGATATCATGGACTCCATCATGACGCGGTCATGATCTATCCAACCCTTCTCGGCTGCAGCCTTGATCATGGCATACTCTCCACTCACATGATAGGATGCCAAGGGAATGTCGTAGCGCAGTCGAGCTTCGTGGAGTACATCCAGATACGCCATGGCAGGCTTCACCATGATAATGTCCGCACCCTCAGCAATATCCTGCTCTATCTCTCTGAGTGCCTCTCTACCGTTGGCAGGATCCATCTGGTATCCCTTGCGATCACCGAAGGATGGAGCAGAGTCCGCAGCTACTCTGAAGGGTCCGTAGAAGGAGGAGCTGAACTTAGCTGCATAGGACATGATGGGTATGTGTGTGAATCCTTCTTCATCGAGACCTGCACGGATGGCAGCTATCCTGCCGTCCATCATGTCGGAAGGAGCCACCATACTTGCTCCACACCTTGCCATGGATACGCACTGACGAGTGAGGTATTCGAGTGTGGCATCGTTATCTACTTCATGGTCGTGCAGTATTCCGCAGTGACCATGATCCGTATACTCACACATACATATGTCTGCTATGGTCACCATGTCCGGGAGAGCTTCGCGCAGAGCCTTCATGCCCTGCTGTACGATGCCGTCATCACTGAGAGCTTCACTGCCTATCTCATCCTTCACGGCAGGTATACCGAAGAGCATGACACTCTTGACTCCCAAGCTGTAAAGCTCTTGGCACTCCTTCACGAGCTCATCCACGGAGAGGTGATACTGTCCGGGAAGTGAGGAGATCTCCTTACGTACTCCTTCTCCATGAACCACAAAGAGAGGATGGATGAGATCGGAGGTATCAAGAGAGGTCTCCCGTACCATGGCACGGAGGTTTTCTGTTCTTCTAAGTCTTCTTAGTCTTACGGATGGAAACATTCTAGTTGAGTATTAAGTGGTTAATGATTGACTATATCTATGGATGGTGTCTGCGATATCTTCGGGATGAGGTGAGGGGCTCTCCGTGATCTCACGGAATCCAAGCTCCATGAGTGTCTCCGTAGTGGAGGGTCCTATACTGATGGCAGGCAGAGGCTCTCTCTCCTGCATCCAAGCTCTCACGCCCGAAGGACTGTAGAAGAGGATGCATTCAGGTGCAAAGTCGTCGATCTCCACCTCTCTTGCCTTGAGCTCCGGGGAGGGTTCTGTGCAGTAGGTGGTCACCTTGTCGTACCTGAATCCCGACTTCCTCATATATTCACGGAGATAGTCTCCCGAGATATCGGAACAGGGCTGTATGATATGCAGTGCATTATTGCCTGAAGTATGGAGGAAGTCTGACAGCTCCGGAGCCATCTCCCGTGCATTCTCCTTCTCTGAAACAAAGTCGACTTTATGTCCTTTCTCACTAAGATGGCGGGCAGTAGCCACTCCGAGTGCGCACAATATAGAGGAGGAAGGCAACATCTTAAAGTCAAAATGCTCCACACTCCCCGGAGACGTGAAGACAAATGCATGCTTATCTCCCGTCAAATTCAAGCTGAAGGGTAGGGATCGTGTACGGATGAAGGGGACGAAGAGCAGAGAGACTTCCGGAAGAACTTCTGACATCCGTTCCTTGAGTCTGAGACTGCGTGACTCTTCTCTCCCCACAAGCAGGTGGCGCAGACTCCTCATTCCTGCAGTTTCTTCGCTATGAGAGCCAAGTCCGAGTCTGTGTAGTCTCTATGAAGAGTGAAACTTACTCTGCGGTGCTTCCCCGTGCTTGGCTGAAAGTATGCTTCTCCGGATAGTGAGCCATCTCCATCTGCTCTGCAGCAGCATCCCATGGGAAGGCTACATCCTCCTCCCAGCGCCTGCAGCAGAGAGCGCTCTGCATGTGTCGCTGACAGAGTAGGTTCATCGTTGATACGTGATGCCATATCGCAGGCTTCTCTATTGGAGAGAGCGCACTGAACTGCCACAGCGCCTTGTCCGGGAGCAGGGAGCATGGTATCCAAATCCAAGTAGAGTGCGATCTCATTCTCCAGACCCAGTCGATGGATCCCTGCGGCGGCCATGACCAGAGCATCATACTCTCCGTCGTACATCTTACGGATACGTGTCTCGACATTGCCACGCACGGGAGAGAGGCGAGGCGACTCTTCACCAATCTCTTCGAAATATCTCTCCATCTGAGCCACACGTCTCGGACTGGAAGTACCTACATGTTTGCCACTCAGCTCACGCAGGTCCCGGATGGGATGAGGTGAGAGTATCACATCTCGTACGTCTGCTCTGGGGAGGGTTGCCGTGAGCTTCAGTCCCTCAGCATCCTCTACCGGGAGATCTTTCAGACTGTGTACTGCAAAGTCTATGGTACCCTTTCGGAGACCCTCCTCAAGTTCTTGAGTAAACAAACCCTTGGAGAGATTATGGTCATGCAATGCGATGTCGAGCTTACGGTCACCTCTTGTCGAGATGATCTCTATCTCCACCCGGATGCCGCAACGGCTCTCCAAGGCATCCTTCACGGCATGAGCTTGCCACAGAGCAAGCTTGCTCCCACGTGTTCCTATGACCCATCTGTCCTTCATACTCATGCCAACAGCATCTTGCGGACTACATCCGCATAGGTATCATCACTGCTCTCTGCGGAGATCTTCTTGAGACGAACGATCATCTGGCGTGCATAGGCTTCACAGAGTTCTGTGCAGGATCTCTCCACCTCCGCCGCCAGTTCATCGCTCATGGCAGGGCTGCGTTTCTCCAGATGCTTATCGAGAAGTTCCTTGGCATTCTCGCGTATGAGCAGATAAACACTTCTCGCCGAACGTGCTTCGACCCAGTGAATATGCTCATCAATAGCCTCCTCTATGATCTCCATGGCTGGACCATCTGCCACAGCATTGGTCACCGCCTCAGCCGAGTCTAAATCATCAATAGTGTACAAAGTCAGACCCTCATACTCCCCTACAGACTCCTCTACATTGCGAGGAACAGCCAGATCGAAGATCATTCGAGGCATAATGCCATGCTCTTCACCGATCATTTCTCGGAGGATCACGGGAGAAGAGGCTCCAGTAGTCACCCAGACATAGTCGCTACCTCCCAATGACTCAGTGAGTCGATCATCGGTATAGAGGGCCTGAATGCCGAACTTCTCGGCACACCGTTCACCTCTTTCGCTCCTACGATTGTAGAGAGCTACATCCTTCACGCCCAGTCTCCTGAGAGATTCCAGTACGGTTGATGCCATGTTGCCGGCTCCGACGACCACCGAATTTCCCTGAATAAGCGATTCTCCTTCCAGGGAAAAGACCTTGTCGACAGCAGCAGCTCCCGCAGAGCTATTCACATACGAGACGGATTGACTTCCTCTAACCTTCTTGGCAGTCTCTATAGACTTCTCCATCAGGCGTAAGAAGACGGAGTCAACGTGCCCCGATGTCTTGGCGATCTGCAGTGCCTCCTTGACCTGTCCCAGTATCTGTGTCTCACCTCTCACCATAGAGAGGAGTCCTGAAGTCAGCATGAAGAGGTGACGCATGGCGGCCCTTCCAGATTGGCATACTATATATTTGCGGTAGGGAATAGGTAGTCGCTTATATTCCAGTAGGAACCTTGTGAGATGAGACTCAGCCTCCGTAGCAGTGAGAGTAGTCTCAGCATATAGTTCGACACGATTGCATGTAGAGAGCACCATCCCTGAGGATAGGATCCCGGTCTGATGAGCAGACTCCAAGAAATGTGGTATATCTCCGGGTTTGAACGAAAATACTTCTCTCACACTTACCGGTGTGGTATGATGGTCAAGACCAATAACTACGAACATAAAATGATAATATCTATTGTCACAAAAATAGGGCTTAAGGATTCCCCAAGCATCACCATAATTAGTGATTTAAACCATTCAATGGCGACAGACATTCCGGAATGTATATCTTTTATTGAGTCTGTGAAGGGTAATTTAGTATTGTCCAAATTAGTGTTGATAAGACGAGAGTCTTCTAGACTCATAAAAGCTTCAATCCCGCTCTATGATTGAGATCACAGGAGTGTTAAAGATTAGTGGAATTTACCCCGCCTTTTCTCCCAAAAAAGTACGTACTTTTTTTCGATTTACCCCGCCTTTTCTTGAGGAAGATGTCCCCTTTTTTATTCAAGTATCCCCATATCCCTACATTTATCTATGTGAGATGTTACAAATACCACACCGTAAGCTCCTTGAATGACAATAATATATAACTTTGTAGGGTGTGAGTTTAGTGTTTTTAGATACTTAGGCTCATGCTACACCGCTATTCTCTCTCCGACATTGCAGAGTGATTGTATTTACACACCCATTTCATTTTTGACATCCCTCGTGGCAACTTTTATTCGCATCAGACTTAGGATTTGCATTACATTGCTCTCGATACTTTTCGCCGAGAGTACCACATGCTTACAGGCTCAGGATACTTCCTCTCGTCGTATACCTATAGATAGTGTCACACATACACTCCCCAAGGTGGAGGTGTCGGCATACTCTCAACGCTTTCATGAAGTGATACCTGCACAGACTCTCGAAGGTGCCAAGCTCAAGGCACTCAACAGTCTTAGTGTGGCAGATGCCATTAGATTCTTCAGCGGAGTACAGATCAAAGACTACGGAGGAGTAGGGGGGCTCAAGACTATCAATGTGCGCAGTATGGGTACGCATCATGTAGGAGTCTTCTTCGATGGCATACAGTTAGGTAATGCTCAGAACGGGCAGGTGGACTTGGGAAAGTTTTCGATGGACAATATCGAAGCGATAAGTCTCTACAATGGTCAGAAGAGTAACATGCTGCAGCCTGCCAAGGACTATGCCTCCTCCAGCAGCGTCTATCTGAGGAGTAGGACACCCAGATTTGAGCATGGTAAAAGATCTAATCTGAAAGCTGTGGTGAAGACAGGAAGCTTCGGGTTGATAGATCCCTCCATTCTCTATGAGTGGAAGATCAATGACAAGGTCTCGGCATCAGTGAATGCAGAGGTGATCAATGCGCATGGCAAGTACAAGTATCGCTACAAACGTGTGGCTCCCAAGACGCGTGAAGTACTGTATGATACTACGGCTGTACGACACAATGGAGACATCTTCAGTCAAAGGCTGGAGGCAGGTCTCTATGGTCAAACGAAGGATGGACTATGGAGGGTGAAGAGCTACTTCTACAATAGCAATAGAGGACTCCCGGGAGCCATCGTGAATAACCGATGGAAGAACAGTCAGAGACAGTGGGATCGAAGCTTCTTTACACAAGGGACTTATCGTCAAAAAGTAACGGAGAAGTATGAAATACAGGCAAATGCCAAGTATGCCTATGACTATCTCAGGTACCTCAATCCGGATACTACACTGCTACTTGTGGACAATACCTTTCATCAGCAAGAGGGTTACCTCTCCGTGGCGAATAGATATAGTCCATACTCTTGGTGGGATATGGGTTTGGCTGTGGATCTTCAGTACAATACTCTGAAGTCCAATATGTCGGGCTTCGTATTTCCTCGGAGGTTAACTTCACTCGTGGCTGCCGTGACAGGTGTGGATCTCGGGAGCTTCAAGATGCAGGGAAGTCTACTGTATACCTATGTCTTCGAGCGGGTGCATAGTGGGAATAAGTCCGTAGATGATGCCGTCAAGGCTGCACCTCCGAAGCAGAGACTTACCCCTGCACTCTTCGTGAGTTACCGTCCCTGGGAGAGGATTCCTCTCAACTTAAGAGCATTCTACAAGGAGATATTCAGGCTACCGACCTTCAATGATCTCTACTACACAGACCTGGGGAATGCACTCCTGCAGCCTGAAGATACTCATCAGTACAATCTCGGGATCCAAGGAGAGAAGTCCTATGACAGTGGTATTATACGTCACTGGCAGTATCAGGTGGATGGCTATCTGAGTAATGTGACGAACAAGATCGTGGCAATACCCAAAGGAGCCGGTCTCTACAGATGGATGATGGTTAACCTCGGTACGGTCAAGATCAGAGGAGTGGAGGCTTCGGGGGATGTGATGCTCTCTCCACTGCGAGAGATGTATATCAATCTGCGCGGATCCTACACCTATCAGAAGGCTTTGGACTACACGGTGACGCAGAGTCCGCTGCTTACCGAGGTGACTTACGGGGGACAGATTCCTTACATACCCTTGCATAGTGGTAGCGCTATTGCCGGCATTACCTATAAAGGCTGGTCTCTCAACTACTCTTTTATATATGTGGGAGAGAGGTTTGACAGCTCAGACAATAATCCGCGTACCTACGAAGAGCCTTGGTATACCAATGATGTGAACCTCCGCAAGACATTCCAAACACGATATGGTGACCTTAATGTGGGGCTGGAGGTGAACAATGTTCTGGACCAACAGTATGAAGTGGTTCTCAACTTCCCCATGCCCGGAAGAAACTATAAACTAACACTAAGCTTAGACCTATGAGACTGAATAGATATACCCTTGGTACGATAGTCATTTCAATCCTTCTGGCATCTTCTCTCTGGGGATGTCGTGAGGATGTGGTGCAGGCTTTCTCGAGTCAGGTAAGAGTAGCTCAGCCTCTTCCGCATATAGATCATTGGGGGTTCTACCTCCTCAATGAAGGGAACATGGGTACCAATGCCTCCACTCTGGACTACTTTGACTTCAGTACAGGCATCTATACCTCCAATATCTATGCCGAACGCAATCCCAAAGTACCCAAGGAGCTGGGGGATGTGGGCAATGATCTGCAGGTATATCGCGGGGTACTCTGGGCAGTGATCAACGTCTCCAACAAGATTGAGATCATGGATGCTACGACTACGAAGCGTATCACTACCGTGGAGATTCCCAACTGTCGCTACGTAAGGTTTCACGGAGACTATGCATATGTCACCAGTTATGCAGGTCCTGTAAGTCTGAATCCCGACATAGCCCAGATTGGCGTGGTATATAAAGTTGATGTCAATACCTATAGGATAGTGGGAAGGACTCAAGTGGGTTATCAGCCGGATGAGCTTGCGATATGGGATGGAAAGATATATGTCGCAAACTCCGGTGGATACATGTCTGCCGGGAGGTCCGATAGGTATGAGACAGAGGTATCAGTCATAGATTTAGAGACCTTCAAGGAGACGCATCGTATAGAAGTAGCTCCCAATCTGCACCATATCAAAGCAGACGGTATGGGAGGTCTTTGGGTCAATAGTCGCGGGGACTATCTGGAGCGTCCCTCACGTCTATACTATATCGATGCGCGTACAGAAGAGGTCAAGGACTCCTTCAATATCGCTGTACTGAACTATACCATGGATGACAATCTGCTCTATGTCTATGGCAAAAATACCTGGCACTCCCATAAGCCTGCCACTCTACAGCTCTCCATCATTGATATGGTCTCTCGCAAGGTGATCACTGAGGACTTCATCACAGATGGTACGGACAAGCAGATGGTCAACGTATACGGTATCCTGATAGACCCTGAGACTAAAGATGTCTACCTCACAGATGCAGGAAGCTACACGGGAGACGGCATCGTATTCTGCTATACTCCCGACGGAAAGATGAAGTGGCATACACGAGGAGGCAATATCCCTGCCCACTTTGCCCTCGTGAAGAAAGAATACTGATGCGCAACAAGCAGTTGCGTCTATTTTTAACTACTAATACATTACCTAACATGAAAGCAATCAGAGTATTTGCTGCCCTAGCAGCGGGTTTGATGATCTCTCTGGCAGGATGTAAGCAGGGACGTGGAGACATTCCCGACCCACTGCCGGATGTGAATGACCCCGAATTCGTGCAGAAGGTTCTGGACCGTATAGAGCCTCAGTACGATGTCGAGTATGGAAAGAAGATAACTATCGCTCCCGAATTGGAAGCGATCAAGGACAAGGTATCCTGCAAATGGTATCTGAGGGATGTGCTGGACGATGGTCTTGTCGAAGTCGCCAACACTCCCTCCTACACCTTTGATCTCGATACCCTTTGGTACCTAAGATACAGAGTGGAAGTCAAGTATGGCAGTAAAGTCGCTAAGAAGGACTTCCGTATCTACTCTTGGATTAAGGCTGATACTGTTTACAATTCTCTGGATGACCATGGATTCTCCACTCTAATCATTGATGACCTAAAGTGGGATGAGTATGGCAAATGTCTGCAGGTCATCCCATTGGCACCCAAGGACTGGAGCAAGAGGTATGGTGACTCTGAAGCCTATCTGCAGGGGTTGGACACTTTGACCAAAGATCCCTATCCTCTAGGAGGCTATGACCAAGGTCGTTACAGGCATGCAAACATAGTTTATGACCGATGGAAAGGGGAGAGCAAACATTTAGCCAGATTAAAACTGGGTAGCTGGAACTCTTGGTATGGAGGCAATAAGAGACCTATACAATCCTATGCCGTAAAGATTGTGTGGGAGAAGCAGACCAAAACCTTCTGGTTTACCTACGTCCCCCCACTGTACGAGAGGGCTTGGGATGGAATACTTGCATCCGAATTCGGTGACCGAAAGAGGGCATCATCCCCGGAGCTTCGTACCAAATCCCTTAAGGTTACTGTCATGGAGTATATGCCTGCTCCGGGGCAGTTCGTCAATGACATCCCCAAGTATGAGTCCGGAGATGATGCCGCCACCATGGCTCGCAAGGCAGGGGATCTTCTCAATGCCAATCAGATAATCACTCTGGGCGCTTGGGGTGGTTATGTAATGGTTAGGCTGAATGATCCCATTAATCGTGATCCCAACTACTCCGAGCTAAGGGTGCTGGGCAATGCCTTTGGGGCTTTGGATAATCCTCGTCCCGATGCTCCCTTCGGAGGAAGCTGTGAACCCGGCATCATTCAGGTATCCAAGGATGTCAACGGTGATAAAAAGCCTAATGACGAGTGGTATACCATCCAAGGGAGCGGTAACAAGTCAGCAGAAAAGGAGCCATGGTATTCCTTTATTGATGAGAAGGAAACTAAGACCTATGAGGACTATGTGGTTACTTACCATCGACCAACCTCCGAGCCTACCGGGAACGTCCCCAACTATTTGAAGTGGACAGACAACCGGAAGGGTACCGGCTATATCCCCAAGAATGAATGGCACAAACAGAGCTATTTCCCCCTGTGGATCAAAGGAGACACGAAGGTCTACAAGGGTATTCGGCTGGCCAATAACGGGATTGACGAGAAGAAGAATGGTAAATACTATGTCCTCTACGCCTTCAGAGGAGGCTATGCCGACAACTATCCGAATGAAGACCCTCGTTCTGCCATTGACTTGGACAAGGCTGTGGACAAGAACGGCAACCCCGTGAAGCTCGACAAGATAGACTTCGTTCGGGTCTATACCGGGGTCCTTCAGGTCAATGGGTGGCTTGGGGAGAACTCCACCGAAGTGAAGGGATTCCAAGACGTCACGGGAGAAAACATTCCGGGAGCGCAATACTAGGGCGCGATGAGTCCGGGGAGATGTGGAGCTGAAGAGGTGTCTTCGCCGCTCATCCCCGGTATGTCCGGGATGGCGATGACCTGCCGAATGGCGAAGGCTTGACGCAGGTATATGAATGGAGCGAGGCGGAGATCCGTGTGGATTCCCGCCTCGCTCTGCGTTCACACCCCTCCGGGGGCGGATGGGTGGAGATCAGTCGGCGTTGCCGGTGCCACCGCCACCTTCTTCGGGCTTCTTGCCGGGTTCGTCGAAGGCGGGATGGTCAGGTTTCTTCTTACCCCCCGGGGCTTTGCATTCGTCTTCAGTGACCTGCTGGAGGGAGACGTCGGCGAATGCTTCGCGAAGCTCTTTGGTGGGATTGAAGCGAGGGTATATACCTCTGATGTGCTTGGCTGCCGAGAATTCCTCTCCCGCCTTGACTCCTTTGCTTCGGATCTGAGGCTGGATCACGCCGAGGTCCCCCAGCGAGACACGATGCCCGTAACGAGCATGACGGATGACGGTGGTGACAAGCTTCTCGAGTACGCCCTTGACTTCGAAGGGTGCGAGGGTGTTGTCTTCGGCGATCTCTCTTGCTAGGTCATCGATGTTGATCAGCTCTGTCCTGAGCTGCTCTACCCTCTTGTAGGGTTTTGGATTCTTGGGGTCTATCTTGAGCACCCGATCCACTACTTTAAATTTAAGTGCCATGATATTAAGTATGTGTTGTAATGATTTCCCCGAATGGAAACCCCGGGGACCGGGCTTTGGTTGTCGGAAAGTATCCGTTTATAAAGTTAGTATGTCCGTGTTTGGAAAGATGGTATGTTTGTGTTTGGAAAGATGGTATGTTTGTGTTTGGAAAGATGGTATGTTTGTGTTTGGAAAGATAGTATGTTTGTGTTTGGAAAGATAGTATGTTTGTGTTTGGAAAGATAGTATGTCCGTGTTCCTAGATTCCGCAAGCTGAATTGGGGTGAGAAAAAAGGTGAGAAATCCAGAGATT
>X289_Eastern_Grey_Kangaroo__coassemble_119_pt1 | contig 32498 bp, 43 predicted proteins | sample X289_Eastern_Grey_Kangaroo__metabat2_low_PE_002 | metagenome-assembled genome bin X289_Eastern_Grey_Kangaroo
GACTTAAGCCATACAAACTTAAGCCATGCGGACCTAAGCGGTGCAAACCTAAGCGACGCAGGCCTAAGCGGTGTAAACCTAAGCAGTGCAGACTTAAGCCATGCAGAGTTAAGCTGGGCAAACCTGACAGGCGCAGATTTAAAAAAAGCAAACCTGCGTAATGCAAACTTAAGCGACGTGAATTTAATCCGTGCAAACCTGAGCGACGCAGCCTTAAACGGTGTAAACCTGCACAGTGCGAATTTAAAAAAAACAAACCTGCACAGTGCAAACTTATGCTATGCAGACCTAAGCTGGGCAGGTTTAGAAGGTGCAGTTTTAAGAGGTGCAGTTTTAAGAAGTGCGGATTTACGCCATGCAGATTTAAGAAGTGCAGATTTAAGAAATGCAGATTTAACTTGGGCAACAACGCAAGGCATGATGGGCTTAACCGTAATCGCCGTGCAGGTAAACACATCAAGACCGAACAACCTAATCTCCTACTACAGTGAACTCGGAATCGTAACGACAGGCTGTTTCCAAGGCACGCTTGAAGAACTGAAAAAAGAAGTGGCAAAAACGCACAAGGATAACGAATTTTTAAAAAAGAGATACGAAAGGGCGATCGCCTTCATAGAACGCGAACTGAAAGAAGAAGCGGCAAAAGAGCCGAAAAACAATAAAGAGTGAGGAACAACAATGAATTATGAGCGATTCGACGAAGAGATAAACCTTCTCGGATTAAAAACAAACCACAGCCGTCAGAGCGTATATGTAACGGACCGGGACAATACCCTTGTCTGCCTTATTCGCAAAGACACAAGGTATGCGCTCGGCGTATTTAAAACCATCGGCACAGTTGCTGTCGAACCGATCGAAGACGAAACGGAAGAAGAAATACGAGGCGGAATCTTTGAACTGTGCGTAGAACTCGCAAAAACACCGCCGGAAGAAAGAGGAAAATTTAAAAATGAATAAAGCGGACGCAAACTTCAGCAACCCCGATCATTACAAAGTGTGCGGACAGGACAGCATGAAATTTCTCCTGTCGATCGTCAAAGCGAACGCGATTTGCTGCGAAGAAGCCGTCTATCTTTTTAACACACTGAAATACCTCGTGCGCTATCGGCGAAAAGGCGGACTGACCGATCTGAAAAAAGCCGACGACTATTTGACCCGGTTGCAGGAAGTCTTCACAGTCGAAAACCCTTGCGACGCTTTAAAGAGCGGAAAGATGAAAAAAAATGAATTCATAGCAAAGCTTGAGGACTTAAAATACCGGGCGAAGTCTAATGATTGCGGATACCTGTGCGTCTATAAAGATGACGAAGAAATCGCACAAGTTACAGAAAAATTTCAGTATAGTTTTGCGGCAGATACGATCGGTTTTTTAAGCTTGTCCGCAGAAGAAAGGGAACAGCTTTTTAATCTTGTCGCAGAGTACGCAAGAACGCCGATTAAAGAAAGAGAATAGGCACGATACGGAAAGGAAAATTTAAAAGTGGAAATCAAAGTAAACATTTGTTTTGAAGATAAAGAAAACGCGCTAAAGACTTTCGCAGAAGCTTTAGCCGCGGCAGTGGTACAAGGTCCGACTGCAAATTTCAATTTTAACGGCGAGGGTCCTATCCTGCCTGTAGCCGACACGGTGAAGGTTGAAAACGCACCTGCGCCGGCGCCAGCACCCGAAGAGGCTACTCCGACGGCAGAGGTGGCTTACAGGTTTGAAGATATCCAAAAATGCGCGGCGGAGCTTTGCAGAGCAGGCAAGCGCGAGGAGCTGGGAAAGGTGCTTAAAGTCTTTAAGCTTGCGACCTTGCTTGAGCTTACCCCGGATCACTACAACGACTTCGCAGCACGCTTGCGCGAGATCGGGGGCAAAATCTAATGCCCGGCGCACACGCAAAGCTGTCTGCGAGCGGTGCGCATAGGTGGTTGGCTTGCCCCGGCTCAGTGCAGCTTGAGCAGCACTTCGAGGATACCACAAGCGCATACGCTGAAGAAGGCACACTTGCGCACGCTGTGGCGGAACTAAAGCTTACAAAGTACTTCAAGGGCATGGGTCCGAAAAAATTTTCAAATGTCATGGCGGAGTTTGAAAAGTCGCCGCACTGGTCGCGTGAGATTGACACCATGACCGACGTGTACGTCGATGAGATTAAGCGCCTGGCGCTTGTCTATCCGTCCGAGCCTTTTATCAACATCGAGGAGCGATTGGACTTTTCGGAGTGGGCGCCTGAAGGATTCGGCACAGCCGATTACTTGATGATATACGGCGACCAGCTCACCGTGTGCGACCTCAAGTATGGCAAAGGCGTGCCGGTAGAAGCGACAGAAAACCCGCAGGGACTTTTGTATATGCTTGGCGCATACGCGGCGTATCGCTTTATATATGACATCAAGCGCGCACGTTTCGGTATCATACAGCCGAGGCTTGACGCCGTAAAATATTGGGAGATATCCGTCGATGACTTGCTCGCCTTCGGTGAGAAAGTAAAGCCGATCGCGCGTCAAGCCTTTGATGGGTGCGACGAGTTCCACGCAGGTGAGCACTGCCGATTTTGCAAAGCGAAAGCAAAGTGCGGGGAGCGAGGACAGCAAATGTTTAAGGTGGTGGAAACGATAAATCACACAGACAAAAGCCTTTTAAGTCATGCGGAAATCGGTGCTATGCTCGGCAAGTGCAAGGGCGTAGCCGACTGGATAAGTGACCTCGAAGACATGGCACTTGCCGAGCTTTTAAAAGGCGAAAAGATAGACGGATACAAGGTGGTTGAAGGACGAAGCAACCGAAAAATCACCGACGAGCCGAGACTCGCGTCCGCGCTTGAGGGAGCAGGCTTTGATGAAGCTGTCATCTACAAGCCGCGCGCGCTTGAGACGATCACGAATTTAGAAAAGATTGTAGGTAAGGCGGATTTTGCAAAGCTTGCAAAAGGCTGTATCGAAAAGCCGCAAGGCAAGCCGACGCTAGTGCCGGAGAGCGACAAACGACCGCCTTATGTGAAAGATTTTGGATTTGAAAAAAATATAAAAATTTAGGAGGAAAAAATTCATGAGCCAACAAATTACAACCAGCAAGGTTAGATTATCCTACGTTTCGGTTTTTTCACCGAAACAGACGCCCCAGGGGTCGATGAAGTACTCGGTGACCTGCCTGCTGCCGAAGGCGGACACAGCAGGTTACAAGATAATCACTGACGCAATCGCACGCGAAGTGCAGGCGGAACAGCAAGGTAAGTTAAATGGTGTGACAGTACCGAAGACGCCGCTCCATGACGGCGACGGTGTAAAGAGTGACGGCACACCTTACGGTCCGGAGTGTAAAAGTTGCTGGGTCTTCACCGCGAGCGCCGGCGAGGAGTATCAGCCTCAAGTCTTTGATAGAAATGTGCAGCCGCTCTTGGATAAAACGAAACTTTACTCCGGTTGCTACGGAAACGTGGCTTTAAGCGTGTACGCATACAACAATCAGTCAAAGGGCATTGGGTTCGGCTTGAACGCAGTTCAAGTGGTCGAAGATGGCGAGCCGCTAGGCTACAGCTTTGACGCAAGCAAAGCCTTCACCGCACAACAGACCGCAGGAGATGTCGACCCACTGACAGGACTGCCACGATAGCCTGGGGGGGACTTTTTGTCCCCTTTTCTTTAAGGAAGTGACGACATGAAAAATTTATCTCTGGATATAGAGACCTACAGCACGACCGACATCGGCAAGTGCGGCCTTTATAAGTACGTCGAAAACAAAAACTTTGAAATTCTGCTTTTCGCTTACTCTGTCGACTTTGGCCCGGTGCGGATTGTGGACTTTGCACAAGGTGAAAGCCTATCCGAGGAGATCATGGCAGCCCTCGCAGATGATACAGTCATAAAGCACGCATATAACGCCGCTTTCGAGTACAACGCACTCCGTGCGGGCGGTTACGACGTGGGCAACTTGAGCGCGTGGCATTGTACGATGTTTCACGCCACGTATTTAGGTTACCCGGCAGGGCTTAAAGCGACAGGCGAAGCCTTGGGACTTGCAGAAGAGAGCGCAAAGTCGGCCACAGGTGCGGCCTTGATTCGCTACTTTTCCGTACCGTGCAAGCCGACGAAGTCGAACGGCGGCAGGGCGCGAAACTTGCCCGCGCATGACCCTGCAAGGTGGCAGCTTTTCAAAGACTATTGCGTGCAGGACGTTGTCGCCGAAACCGCGATATATAAGCATTTGTTTATGTTTGAAGTGCCCGAAAGGGAGTGGCGACTTTGGCAACTCTCGGAGCGAATGAACCTCTTAGGCGTGGGCGTGGATTTGGCGCTCATATGTGGAGCGCTTGAGATAGACGACGTACTGACGAAAGAGCAAGTCACGCGGTCAAAAGAGCTTTCGGGCCTTGAAAATCCAAACAGCGCGGCGCAGATTTTGGCTTGGCTGCAACACTTTCTGCCCGAGGTCGAAAATGTCAGAAAGACGACAGTCGAAGATCTGCTCAAGCGTGACGATCTTGCGCCGCAAGTGCGCGAGTTTTTGGAAATAAGGCAGGAGCTTTCAAAGACGAGCCTTAAAAAGTACTCCGCCATGGCGGACTGTGTGTGCGAGGACCGGCGCGTTCACGGCATTTTACAGTTTTACGGCGCAAATCGCACAGGCAGGTGGGCCGGACGCTTGGTGCAGGTGCAAAACTTGCCACGCAATTACCTTAACTCACTTGACGCCGCGCGTGAGCTTGCGAAGTCTTGTGATATCGAAAGTTTGCGTACGGTATACGGCAACGTCACGGACACTTTATCGCAGCTTATACGCACCGCTTTTGTGCCCGGAGACGGTCGAAAATTTATAATCTCCGACTACTCTGCGATTGAAGCGCGCGTGATTGCCTGGCTTGCGGGCGAAAAGTGGGTAAACGAAGTCTTCGCCTCACATGGCAAGATTTACGAAGCGACAGCGGCGCAGATGTTTGGCGTACCTATCGAGAAAATTGCAAAGGGCAATCCGGAGTATGCGCTCCGACAAAAAGGCAAGGTGGCGACCCTTGCGCTGGGTTATCAAGGTGGTGAGGGCGCACTCATAGCCATGGGCGCGGACAGCATGGGACTAAGCGGCGAAGAGCTTACAGAGATAAAATCGAAGTGGCGCGAAGCGAATCCCAACATCGTGAGGTTTTGGTACAGCTTGCAAAACGCCGCGATCAGAGTCGTTGAGACCGGAGAGACGCAGGACGTGCGGGGTCTTTTGACCTTGCGTCTGGAGTGCGACATCGCATATGGGCAAAAATTTTTGACTATCGAGCTGCCTTCGGGTCGCAAGCTGTACTATCCGGAGCCGGAGATACGCGAAGGCAACTTTGGAAAGCCGGCGGTGTACTTTATGGGCATAGGCGCAAATAAAAAATTTACGCTTGAGCAGACCTACGGCGGAAAACTCACGGAGAACGTCGTGCAGGCTATCGCGCGCGACTGCTTGGCGGAGCTGCTTTTAAGACTTGACGAGCGCTACCCGAACGACCCCGTTGTCATGCACATACACGACGAGGTAGTGCTTGACGCCAGAGAGTCGATCACAGTCGACGAGATCAATGCGGTCATGGCAGAGCCGATCCCCTGGGCGCCCGGGCTCATCTTGAAGGGCGCAGGCTTTGAGGGCCCGTACTACAAAAAGGACTAAAATTATGAAATTTGATAGAAAAATTGTAATTTCTGTGGGCGCGAGTCGTAAGTCGACCAACTGGCAGCGCATGGACTTAAATCTTTCTGACTTTTTAAAGAAGCTTGAAACCCCGACACGGTCGACTGAAAGCCTGACGGAGTACCTCAAGCTGCCGAAGTCGGAGCAGGACGCACTAAAAGACGTCGGCGGCTTTGTCGGCGGTGCGCTTACTTCAAATCGCAGAAAGGCGCAGAGCGTAGCTTTTAGGGATCTCATTACCCTTGACTTTGATAACATAGCCTCCGGCATGACGCAGGATGTCATAAAGCGTGTCATGACGCTTGGTTGTGGTTATGTCATCTACTCGACGAGAAAGCACGCAGATTTTAAACCTCGTCTTAGAATTATTCTACCGACAAACAGATCTATGACGGTTGACGAATACGAGCCCTGCGCCCGTAAGGTGGCGGAGCTTATTGGGATTGAAATGGCCGACCCTACAACCTTTGAGCCGTCACGTCTCATGTACTGGCCTAGCTGTAGTGCAGACAGTAGTTATGTATTTAAGTATGAGGACAAGCCCTTTTTATCAGTAGAGGGGATTTTAAATAGATATGAGGACTGGAGGGATATCGCGGCGTGGCCGCAAGTTCCCGGTGTGGATATTCACCGCAGAAGCGATATTACAAAACAGACAGACCCGACGATTAAGCCCGGAGTAATCGGTGCTTTTTGTAGGACTTATGACATCTACGCGGCAATGGCAAAGTATCTGCCGGACGCTTACGACACGACGGACGAGCCGACACGCTTCACATATCACAGCGGCTCGACCACCGGCGGTGCGGTTGTGTATAGCGACGGGCTGTTCCTCTATTCTCATCACGCAACAGATCCATGCGGCGGCAAGCTCGTAAACGCATGGGACTTTGTAAGGCTTCATAAGTTTTCGCACCTCGACGAGGAGGCGGACGAAGGCACGCCTGTGGTATCACTGCCCTCTACTCTTGCAATGAAAGCTCTTGCGAGGGCGGATGTGACAGTTTTACAGCTTATGCAACAGGAGAAAAAAAAGGAAAGCGCAAGTTATTTTGAAGTACTCGGACAAACTGAAAGCGCAGAAGATGGCGGTGAGGACTGGCAGACGCACCTCACTTCTGATAGACAGGGAAACTATGAGAAAAGCATGTCGAATATCGTCACCATTCTTAGTTTTGACCCGAATTTTAAAGGGCGAATTTTTGTTGACGAGTTCGCGAGCCGCGGCATGGTTGAATTGCCGCTGCCATGGGACGACGGAGAGGGCACACGCATGTGGAATGATGTAGATGATGCGCAGCTTGCGCTTAGGCTTGAAAAAGAATATGGGATAACCGGTAGAGAGAAGATTGAAAACGCGATTAAGGTTGTCGGCTTTAACCATCGTAGAAACGCCGTTAAGGATTATGTGGTGTCTTGCGAATGGGACGGAGTAGAGAGGATTAAGTATCTATTACATGAATATCTAGGGGCGGAACAAAACATCTATACCGAAGAGATTATGAAGAAGATATTAATCGCTGCAATTGCCCGTGCGTTTAGCAGTAAAGGTGTTAAGTTCGACCAAATGATTGTTTTTAAAGGGCCACAGGGCATAGGTAAGAGTACATTTCTTAGCAAGCTTGGCATGCATTGGTATAGTGATTCGCTCTACAGTTTTGAGGGCAAGGACGCGGCGGAGCTTATTCAAGGAGTATTGATTAACGAGGTGAGCGAGCTCTCGGCGTTTACTAAAACGGAGACTGAAATTGTGAAACAGTTTCTTAGTAAGACACATGATATATACCGTGAAGCGTACGGGAAAAGGACGAATAAATATCCACGCAGGGGTGTTTTCTTCGGTTCTACTAATTCAGATGATTTCTTAAAGGACACATCAGGTAACAGGAGGTTCTGGCCCGTAAGTGTTGGAGAAGTGCCGGCAAAAAAGGATATTTTTAGAGACCTTGACGGTGAAGTGTCGCAGATCTGGGGCGAAGCATATTATTATTTCATGCTTGGCGACAATATAAATGTACTATCAGACGAGGCGGAGGAGATCGCGCAGGAAATGCGAAACGTCTTTAGAGAAGCAGACCCGAAAGAGGGGATAATTGCGGAGTACCTCAACATGAGAATACCAAAGAACTGGTATAGCCTGGACGTCGCAGCCCAAAGAGCATTTTATGTGGGGGCGTTTAAAGGGGGCGAGGATCTCGAGCTTGTTGAACGCGACAAGGTATGTGTCGCGGAGGTGTGGCAGGTGTGTCTTGGGGGGGATCTCAAGCATATGAGGCGTAGAGAGTCAAATGAAATCACTAATATTTTGAGCGGTATTAGCGGCTGGGTGAGGAATAAAAACATGAGACATTACGGAAATTTTGGTAAACAAAAAGGCTTTGAAAAGTCAAAAATAATAAATTTTTCTCAAAAAAGAAGAACAAATTGAGGTTGGTGTGGCATATAGCGCTATACGCCACGTAGAAATATTGTATGCCACGCAATGGGGGGGTATGGCATACAATATTTAATCGCTGTATGCCGCAAAAAGCTAGTGACACCAATGCGTTGATACTATTTGGTATATAATATTTACTTTTTCTTTATAGAGTTATTAAAAATAATAAAAATAGAATATATATACGTCTATAAAATCTATTTAGTCTATATTCTAGTAATTATAGGGAAAAAAGTGATTATTGTATGCCATGGGTAAAAGGAGGTTTTTAGTGTTAGAAAAAAATATTGAGAAAATTTTTGTAAAAAGGATTCAGAAATTAGGCGGGATTTGTTATAAGTTTGTGTCTCCGGGAAATTCGGGGGTGCCGGACAGGATCGTCGTGTTTCGAAAAAAAGTTATTTTCGTAGAGCTGAAGGCGGAGAAAGGCAAGCTGACAGAATTGCAAAAAAGACAGATTGGAAAAATCAGAGCGCGAGGTGCGGCGGTGGCGGTGCTTTACGGACTGGATGATGTGCTTGACTTTCTTGATACGTTAGCGTTCCGGACACAGCATGAGCGGGCTTAGACTTCACGAGTACCAGCGTTTCTGCGCAGATAAGCTCTTAAGTACCCCAAATCTCGGTCTTTTCTTAGACATGGGACTGGGTAAAACGCTGATAACTCTTACGGCATTAAAAGAGCTTATATATAACCGCTTTGAGGTGAGTAAAGTGCTTGTAATCGCGCCTAAGAAGGTCGCGGAGGTGACTTGGCAGGACGAAATCGACAAGTGGGAAGAGTTCTCGCTGCTTAGATACTCAACTGTGCTTGGATCTCAAGCGCAGCGAGTGAAGGCACTACACACCCCGTCGGACATCTACATCATCAATCGCGACAATGTCAAGTGGCTTGTGGAGTACTACAAAAACGCCTGGCCTTTCGACTGCGTGGTGTGTGATGAGTTTTCAAGCTTTAAAAATCATTCATCACGCCGCTTTGTGGCGCTTGCAAGCGTAAAGCCTAAGATAAAGCGGCTTATAGGCCTTACAGGGACGCCAAGTCCAAATAGTCTTTTGGACTTGTGGGCGCAGGTGTACTTGCTGGACGGCGGCGAAAGACTTGGCAGGTCTTTCTATGGTTACCGCGGCGCTTACTTTGATAGCGACTACATGGGGTATAACTTTGAGCCGAAAGCCTTTGTAAAAGAGACCATCACCGACAGGATAAGCGACATATGCATTTCGATGAAGTCCGAAGATTATCTGGATTTGCCGGACCTCATCGAGCGAGTGATTCCTGTTTCGCTTGATAGCAAAGCACAAAAGCACTACAATCAGCTTGAAAAAGAAGCGGTTTTAGAGCTTGAAGACGCAGAGGACATTGACGCGGCGAGTGCGGCGGCGCTTTCGACAAAACTGCTGCAGCTTGCGCATGGCGCGGTGTACGACGCTGCAGGCGCATGGCATGAAATCCACAGGTGCAAGATTGACGCCTTCATGGAGACTGTCGAGCAGCTGGCAGGCAAGCCGGCGCTAGTCTTTTACAGCTTTAAGCACGACAAAGACCGCATACTTGAAGCCTTGAGAGCTACAAAGCTAAAAGCACGGGTGTATCAGGGGCCGGAAGACCAAAGAGACTGGAACGCCCGCAAAATTGATGTTTTGCTGACGCACCCCGCGTCTTCGGCCTATGGGTTGAACCTGCAGCGAGGCGGAAATCACATTATATGGTTTGGCCTGCCTTGGAGCTATGAGTTATACACGCAGGCGAACAAAAGGCTGCACAGGCAAGGACAGAGCGAGAAGGTTATCGCGCATCACTTGGTTGTAAAGGACAGCAGAGACGAGGACGTCATGGAAGCGCTAAAGCGGAAAGAGGATACACAAAACTACGTTTTAGAAAGTCTAAAGGCCAGGATAAAGAGGTATAAGGGGTGAAAAAGTGCTGACACATGAAAAGCTAAAGCGAATAAAATTTCTTGATAAGGAGATAGACGCGCAGCTGCGAGAGCTTGAAAACCTTAGATCGATCATGGGAAGCGTAAAAGGTGTGGACTACGCGAAAGACAGAGTGCAGACGTCACAAGCAGCGGATGTCTACACGCTGGTCGATAAGATGATGGACCTTGAAAGCGGCATAAATGCAAAAATTGACCGCCTTGTGGAACTAAAGCGCGAGGTGCACAAAGAGATAGCGGAGCTTAAAAGCCCGCAGGATCGGATCATCTTACAACTTCGATATGTGGAGCTTAAAAGCTGGAACCGAATCGCGCACGAGCTGAATTATTCACTGCGCTACATCTACAAGCTGCACGGTCAAGTCCTTAAAAACCTCGACGATAAAGAGCAAATGGGCAAGAGACGACAAAGGCTATAAAAATCAGACATGATGCGGGCTGGGACGGACTAGGGAATGCAATTGTCGAGTTTGCGGCGAAAGAGTACATCGAAATGCAGTTAATATTAAAGAGCGGACAGAAAAATCCGGAAGCGGGGCGGATTGTGGCGGATTGCTTGAAGTTTTTTCGCTCCGAGCGGTTTACTGAGCTTTGCAGCTTAAACGCAGAAGGGCTTATTCGGCGGCTTGATGTCGAAGTAGAAGAAAAGAGGACACTAAATGACACTAAATGACACTAAATGACACTATGCGTTTGTGATATAATTAAGCTGTGAAAAAAATAGCTAATCTCTTAAAAGTTTCATATTTTTCTTCCTTTGACTGCGGAGCTTTACAGCTCCGCAGCTGATTTGTGGACGAAAGGAGCTGATTTTTTGAGCGAGGTTTTACATGAGAAGCTGGCACACGCAAAAAGGTACGGCGAGAAAGACGAGGAATATAAAGTGTTTATAGATAAATTTAAACCGAAACTGACGACGGATGACTGCTTTACACCACCTAGAACTTATGAGGCGGTTAAGAAGTGGGCTATAAACAAATATGACTGGCAGGACAGGGAGATTGTCGTGCGCGCGCGGCGCGCATAATGGGGTGTGTCATGCTTAAAAAACTTTGTATGTGCGGCAAGCTTATCGACGCCGGTAAGTATCCATACTGTAAAGATTACAAGATGGCGATGCAGAGGCTGTTGACTGAAGAGGAGTTTAAGAGGCTAAGGAAGAAGGATAGGTATTTTAATTCACAGAAAGGTGTGAGGGCACATGGCCAGAATGCCAAGACCGGACCGAACAGGAACGCATCGAACGGTGTATGATTCGAACAGAAAGAAGATTTTAAAGATGCAAGATGTATGCGGTATATGTGGCAGACCTGTTGACAAGTCGTTAAAACCGCCTGATCCATTAGCGCCGGCAATTGATCACATTATACCTGTGTCAAAGGGTGGACATCCAAGCGACATTGAGAACTTGCAATTAACGCACTGGGCATGCAATAGACAAAAAGCGGACAAACTTTTTATGAACACCACCGAGCATGAGGACGTTGTGGCGGGTAATCGAAATTTGCCACAGAGTTTAGACTGGAAGAACTATAAATCAAGGTAAGAAAAAATTATAGGGGGCATACCACCCTCTCCCGAGTGGCACTCGTTGTCCGCCCGTCACTCTACATTTTTTCTCGTGAGGTTATGAGGGTGAAAATATGAAAGGCATAGAATATTTACGTAACAAACTAAATAAACATAAACAGAGAAATAAAGTGAGGTATGGCTATTATGAGATGAAAAAACAGGATCGAGAGATGGGACTGACCATTCCGATTGAACTAAGGGCGCAGTACGGTGCGACGCTTGGCTGGTGTGCAAAGGCAGTTGATGTTCTTGCCGATAGGCTCTATTTTAAACGATTCGACAATGATTTATTTCAAGTCAATGAGATATTTAACTTGAATAATCCCGATATCTTTTTTGATTCTGCAATTATTTCGGCTCTTATTTCGTCATGTAGCTTTGTATATATTTTAAAAGATGAAGAAGGAAGAGTTCGATTGCAAGTGCTTGAATCAGATCATGCAACTGGAGTGATTGACCCAATTACAAATCTTCTCGTTGAAGGCTATGCGGTTCTTGACACGGACGACAGAGGACATCCAAGCCTTGAAGCATACTTTGTAAAAGGCAGAACCGATTATTATGTCGACAAGGAATATAGCTATTCCATCGAAAACACGTCTCCGTATGCTCTACTTGTGCCAATACTCTATCGACCGGATGCTAAAAGACCATTTGGTCACAGTAGAATAACGAGGGCATGTATGTATTACCAGAGATACGCAAAAAGGACGCTTGAAAGAGCGGACATAACGGCTGAATTTTATAGCTTTCCACAAAAATATATTCTTGGCACATCCCCGGATTCTGAAAAGATTGACACATGGAAAGCGACAATTACGACAATGCTTGAAATAACAAAAGACGATGAGGGCGACAATCCAACCGTGGGACAGTTTAGCACTCCGTCCATGTCACCCTTTACTGAACAACTTAGAACGGCGGCAGCAGGTTTTGCAGGTGAAACAGGTCTTACCCTTGATGATTTGGGATTTGTATCAGATAATCCAAGTTCAAGTGAAGCCATAAAGGCTAGTCATGAGAACCTAAGAGCGACGGCAAGAAAGGCACAAAGGACATTCGGAAGCGGATTTTTAAACGTCGCATATCTTGCGTGTTGTGTAAGAGATGATTTTGCTTATAGACGTGATAGATTCACGGAACTTGTGCCGAAATGGGCACCAGTGTTTGAACCTGATGCGTCGACGCTTTCACTCATTGGGGACGGTGCAATTAAGCTTAATCAAGCGATGCCGGGTATTTTTGATGAACAGAAATTTGAAGATTTAACGGGGATTGAGTAATGAATGACACAGCTCCAAAACTCTTAGAGAATATAAAAACAGATTTTAAAGATGGGGTGTTAAGTAATTCAGAGATAGAGAAATGTTTGTCACAACTTAATAGCACAGAGGTACAATTTGATAGTGCGTATACCTTTGCTTCAGAAATTGGACAAGAACTTTCAAAAGCGTATGGACTTAACATAAAGCTTGAAACACTTCCCGACGGTAAAATGTATTTTAACATTGCTGATAGAGTTATAACTCCAACACTGAAAGATGCACACAAACTTATTTCGGAGTTTGCAGCTGATGTTGAAAAGATTTTAAATGAAAAAGCGGGTTTAAAACTAAATCCTGTAAAGATTCCTCCAAACGAGGACAGAATAAAGGGCATTGTTGAAAAGGTAGTGTCGTATGATGATTATGAAGATGGCAAATGGGTTCTTGATGAGCCTGTAAAAACATTCTGTAAAAGCATTGTTGATGAGACTATAAAGGCTAATGCAAATTTTCATCATGATGTTGGACTTACTCCAAAAGTGATACGAAAATCAAACGGACACTGTTGTGATTGGTGTAGTAATCTTGTAGGAGAATATGAATACCCTGATGTTCCGGAAGATGTATGGCGAAGGCACGGACATTGTGACTGTACTGTTGAATACTTGCCGGGAGATGGGAGAAGTCAAGATGTATGGTCAAAAAAATGGGTAGATATTGATAGAGAAGAAGAGATTGAACAACGTAAGGTCATAAGTGAGACAACTAAAGATAAGGTTAAAGAAGCACTAAAAAGAAAAGTTGTAGCATTTGACTTAAAAAGTGCGAATCATACGGATCTCATACAACTTGGTAAAGAAATTAATGATGCCTATAATATTAGGAATCACATAGGCGATAAAGAAGCATTAAAGCAAATATTTTCGGAATTTAGAGAAATGGGAGGAATGGTTCCAGCTGACGCTTGGACTGACAAATCCGTCAAAGGCATGAAAAATATTTTGCAAGATACTTTTTCATATTATCCTAAAGACTGGGCGGATTTACCTAAAAAAGAAGGGAAACAGATACATGCAATAAAAACGAAAAGAGGTTTTTTTAATACAGGAGCGGTAAATGGAAGAAATAAATATATTACAAGTTACCCTAATTACAGGACTGACTATTTTACAATCGCTATTGATGGAATCAAACAATCCACTCCATTTCATGAAATAGGGCACATGATAGAAGAGTCTAACCCGGACATATTAAGAATTAACAAAGAATGGGTAGAAAGTAGAACACAGGGTGAACGAGAGGTCGGTTTAAATAAAATTTTTAGAGGATGGGGTTATGGAAAAAATGAAGTAACAAAAAAAGATGACTTCATATCGCCATATATCGGCAAAACATATGATGATGCGACAGAAGTTTTAAGCATGGGATTGGAAAATATTTTTGAACCTAACGAAAAAGGTGAAATAAAACAATACAACAGCCCCACCGATATTGTTTACGCTAAAATTGAAGATGATGAAGAGTTTATGAACCTAATCATAGGTCATATTGTGAAAGGGTGATTTTATGGATAAAGAAATTTTAGAAGCACTTGAGAATTATAACAATTTAAAACAAGAATATCTGTTAAAATTTGGAGAGGATAGCATGTCTTATATAGAGGGTACGCTATTTGATCCGTTACACCCTAGCGTAGAAGCAATCAAAGAAGCGTGTACAGAGCTTGAGCATGCAATATCAAAAAATACACCACTCGAAAACGTGGAGCCGGATGTAGAAATTATTCATTAAAGAGTTTTTCAAGAGCAGAGCTCTTTTTTCATTGGAGGTGTAAATGGCAAGAAAAGGAAATCAGAATCCGACACAGTCTGTCATACTCCCCACAAGAAAGAGCCTTTTTAAAGAGACGATTGAACTTTATGAAAGGAGCGGACGAAAGGCACAGACTTGGCAAAAGAATCTCATGAAAGCGATAATGTCGACAACAAAGGGCGGTTTGTGGACACATACGAAGTTTGGTTTTTCGCTTCCAAGACGTAATGGTAAAAACGAGATCTGTGTTATTCGTGAATTGTGGGGTCTATTCCATGGCGAACAGATATTACACACTGCCCACAGAACTACAACATCTCACGCTGCATGGGAAAGGCTAAAGACTATTTTTGACAAGTCGGAGGTTGAATATAATTCGTTAAGGGCGATTGGAAGAGAGCGGATTGAACTACCACAAACCGGAGGCAGGATTGAATTTCGAACGAGAACCTCAACAGGTGGACTTGGAGAGGGTTTTGACTTGCTCGTGATAGATGAGGCACAAGAGTACACTGACGACCAAGAATCGGCTCTTAAATACGTTGTAACGGATTCAAAGAATCCACAGACGCTTTTTTGTGGAACACCTCCAACGCTTGTTTCATCGGGAACGGTCTTTGTAAATTTTAGAGATTCAACCCTTGATGGACAGTTTAAAAACGCAGGTTGGGCGGAGTGGGGCGTTGATGAAGAATCAGATGTTCAAGACAAAGAACTGTGGTATAAGACGAATCCGTCTTTAGGAACCATTTTTTCTGAAAGGTCAGTTGAAGATGAAATCGGAAGAGATAAAATCGATTTTAATATTCAAAGACTGGGGCTATGGATTAAATACAATCAGAAGTCCGCAATTTCTAAAGTCGATTGGGACAAGTTAAGAGTATCAAGAGTTCCGGAACTATCAGGTAAACTTTGTGTGGGTATCAAGTACGGCAATAACGGTGTGAATGTTGCAATGAGTATTGCTGTGAAAACCGTTGATGGAAGAAGCTTTGTTGAATCAATTGACTGTCAAAGTGTACGAATGGGTACGGACTGGATCGTCAGATTTTTAAAGACTGCTGATGTGTCTCACATTGTAATTGACGGACAGAGCGGTCAGAGGATTCTTGAGGAAGAGTTAAAAAGAAATGGTATTCGGCAAGTATCACTGCCAACCGTTCAAGAGATTATCGTTGCTAATGCTATGTGGGAAAAGGGAATTTATGAAGAGACCATATGCCACAAGGCACAGCCATCTCTTGAAGCAACTGTAACAAACTGTCTGAAGCGTACGATAGGTTCTAACGGCGGATTCGGATATAAGTCACAGTTTGAAGATTATGATATTGCACTGATGGACAGTGCCTTGCTTGCACATTTTGCACTTGGCACAAAGAAAGAAGTAATAAAACAGCAAATTAGGTATTAAAGACGGGCGACCGTCTTTTTTATATACGTTACGTCACGGTAAAGACGGAAAGGAGAGTTTATGGAAGATTTTCAAGTTATTGACACTCAAGAAAAACTGAACGCAGTTGTAAGTGAAAGAGTGTCAAGAGAACACAAAAAACATGAAGCACTTAGAACAGAAAATGAGGAGTTAAAGGCTAAAATAAGTGATTTAAATTCACAAGTTGAAGCGTCAAAGCCACTTAAATCTCAAGTTGAAGAGCTGACAGGAAAGGTCAAAAGCCACGAAATGAGAGAACTTAAAATCAAATCCGCATTAAAACACGGACTGCCTTATAGCTTGGCGGAACGTATAAGCGGAGATGATGAAAAGTCAATTGATGAGGATGCAAAGACATTAGCTGAATACTTCAAGAGCACAAAACCTGTCGCACCACTTAAAAACACAGAATCTGAACCTAAAGATTCAAAGAATGCGGCATATTTAAATCTTATTAAAAATCTATAAGGAGTGATAAAATGGCAGATCAATTATCAAGAGGAACACTTTTCGATCCGATTCTTGTATCGGATTTAATTACAAAGGTTAAAGGCAAATCATCTCTTGCGGTGCTTTCACAACAAGAGCCTGTTCCATTTAACGGAATGAAAGAATTTGTTTTTACAATGGATTCAGATATTGATGTTGTGGCAGAAAACGGCAAAAAGTCACATGGAGGAATTTCACTTGAACCAGTCATCATTAGACCAATCAAAGTTGAATATGGTGCAAGAATTTCAGATGAATTTATCTTTGCAGCAGATGAAACAAAAGTCGACATTTTAAGGTCATTTAATGACGGATTCGCAAAGAAGGTTGCAAGAGGAATTGACCTTATGGCATTTCACGGGATGAATCCAAGAACTAAGGTGAAATCTGATGTAATTGGAACTAACAACTTTGACAACAAGGTGACGCAATCAGTTACTTATACTGAAGCAGATCCGGAAGCAAATATCCAATCAGCAGTTGAATTGATTCAAGGTTCTGAGCACGAGATTTCGGGAATGGCATTTGCACCGACTTTTTCATCTGCAATGGCAAAAATTAAGGTCAATGGTGTTAAACAATTCCCTGAACTTGCGTGGGGAGGAAATCCGGGTTCAATTAATGGTCTAAAACTTGATGTAAATTCAACTGTAAGTGCAGGAGACGCAAGGACAGAAGCATATATTGGAGATTTCGCATCCATGTTTAAATGGGGTTATGCAAGAGAAATTCCACTCGAGATTATCAAATATGGAGATCCGGACAATACAGGCAAAGACCTTAAAGGTTACAACCAAGTCTACATTCGTGCAGAAGCCTATATCGGATGGGGTATCATGGATCCGAATGCATTTGCAGTAATTAAGGGTGCATGACATGAAGTATATAAATAAAAAGACGGGGGCTATCGTTGATAGTCCCTCAGAAATTTTCGGTGAAAACTGGCAGGAATTAAAAGAAGAGAAGCCAAGAACTGTTAAAAAAGAGAAACCAAGGACTGAAAAAGAAACAAAGGGTGAATAGTCATGTTTGCAACGGTTGATGACATCATAAAACTGTGGAGACCTCTTGAGCAAGAAGAAATTGAAAGGGCGGAAGCTCTTATTGAAGTTGTATCTGATATGTTAAAAGAGGAAGCAAGAGCAGTTGGCAAAAACCTAGATAAAATGTCAGATGAATCGGTGAGCTATTCGAATGTCTTAAAATCAGTTGTCGTTGATGTTGTTGCAAGAACACTCATGACCTCGACCAAACAAGAACCGATGACGCAGTTTTCAGAATCTGCACTTGGATATTCAGTCAGCGGTAGTTTTTTAGTACCGGGGGGCGGAATATTTATAAAAAGAGAGGAATTAAAACGTCTTGGACTTAGAAAACAAAAAATAGGAGGAATTGAAATACATGACATTCCTAAAAGGCACGACGATTATCCTAATTGACAAGGTTGAGACGGATAAAGATCCATTTGGTAAACCAAGGTATGAGGATAGGGAAATTGTCGTTAAAAATGTGCTGATTGCACCGGTTAGTTCAGACGACATTGTAAACGCACTTGAACTTACCGGAAAGAAAGCTGTATATACTCTTGCCATTCCAAAAGATGACAAAAACGAGTGGGAGGACAGGGAAGTTATATTCTTTGAAAAGAGATGGAGGACATTTGGTTTTTCAACTGAAGGACTTTCAAACCTCATTCCGCTTGACTGGAATAAAAAGGTTATGGTTGAGAGATATGAGTAAGATAAGATTTGAACTTAATAGAAAGGGAGTAAGCGAGCTGATGAAAAGTCCTGAAATGCAGTCGGCACTGTCTGAATATGGGGCGGCAGTTGCAAAAAGAGCAGGAGAAGGCTATGAAGCGACAACAGCTGTAGGAAAGACAAGAGCCAATGTTAAAATCAGCGCAGCAACGGCTCATGCTTGGTTTTCCAATCTAAAACACAACACATTACTAAAGGCATTAAAATGATTGAACTTACAATTTTAGAATATTTAAAAGATAACTTGGACGCTTCTGTTTATTTGGAAGAGCCAACAGAAAAACCAGACAGGTACGTTTTATTTGAAAAGACATCAAGCGGAAAGAATAATCAGTTAAGACTTGCGACATTTGCGTTTCAGTCATATGCGAATTCGCTTTATGAAGCGGCACATTTAAACGAAAAGTTAAAAACAGTGCTAGATGAGATGGGCGAGCTTGATTATTTCGGACGAGTAAAGCTTAATTCGGATTATAACTTTACGGACACAACAACAAAGAGATACAGATATCAAGCTGTATATGATTTTGTTTATTAAAGGAGTGAAAAAAATGAGTGATGTAAATAAAGTTTCATGGGGTAAACCTAAAATCGGCGGAGCGGTTAGCGTTGCAAAACTTGGGACAAGCCTACCAACTGATGCAAAGACAGTACTAACAGGATTTAAAAACTTAGGCTATATTTCAGAAGATGGTCTAACAAATGAAAATTCACCTGATAGCGACAAGATAAAGGCGTGGGGTGGAGATACAGTTCTTGTTGTCTCAACAGAAAAGCCAGACACTTTTACATTTACGCTTATTGAATCAATTAACATTGATGTATTAAAAACAGTGTATGGTGATGAGAATGTAGCAGGTACGCTTGAGGCAGGAATAACAGTTAAAGCAAATGCCGCACCGCCAGAATCACAGTCATATGTAATCGACATGATTTTTAAAGGTGGAGTTATAAAAAGAATTGTAATTCCTACTGGAGTGATATCTGAAGTTGGTGAAATTGCATACACTGACGAAGACCCGGCAGGTTATGAGCTTACAGTTGAAGCACTGCCGGACAAGAACGGAAACACGCACTATGAATATATTATAGGGAAAGTGAACAATGACCGATAAAAAGAAAAAAGACTTTATAATTGGTGAGACTAGGTCGGGATTTTCATTTGAGATAGCTAAAACAAGGTTTGATAATTTTGAACTTTTGGAGATTCTCGGCGAACTTGATGAAAATCCACTTCTTTTACCTAAAGTCACGAAAATGATACTTGGTGATGAGGAAAAGAAAAGACTGTATGATCACGTTAGACGTGATGATGGAACTGTACCAACTGAAGCAATCGGTGATGAATTAGCAGATATCTTTGACAGTGTAAGAGAAGTAAAAAACTAATCGTCCTTGCTGAAATGATAAAGCTTGATGAAGATGCATTAGCTTGTGACCTGGCGGAAACTTACGGCATCTATGATTATGAGGAGCTGCCTTTGGATAAGGTGGCTCTTTTTGCTGTTGGATTAAGAGAAGATTCAAGGATAAAGCAGAAGATTAGCGGAGTGGAGCTTAGTCTTACAAACTATCTTTTAGCAGCTGCCGTTGATAGGCTCACCATTCTTGCGTATTCGAAGACAAAAGATGCCGCAAAGGGAAACAACAGACCGGAGCTTATTTTAAGCAAGCTAGTTAAAGATAAAGCAAAAACTCAAGGATTCATTTCAGGCAAGGACTTTGAAAGGGAACGAGAGAGAATTATAAGGCAAGCAGAAAAGAGGTGAGTATGGCAGATTTAGGGAAAGCATATGTACAGATTATTCCGTCAGCACAAGGAATTGCGGGCAAGATTAAAAGTGCAATATCTGGAGAAGCAGTATCAGCAGGAGAGAGTGCGGGAAAAACACTCGGAACAAAAATGCTAAGTGCTTTTAAAGCTGCATTTGCAGCTGCGGCAGTCGGAAAGATAATTTCATCAAGTGTTTCGGAGGGTGCAAAGCTTGAGCAGAGCATTGGAGGAGTTGAAACGCTCTTTAAGGGTTCAGCTAACCAAGTCAGAAAATATGCGTCAGAAGCATTTAAAACAGTTGGAGTCAGTGCGAACTCATATATGGAAAACGTCACGAGTTTTTCAGCGTCGCTTTTACAATCCCTCGGTGGGGATACTGGCAAGGCAGCTAACATAGCAAACATGGCAATGATGGACATGGGAGACAATGCCAATAAAATGGGAACTTCCATGCAGTCAATACAAGACGCTTATCAAGGATTTGCGAAGCAAAATTATACGATGCTGGACAACCTCAAGTTGGGGTACGGCGGAACAAAGTCGGAGATGGAGAGACTTCTTGCGAGTGCACAAAAGATAACTGGAGTAAAGTATGACATAAGCAACCTATCTGACGTATATGAAGCAATACACGTAATTCAAAATGAACTTGGAATCACAGGTACGACTGCTCAGGAAGCGTCTGAAACGTTGACTGGTTCGTTTAATGCAATGAAGGCATCATTTCAAGACGTACTCGGTAATATTGCAATAGGAGAAAATGTTACTCAATCGTTCCGGAATTTGGCGGAAACAACGTCCACCTTTGTTTTTGACAATCTTTTACCTATGATTGGAGAGATATTTAAAAGTTTACCGGAGGGGATTGGAGCGTTTATTGACACAGCGATGCCTTTATTTACACAAAAGGGTTCAGAACTTATGCAGAATTTAAGCACAGGTATCTCAACAGGTATCAAACAACTTGCAACTTCAGTTCCGACACAATTTCAACCTATAGTTCACGGTATTGGAACAGCGTTTAATCAAATTCCTACAATGTTTCAAACTTTGGGAACTACAATATCACCTGTAATTGAAACTATAAAAACAGGTATACAAGGGTTAGATTTTAGCGGAGTACAAGCAGTGTTGGCGGCGATTATACCGGCGATTACAAGTGGATTTCAAACAATGATGGCTGTTGTATCTCCTGCAATAGGAACAGTTGTTGAATCATTTAAAAATCTTTGGAATGCGGCTCAACCACTCATAGAAATACTTGCTTCTGCACTTCAACCTGCGTTTGAAGTTTTAGGGGCATTTTTAGGTGGAGTTTTCAAGGGTGCACTCATGGCTGTTTCAACTATTTTTGATGCGTTAAAAGTTGTTATCGAAGTGTTAACTCCAATTATTCAAAAATTGGTAGAAGGCTTTAAAGCAGTTTCTCCAATACTGTCCTCAATGGCTTCAGCAATAGGAACAGTTATAGGACTGTTTGGAAATTTTGGAACAGCAGGTACAAGCCTTCAAGGACTTATGAAAAGTGCTTGGGATGGAATAAAGACAGCATTTAACACTGCAAAAACTTTGATTACAACAGGAATAAATGCACTAAAAACAGTATTTACTGCTCTTGGTTCAGCAGGTACGACACTTAAAACAGGTTTGACTGCTGTATGGAATGCAATTAAAACTTCAATTACAACAGCAGGAAATGGGATAAAAACCATTGTGAACACCGTAAAAAATATTTTCAATGAACTTAAAAAGGTAGGAGACGCACTTAAAAACGGTATCAAAGCAGCTTGGGACGCAATGAAATCTGCAATAAGCAGTGCAGCAAATGGCATTAAAACAGTTGTTGATGGCGTAAAAGCCAAGTTTGATATTTTAAAGAACATTAACCTAAGTGATATTGGTAAAAAAATTATGGACGGATTCGTAAATGGCTTAAAATCTGCATGGGAAAGCGGAAAGAAGTTTATCGGTGGAATTGGTGGGTGGATTAGAGAACATAAAGGTCCAATCTCATACGATAAAAAACTTTTGATTCCGGCAGGTAAAGCGATTATGGGCGGACTTACTGATGGTTTAAAAGATGGTTTTAAAAATGTTCAGTCTTTAATTAAATCAATGGCTCCTGAAATGCTAAAAGAATTTAAGGGAGTTAGTTTAACGGATAAATTAAACTTCGAAAGGAAACTAACACCAATCAATGACATGATGTCTGAAATTAAGTCTGAGATGAACATTCCACTGCTAAGAAGTATGAATCGAGTGCGGATGCAACAAAACGAGTTTGACTTTGAAAGAGACGGTGACAATAAACCTGTAAATTTAACACTTACAATCGCTGGCAAGTCTTTTAAAGCGTTTGTTGATTCTATAAGCCTTGAACAGAACAAACAAATTGAGCTTGAAGTTGCTTACTAGAGGTGAATATGGATAGATACAGCAAGTCGGCACTGACCTTTAACGGTTACGTGCTTGACGGAATTTTAAGAGACTATATGACGGTTAATGTTGAGGGGAGGCAACTCATCTCACCTAAGCTTGATACACAGCTTATTAAAGGCAGAGATGGCGATGTGGTTTTAAATCAAAACTACCCTCCAAGGGATATTACGGTTCATTTTCTTTTAAGAGCGAAAAACAATTACGAGTTCTTAAAACGCATAAAAGAACTAAATTCCATACTAATGACTAATGAAGATGTTGAATTTTCGTTCGATGATGAAGAAGGTTTCAGGTTTGGCAGAGTGTCGGAAGTTGATGATCCTCCGTATGATTCGAATGTTGGGATCGGAAAGTTTACGATTCACTGTCAAAACCCATTTATCTATTCGAAGTCAAGAATTTCAACAGGCACAATCCCAAAGCTTGAGTACAAAAACTACTATGTAAAAATAGATAGCATTGAACTAACTACAAATACCACTTCAAAGATTGTAGTAAAGAATGAAACTCGAGGGACAAAGATTATTTTAAATGGAAGTTTTTCAAGTGGTCAGAAGCTTTTTATCTCGGAAGATAAGATACTACTAAATGGTGAGAACAAACTGATGTGGCTTGATTTTGTGGAGAGTGATTTTCATGCGTTTAAGATTTTTTCACAAGATAGAATCAGCGTGTCGGGTGGAAACAATTTAAAAATCGAGTACAGGGAGAGGTCATTATGAGTGGAGTTTATCTCTTTGATAAAAGTCAAAACTTAATAGCAACGGTTAAGTCTGCAAGTGTCTTTGAAAACACACAAACAATTGAACTTGGAGGACAGATTACAGCCGTTGCCAAGATGAAATATAGTGCAGAGTATGAGGACGCACAGTTTTTCGGAGTAAAGGGAAAGGGAAATTTTTGGCTTTATAAAATAAGGACGCTTGAAAAGTCTGATGGACAAATAACTCTAAATGGTATTCATATTTTCTATGACGACTTAAAGGGGGTTGTAATCAGAGATATCAGACCACAAAATGTAAAGGCAAATCTTGCACTTGAACGTATTTTATATGGTACTGATTGGAAAATCGGTGCTATTTCCGTTTCAAAAATTGCAAGCTCAAACTACTATTATCAATCGGCTTTAAGTGCTTTTTATGAATCTGTTAAAACGTGGGACTATGAATTTATACCACGTGTTGAATTTTCAAAAGGCAAGATTATTGGAAAGTATGTTGATATTTATGATGAAATCAGTAGAGACAATGGCAAGTGGTATGAGTATGGTGACAAGCTTGTTGATGTTGTTGCGGAATCATCAGTTGATGAACTCTACACGGCTTTTATCGGGCGAGGTAAGGGACTTCCAACAGAAGATGAAAATGGAGAACTCACAGGAGGTTATAGCAGAAAGTTAAAGTTTGATGGAATCGCCTATTCGAATAAGAAGGGCGACATCTCTGTTACAAAACCAATTGGCATTGACTATATCGAAATTAAGTCTGCAACAAACCTATACGGGTATCCCGATGGGTCTCCTCGGATTGGTGTGGTGGACTTTGACGATATAGAGGACGCAAAGGAACTTGCGGAGGCAACTTTTGAATATGCGATTAACAATTCAAGACCGAAACTGCAACTAAGAGCGACGGCACTTGAAGGCGAAAACGTGGAACTTGGAGAGACTGTTAGGATAATTCGACCGGATATGAATATGAGGTACAAGGTCAGAGTTTTTAAGATTAAAAAAGACTTCTTGCAAAATAAGATAGTTTCTTATGAATTCGGAGACAAGGTTGTTTTATCGACTGGTGAAAGACTAAAGAGTGAAGCCTTTGAAAAGAAGCGAAAACAGGAAGAGTTGCAAAGCTATATCGACGCATTACGAGACGAGATTAACTCGTCTTATTTTAATGAGGACGGGTATAACTATGAACTTAAAATCGGAAATAAATACGGACTTCCCGCCGGCTACTATTCATTTGATAGACCAATAGATGAGAACCCGACAAAGGTGATTTACGTGGGTGCGGGAAAAATGTTAATCGCAAACAGTAAAAAGCCCGACGGTTCGTGGGATTTTAAAACTGCCGCTACCGGTGATGGGCTTTTAGCGGAACGGATTGTTGGAACTCTGGGAGAATTTGCAAAGATTAACGCAAATCAGATTAACGTTAATAGCGATTTTTATAAATCTCCAATTGGCAAAAAGATAGAGGATAAAGCAGATGAGTTATCTTCTGAATTAGATTCCACAAAGAATAGCATTGAAACAAAGATTGATGTTGTTACGGGCAATCTTGTAACACTCGACGGAAAGGTTGTTAAGTTAAATGTTCCATACAATAATGTGAAGATTACACCGGAAAAGGGGTTACAGGTCTTAGATAATGCAAACCGTGAAAGGTTACAACTTGGCAATTGGGCAAGTGGAAGATATGGTTTAAAACTGGTCGATGCAAGCGGACGAAACACAATTCTTGATGACCAGGGCATTTTACAGTCGTGGCAAGATGGACGATGCGACAACGCAGATGAAGGTCATCCGTTAAGACTGTTTGTATATTTACCAAGGGAAACAGCGAGAATTTACGTTGCGAAACTTAGGGTTTTTGTTGATAGCTTTAGAGCGTATAGTAAGTCGATTTCTACTGAAAGAGCTAACTATACTTCCACAGATGGCGGCGATCTCAATGAAGTTTTCGGTACAACTGATTATAGGGGAGATATTAGAGATACGACTCACGGAATGGGGCATGTTAACGGAGATAACATAACAGTGCCAGTGTATTCTAACACTCCCGGGTGGACAGGGAATGTTACTATATATCACGTTTATAGTCACGAGCACTCCGTAGAAATACCGGGACACTCACACCAAGTTGCAGTAAGAACAAGACCTCACAGGCACGAAGTGAGAATACCGGGACACTCGCATGAAATCATGTATGGCATTTATGAAGAGAGCAATTCAGATAACAATATGGAGATTTTTATAAATGGCACTGACAGAACATCAAGCGTCGCAGGGAAAGGATATTTTTCAGGCAATATTGAAGATGGCGACATTACACAGTTTTTATCAAGAGGCGGGTGGAACACGGTTGAGATTAGAACAAGAAAAAGAATGAGAATTGACGCTACTGTCTATATACAGGCGCTATTAAATTATGGAGGTTATTAATGGAAACAAACATTAAGATTTTAGAAAGTGAAAATGGGTCGGTAAAGTTGGAAGAGACGAAGATATATACGCTTACTGCTGATGAGGTAAGGCGAGAGAAGGAAAATATATCATGGAGGAAAAAAGACTTGATATCAAGGTCACAGGCAATAAAAAAAGAATTTGACGAACTTAGCACAAGAGAAAAAAAACTACAAAATGCACTTGAAAAAATTGATGGTGATGAATCAACGCTTGAACTTTTGGGGTGATGTATGAATTTCAATAAAGAGATTAAACTCAAATTTGACGACAATTACAATTCGAGGCTATTTGCAACGCAAGCGGACACTGGTCGAGTGTTTTATGTTCAGATTATGGACGCTGATAACTCGCCTGTAAATGTCGCTGGCCACAACCTCGATTTCTATGTTGGCAATGATAGGCAGGTTTCAAAGGTCAGTGCAACAATAAAAAATGCAGCGGAAGGAATTTTTGAAGTTGCAACTGTTAATTCACAGTTTAAATATCACGGGCTTCACAAAGCACAATTTGTGCTGAAGGATTCGGCGGGCAAAAAAATCGGTTCAAAAATCATACCGATTAACATTGAGTCTTCACTTGAAAATGGAGCGACAGTTGGTAAAAATGTTATCGTTGATTTTGAAACCATTACAAAAGCAATCACGCTCGTTGAAAAATTTAATGCAACTTATGACGATGCGAAGAAAACGGAGGGAGCATTAAAAACAGGGATTGCAGATTTGGCTAAATTAAATAAGTCGGCAACAGAAGTTGACGGAAATATAAAGAAGAACATGGAAGTTGTAAAAGGGTGGATTGCAAATCCGGAGCAGTTTAAAGGAGAGCGGGGTTTGCGAGGGTTGCCCGGTAAAGATGGAGTTTCTGTCACGCACGAATTTAGCGGGACGGTTTTATCGGTTACCTCTGCCAGCGGGACAACCATTGCAGATCTCAAAGGCGACAAGGGGGATCCGGGGCAAGGGCTTTCCATACTGGGCAAGAAAACAAATACATGGGAACTTCCGGGTTCGGCAAACATGGGGGACGCTTATTTTGTCGGAACGGAGCTGTATGTATGGACAGGTAACCGCTTTGAAAATATGGGAAATATCAAGGGTGAGCGAGGCGAACAGGGTCCGAGGGGCGAGCGGGGCGCTGACGGACGGGACGGCACATCGGTCACGCATAGATGGAACGACACATGGCTGACGCTTACAAGTGCGGGCGGCTCGAATTCTGTAAATCTCAAAGGTGAGCGAGGCGAACAGGGTCCGAGGGGCGAGCGAGGTGCGCAAGGTCCGAGAGGTGAGAATGCAACGACGACCGAGGTCGCAACGCGCGATCATGCGGGGCTGATGAGTGCTCGGGACGCCAAAAAACTCGAAGGGATACCGAGCGAAATGGGTTTTTCCAAGAACGTGATCAATCAGTATACATCAAGTCTCGCCAACCCGGGGACGTATGCCGTGACCAACTGTTCGGACATACCCATCGGCGCAGATAACCTAGGCGCGCTTGTCGTGCTTAAATACGGAAGCGGGAAACCGGGAAGTGATTCGGACACCGTTCAGATCTACTGTGATGTACACGGCAGTATGTGGACACGTTCCTTTAGTAAACCCCAGTATACTAATGAGTGGGTGCGGATCGTAGATTCTCTTTACCTCGAACCGATCCTCAACGCCATCACGGAGAGCCGCCCTAAGATTGTGTTTCTGGAACAACTGCAGTACGACAGTCTTTCCGAGGAGGAGAGAAGAAAAAGAGATGTTCTTTACGGGGTGAAGTATGGGGATTGATGATATCAAAGCGTTTTATCATGCGGGTGCGGAACTGAGTAGGCTTTACCTGGCAGGGCAGGTTGTCTGGGAGAAGGCTGTTCTCCGCTTGCCGCATGACGAGGATTTTGTTCGGGGAAAAAAGAAGGGCGAATGGCACTACGTCGGTAAGCATGACGCAATCGGCATTCCCGATACGATTCAGGGGGAACGCATCACGTCAATCAAAAAAATGTTCAGCCTTAGAGGGACGCATGTGCGCAAGGTAAGCTGCGGCAGACATATTACGAATATGGCGGCTGCATTCGTGGGCAACAAAGCGCGGTACCTGGATTTGACCGAACTGAGTACGGGCTATGTCGTGGATATGAGCGGCATGTTTCTAAACGCGCGCTCGGGAACCATCGATCTTCGGTATGCCGATACAAGAAGAGTGCGTACCATGCAAGCAATGTTTGCGAATTGCAAAGCGCATACGCTTAATTTGGGCATGTTCGATACCTCGAAGGTTCTTGACATGTATGCCATGTTCGAGGGGTGTACGGCGAAAACGGTCTATGTCCGCAATGCGGAGGAGAAAGCGCGCATGGAGGCGACGTCGAACTGTCCGAAGACGATAAACTTTGTGGCGGGAAACGACAGGTAGCGCAAGAAGGGAAAAAGGCAAGGCAATCTTTTAAGGTTGTCTTTTTTATTTGGAGGGTTTATGGAGGAATTTATCCGCATTGCGGAGACGCACGGGTTTGCGTGGCTTTTGGCGCTCATTGCCATCTGGTACGGATTTAAGCGGATTGCGGCGAGCGACAAGGTCATTGAGAACAACACGGCAGTGACGGAGGAGTTCCGCAAGTTTTTAAGTCAACTGGAGAGTACGAACAAGGATATCGTCAACAACTTGGTGAACTTGCACGACAAGATGGACAATGCAGCGGGAATCCTCGAAGAGTATCGCAAGCTGATTGAGAAGATTTTTACGCAGGCGAAGTTGAACGAGAAGGAGGTTATCCGCCTGCTCGACCGCATTGACGGCAGGGACAGGGACAGGGAGGAGGAGACGGAGAAATGAAGTTTGTATATGCTCCGACAACGAACAAGAGGCAACATTCAAAGGCTAAGAGGAGCTTATCAAGTATTAAGTGGATTGTTATTCACTGGACGGCGAATACGCGCAAGGGTGCGGGGGCGACGGCGCACAAGAGGTATCTTGACGGGGCGAGCCGTCTCGGCTCTGCGCACTACTATGTGGATGACAGGGAGATTGTGCAGACGATCGGCGATTCGTACATTGCCTGGTCTGTGGGCGACAATCAGGGGCACGGACGGTATTTGAACGGATGTACGAATGCGAATTCCGTTTCGGTTGAGATGTGCGTGAATCAGGACGCCGACCTTGACAAGACGTATAAGAATGTTTTGGAGCTGACAAAAAACCTGATGAAGAAGTTCGGCATTGACGCAGAGCATGTGTGCCGTCACTACGATGTCTCACGCAAGGATTGCCCGCACAATTTTCGGGCGGACAACTGGAAGAAGTGGCGGATATTCAAAGAACAGATTAAGGAGCCGATTGCGTGGGCGATTGATTTATCGAAGGATTCGGAGTTCGGAGACGGGGAGGTTTTCGAAGCCGAGGATGAGGATAAGGAGGCTGACATGAGGGAACGAACGGAAACTGAGCGGGCACGGGCATGGTGCAGGGACAACGGGATATCGGACGGACTGAATCCGAAGGCGAGCGCAACGAGGGAGGAGCTTGCGGTTATGCTCTACCGTGCGCTGAATGCGGGGGAGAGGAAGGATTTTTCAAAGGTTAGGCTTGAGTTTGAAAAGGAGCCGACCTGAACGGCAAAAAGCAAATGCTATCGTTTGGACGGTTTCGAGGTTATCGAGACGCAGGCGGCGAATGTGAAGTTGTTAAGTTTGGCGAATGTTTCTCTTTATCAGACGAACCTCAGCGGAATTAACGGGACGTTTTATGCAATCGGGGGTCGCGAGATTTACGGTGTTGCGGTGCAGGACAACAAGCCTCTTCATGTGAACGCGCATGTGACGAATTTTGACGGAATAAAGCGCGGCACGATTTATTTTGACGGCAATGCGTGCGGTTTTCGCCGCGTGTACAATGCGCTTTCCGAAATAAATTCAAGGCTTGTGTGGGCGATTTCGGGGGTGAGTATGTATCCGTTTTATGACCCTAAAGAGGAGGGTTTTGTCGGGGCATATGCGGACGTCCTGCGCCGCACGAATCATACGGCGATCGGCTGCAAGGGCGACAGGGTATATCTCATTGTTGCGAGGAATTTAACGCTTGATGAGTTCAGGAAGAGATTGTTAAATTCGCGCCTTGCGTTTGACGCTCTGATTGCCCTCGACGGCGGCGGAAGTACGCAAATGCGCTATGGCGGGAAGGATATTGTAAAGAGTGTGCGTGTGTTGAATCACGCGGCGGTTTTAAAGGAGGTTTAAGATGATTGACTGGAAGAAGAAGTTGTCAAGTAGAAAATTCTGGGTTGCGATTGTGGGTATAGTATCCGCACTTGCAGCAGTCTTTAAAATGGACTCGGGCACTACCGAGCAAATCATAACACTTGTGATGAGCTTTGCTACTCTCATTGCTTTCATACTTGCTGAAGGCTTTGTGGACGGGATGAGAGAGGAAGGCGACATCATGGCAAATACTGAAGAGATTGTAACAAAAGAAGAAGAGTAATTGAGACCTCGATTAAAAGTTTTGAAAAGCTTTTGATGATGTGGTGCGCCTCGATAAGGGCGACGAAGTGGTTAAGAGTTTGATGGACTTTGTCACACGCGAAGGTATTCGCCTTGCGTCGGTCTCAGGTCTTGGCGCGGTAACGGATGCAGTGCTTGGGCTTTTTGATGTGCACGACAAAAAATATTATTCGCAGGAATTTAAAGAGGTGTATGAAGTGACGTCGTTTGTTGGAAATATTTCAACGATGAAAGGCGAGCCATATTTGCACTTGCACATGAACATCGCCGATGGAGAACAAAAAGCACACGGCGGACATGTAAACCGTGCGACGATCGCAGTGACGGGCGAAATTTTTGTACACGTCTTAGACGGCGCGATCGACCGTGCCTATTCGGAGGAGATCGGCATCAACCTCATCAAATTCTAAGGGCTTCAAATGCCCTTTTTTATTGGGCATCTTGACAAAGCGATATTTTTTAACTATAATTATTTAGACTTTAACGGAGTGATGTCCGGAAAGCTGGACTTTCTTATATCTGCGTCGGAAAATCCGCAAGAGATCTTCACGGTTAAAGAGGCTTGTAAGTTTCTGCGAGTTGGCCGAACGAGTTTTGACACAGCGGTTAAAGCGGGGCAGATAAGGTTTAAGAAAAACGGCCCATGTTATCTTTTCAAAAAAGCGTGGCTGTTGGATTGGATGGAGAGGTGAAGAATGAAAGAGTTTTTAAAGAAAGGAAAGAATCGCTTTGGACTAACGTGTTTCGCGCTCGGTATTGCGGTGACAATTCTATTCTCACTTGCGTGTGGCTTTTTGTCACGTTCGCGAGTGAATTTTTCAGAAAACGGCTACACCGTCAAGGACGTAGTCGGCGCAATGTGGCGGGGGGAGATTTAACTGACGTACAAAGACAATCCGCGGGCGGAAATTAAACTTACGGAGGTGGAAAAATGACCCTGCAAGAAGCCGTGAAAAAACTTGAAAAAGAAATCAAAGAAGCCGAACCGGAAAGCCGTGTGACGGTTGAAGACGCACTCTTTGAAACACTGTCCGCATGGGCGGAACTGGTAAGAGCCATTTCAAGAAAAGACAAAGAGGCAGTCAAAGACGAAGTCGGGTACGTCTATATGACACTTGTCACCGGGCGCTACCTGAGCCGCCGCGCAGGACACGCCGCCCTCTACAAAGCCCCGGACAAAGTCATGAAAGCCGCCGGGGAAAAACACCTCATCAAGCGCCTGTTCAAGCCAATGCAAGACTTATTCACATCGCAGTACGAAGCGCAGGAGTTGCGCCTGTTCGTCAAGTGCCTGCACATGGTCGCTTACGAATACGGCACAACACTCGAAGACTGCCTAAACAGGGTGATGGAATGAAAGCGGAAGAATACGAAAAACTCAGGCAAGGCCTGAGAGCGCACCTGAAAGACACCCTCTGGTTCTACGAAAAACAGCGCGCCCGCGACGAGGAAGAAGCCGAAACATTCGACTTTCTCCGCGGCTATGGGGAGGCTTGCAGCGACGCAATCCAATACCTCGAACGCAAGAAAAACGACATACACAAGGAGACCGAACAATGACCGGAAAAGAACTAAAAGAAATCTTGGAACAACATCGGCGATTCTTAGCCGAAAAAGAGGGCGGAAGACGCGCAGACCTGACAGGCGCAAACTTAACAGACGCAGATTTAAGAAATGCAAATTTAAAAATGGCAAACCTGAACCTTGCAAACCTGCACGGTGCAAGCTTAAGAAGAGCAAGCCTGATCCATGCAAACCTGCGCAGTGCAAACTTGACAAAAGCAAACCTGCTTTGCGCAAATTTAAAAAGAGCAAGCCTGATCGGAGCAAACTTGACAGGCGCGGATTTAAGCGACGCAACCCTGCACTGCGCGGACCTAATCAGTGCAAACCTGAGCCATGCACATTTAAGTGGTGCGGATTTGACAGGCGCAGACTTAAGCGACGCAGATTTGACAGACGCAGATTTGACAGACGCAGATTTAAGAGACGCAGATTTAAGAGACGCAAACCTGATCGGAGCAAACCTGACAGGCGCAAACTTAACAAAAGCAATCCTGAGCCGTGAGGACACAATCGGCGCAAACTTAAACGGCGCAGATCTGAGCGGGGTGGACTTAAAATGACAAACACGGAACTGCAAACGATACTTAGAGAACACGAAAATTGGTTGAAAAGTGACGAAAAAAAAGGGGAAAGAGCAAACCTAAGCGGTGCGGACTTAAGCCATACAAACTTAAGCCATGCGGACCTAA
>X289_Eastern_Grey_Kangaroo__coassemble_120_pt1 | contig 32358 bp, 29 predicted proteins | sample X289_Eastern_Grey_Kangaroo__metabat2_low_PE_002 | metagenome-assembled genome bin X289_Eastern_Grey_Kangaroo
TGCGGAAGGCTCCAATTACTGTTTTTGGGGTAGAGCCTTCCTCCTTGAGCTCTACCTAGATTCCGCTTGCATCCACGAGTCATCCTATTTAAGTCACTTCGTACCTGAACCTGAGCATTTTTCGCCCCAATGGTTTTTATTGCGGAATCAAGGTCCCCCCTTATACCCGATTATACCCGAGCGTTACCTTGTCTACGCTTATACCTGTGATGTGGGTAAAAGGGAGGATAAATCACGGGAAAAAATTAGGCGGTACTTTTGTCGAAAAAAAGGCGGGGTAATTGAGAAATTACTCGGACGTTTTTTCTGAATTACCCCGCCTTTTATTTTCGGGAATATAAGCATCTGAATATCAATGGATTGAGATTAGGTATCTTAGATGGTATGTTTAGTGTCTAAGATGGTGTTCTCAGATCCATACTCTAATCGCAAATCAATCCATTGGTTACATATAAATTTTGGAAGTTTTAAAAGTGAGAAAAATAACTAACTCTAGGGGGTAATTAGGAGGAAGTGTACCGCATTTTAGGGATTGACGGGAAATATGATCAGATGTTCCTTTGCATCCATTATGAGGTTGCACGCCAAGTTTATCAAATCAATCGGGATATTTCTACTTTTTCTCAGCTTATTCCCGGATCTATCTGCACAGTCTAGAGGTCTTGTCCCCTATACACTGGTGTGGAGAGATGCCTTCTCCGGCACCTCTATTCCGTATGCTACAGTACTTATCCGTGACAGCGTCTCCACTTCAGGATACCGATGTGATGGTGAGGGGCGTGTCAGTGTGGATCTCCATCCGTGTCATCTCTATGAGATAGTTGCTACCTCAGTGGGCTATAAGCGTGATACGCTCAGACTCACGACGCCACCTGCTCCGGGTGATATCGTATGTACTCTGATCCCCAATGTACACGAGCTCAATGAGGTGAGGGTGACTGCTAAGGAAAGCAAGGGGATGAGCAGTGCATCCATTATAGATAAGAATGCTATGAGGCACCTGCAGCCTTCCAGCTTTGCAGACGTGCTGCAGTTGCTACCGGGAGGTAGGAGTAGGGATCCATACCTCGTAGGTCCTAATGCCATGCACTTGAGGGAAGTTCCCGTCGGAGACCGCAACTATGCCACGACTTCGCTGGGTGTGGCGTTCATGATAGATGGTATGCCTGTGAGGGAAAATGCTAACCTTCAGAAGGTGAGAGGTACTGCTGGAAGACTTTTCCTCAAGAGAGGATTTCTCAATAAAGGTGTGGATATGCGTACCATTAGCACAGACAATATCAAGAGCATAGAGATCATCCGAGGCATCCCGTCTGTAAAGTATGGCAATCTAACGAGTGGGCTGGTAAAAATCAATAGGCGCAGAGACATGGAGGATGTGGAAGGTAGATTCAAGGCAGATATGTCCAGCCGTCTCTACTATATCGGAGGGGGGACGAATCAGTTGGGCAAAGACTTCAATCTCTCCGCCGGTCTTGATCTCCTTAATGCCATGTCTGACCCACGCAATATCCGAGAGAACTATAAGCGCATCACAGGATCGGTGAGAGGTACTAAGAACTTCTACTTCGGCAATGCGACTCTGAGCTGGATGACCAACGCAGACATTACCATCTCTATAGATGATGAGAAGGAAGATAAGGACTTAAATAGGAGTGTGATAGACAGCTACAGATCTTCCTATAGTCGTTATGCTTTGGGGAGTAACCTGGAATACCTCAACCCCTCCTTCCCGTGGCTCACCAGTCTATCTTGGGAGAGTAGTGTCAGTCTCCTGAGAGACCGTATAGATATAGTCAAGTATGTAGAGCTTAGCGAAGTGGGATTTGTAAGCAACACCATGGTACCCGGTGAACACGATGGTGTGTACCTCACGGAGGCTTACCGTGCTGACTATGCTGTGGATGGTAAGCCACGTTACTTCACCACCAAACTTACGGGAGAAAGTATCCTCAAGCTGGGAAAACTCTCCAATGAACTGGTATGGGGTACAGAGTGGATGTATGATGTGAATAAAGGTCAGGGGGAAGTCTTTGACATCATGAAACCTCTCACTGCAGGGTTGAGTGTGCGTCCTATCAACTTCCATGATATTCCTGCCACCAACAACCTCTCCTTCTTTGCGGAGACTAATAGTACCCTTCCTATAGGGAGGCATTCCTTCACGGTACAGGCAGGTGTGCGTACGCTCAGTCTCTTGCATCTGGATCCGGACCTCAGCATGAGTGGGAGGACCTACTATGACCCGAGAGTCAATCTCAAGTGGAAGTTCCCTGACATCATGCTGATGCGGAAACCCTTGCAGATCGCTCTCTATGGGGGAGTAGGATGGGCAAGTATGGCACCGACTCTCGAGCAGCTCTACCCACTGGTCAACTACTATGATCTCATAGAGCTGAATTACTTTCATGCCAAACCTGAGTTGAGGAGACTCTATCTGAAGACGTTTGTGGAGCATAGCGACAATCATGCTCTCCAGCCCGCAAGGAATTTGAAGAAGGAGATACGTCTGGATGCTGAGTGGAATGGGTATAGTCTGAGTACCACCTACTTCGTGGAGGATCTTATGAGTGGCTTTCGTCCTACCTCAAGTCTGGCATTCTTAACCTATAGAAAGTTTGATACATCCGGCTTGAACCATCAAACGTTGACGGCACCTCCGGACATACTTACGTTACCTTTCAAGGAGAAGACCTATATAGCTTTCAATCCCAATACCACCAATGGCAGCCGGACCTATAAGGAAGGGGTGGAGTTCATGGCATACACTCCCCGTTATACTTCCATATACACCAGGTTTACCCTCTCGGGAGGATGGTTCAGGACTACCTATCGGAATAGCTTGGCTCAATACTATCGTCCGGGTGTCATCTTGGGAGGAGAGGAGTATCAGTACGTCGGTGTCTATAAGGATTTGGAGGGTAATACCTACGAGATGCTCAATACGGACCTGCGTGCAGATACCCATATCCCTTCGTTGGGGCTTGGAGTAAGTCTCTCCATCATGAGTGAATGGTTCATGAAAGCCATAGACCTACCCATCAGTCCACATCCCGACTACTATATCAATAAGGAGCTGAAGCAGGTACCCTACACTGAGGCTGATGCGGAGGACACCTACCTGAGATGGCTGACACGCAGTAGCATCGTCATCCCCGACAGGATGGTACCTATGGAGAGTAACTTGAATATCAAAGCAACTAAGTATCTCTTCGACCGGAAGTTGCAGGTGGCTATGTTCGTGAATCGTATCATCAATTACGCTCCAGAGTATACGAGCCATGAGACAGTTATACGACGTCGCAAGAGTCCATACTTCGGCATGGAACTGAATGTGCGCTTTTAATCTCCCTACTATATCTCCTTATGATGTCGCGATTAATGCCCTTGATCCTTAAGTATAGTATACTGCTAACGACCGTCTTTCTCCTCCTTTTTGGGTGCAGACGCTATACCGAACAGGATATCATGTGTGAGGTGACTGTACACTTCGAACTACCGGAGGGATTAGAGCCTGATAGGCTTCACATAGAGTTCGAGGGAACAAATATCAACAACAAATGGATGGTTTCCGATAAGTCTATATCAACTACCGAGGTGCATCTGAGGGTAGTCCGGGGAGTATATATTCTATTGGCTGAGGGAAGTGCAGTCTATACTCAAGAGGGTAAGCCCTTAAGTGTGCGTCTCAGAGGGTATATGGAGAATGTCCACCTCTTGGGAGAGAAGGGTGAAGTGACCGTCAAACTGCAAGAGCTTTACATATGAAGTCCTTCCTTCCCCTTGTAGGATTAGTGATCCTGCTTCCTTTAGGTGTCGATGCTCAGGAGAATAGTCTGCTGAAGGGTGTTCTCCTGAAGATGAATCCCCGTTACAGACTGATGAGTGATATCCACTCTAATCCTGCACAGCGCCCACTTATAGAGCCTGCCACTCTCTCTGACTTTGGTGTCAGACTAAGTCTGGAAGAGCATAAGGAGCCTATTCTCTATCAGGATGGTCGCGGACGCAGAGAGATGGAGATAGGAGCCCGGACTTATGTGAAGCAACGCGAGGACTACAGTCTCTGGGGTCACGCGGCATTTACTATTGCACGGCGTTGGGGTTTGAAGTGGATCAGCAGTGCAGATCCTCACAGGTTGTATCCCTACTTCTTGGCGGATACCGTAGGTGGGAAGTTGACTGCAGAAGCATATGCCTTCGGAGGAGGAGTAGCACGCAGTTGGGGCAGATGGCATTTGGGTGGAGAGGCAGACTACCGTGCAGCTCAGGAGTTTAGAGTGGAGGATCCCAGACCTCGCAACATTACTTCGGATCTGACCACTACAGTAGGCGTTGCTTACGATCTGAGAGATAGCTATAGTATAGGTGTGGATGGATACCTGGGCAGCTATCAGCAAAAAGGGGATGTATCGTTCTATAAAGTGAGTGGTGGTATAGCTGAGCTTCAGATGGATGGTCTGGGTACACACTATGCACGCTTCGACGGAGGCAAGAGCGACCTACTTCATGTTCAAAGCTATACGGGAGTCCGACTCACTCTCCTCCCTAGAGGAGACAAGGGGCTCATGATGAACGGAGGATACTGCTATAGCACTCTGGAGAGGGTGATGTATGGAATGAACAAAGTACCCATCAACAGATACTATCTACACGAATATCCTCTTACCGTGATATACACTGCGTCCACGCCCAAGAGATACTACGCCGTGGGCGCAAGCGTACGGTGGAGTCACAAGCAGGGGTGGAACAATATCATCTCCGAAAGTACGGGAGATGAGTACAGGATACTGGGAAAGCTTCCGATGTTTGCGGACGTGCGGTGGGAGACATCCCTATTCGGACACTATTCCCTATTGTATCCCAAGCGGAGAGTGGAGTTCACTCCTTCGTTTACTTACTATCGGCGAGAGGCAGAGTATCTCTTTCCTCCACGCACCCTCACACTGGGTATCCTGCGAGGAGGTCTGACATCGGATATCACCTTCGTTAGTTCCAAGGCTCTCTACCGCACCTCTTTGACAGGAGGATACAGTGCTCCGATCCGGAAGGAGTTTGCAGCTGAGTTGGGACGTGTGGCTCCTTTTGAGCGAAGGTATGCTCAGACTACTTATAAGCGCCTAACTTCTCACTGCCTGCACATAGGTCTGGAGCAGACGATACATTATGCTCTGAACTCACATCTTCTACTCTTCACCAAGCTGCAGGGCGGAGTTCGTCTGTACGATGACCGCAACAGGCAGGTGACCGGAGCTTTGACTACAGGAATATATTTCTAAACAACCACGGATATGAAGAATACTTTAATCTCACTCCTACTCATACTCCTGACCCTGGGAGCAGTATCATGTACCAAGGAGAGTCCCGGCACTCCCACCATCCTCACCCGAGATCCCACTTATCAGGACGTACGGATCTCCCTCATAGCACCCATAGATGTATCGGACATCTCCTACAGACATATCGATGCGGAGGTGACCAATGTACAGACCGGTGATAAGAAGGAGATCAGACAGTACGAAATAGAGGGAGATAAGATCCATACCATGCTCACTCCCGGACAGTACATGTTCTCCATCCGGGCACAAGCAGACTTCCTCAGAGTAGAGGGCTCTCAAGCCAAATCCACGCTCACCAGTGAGATATCCTTTACGGTAGAGCCCGATAAGCCTGCTGAAGCTGAGGTGAAATTTATGTACAAGCCCTCCTCCTCCAACTTTGTCATTGAGGAGATCTACATTGCCGGGAGCATATTTCCCTCGAGAGTTCCCTACAATGAGGACAAGTATATGATCATCACCAACAATTCCGATGAAGTGCTGTATGCGGATGGTCTGGCATTCTGGGAATCGGAGTTTCAGCCTATAGATAAGGTGGACTATGAGCCCAACATTATTGACAAAGCTGTAGCCGTCAAAGCATTTTATGTGATACCCGGCAGTGGAAAGGAACATCCCGTAGCCCCCGGCAAGTCCATCATCGTCTGTGAATCTGCCTTTGACCACACCACGATATGCAAGGATGCCGTGGACTTGAGCAAGGCAGACTTCGAATGGTATGATCCCACGGTAGCCGTCATGGCTGAGAGTATCAACAATCCCGAAGTCACGGATATGATAAACTATTTCAGTGCTTCTCCCTTGGCTTGGTCTCTGGACAACAAAGGAGCCACTGTATTTGGTCTGGCTTATCCACCCGTCTCACAGGAGGAATACCTGAGGGACTACGTCTATAATTACAGTTATAAAAGGATTGTTCTTGGTCTGGGGGAGGTTGAATACAAGAATAACTTTGCCATGAAAGTACCCAATGAGTGGATTGTCGATTGTGTCGCCGTGAGTATGCCTAAGAATCATGAGTGGCTTCCTATCAGTCCCAAGCTGGAGACAGGATGGACTTGGGTAAGTAAGTTCGTCGGAGATGCCCCGGATGAAGACCGTTACGGCTACGGCATAAGGCGTAAGCAGGAACCCACGAAGCCGGGCGAGAGGAAGAGACTCGTGGATACCAACAACTCCACCAATGACTTCCTTCCCAAGGTGCCTCCCAGCCTAAAGACCAGACCCATCAGTGACTATAAATAGAGTATACGACACCATGAAGATTGACTCTCTCAGACTCGGATGGTTCTTCAGCCTGATCCTCCTAGTATATGCTTGTGACGATGTCCAAAGACCCGTGCCATCTCCCGACCCCGATCCCTATGAGGGCATGGTGCTCTCTCTCGAAGGGCTTACGCAGAAGCCGGTATACGAAGACCTGGAGCTCTCCGTACCCTTGGACCTTAAGGAATTCCCCGAAGGGGCAAGGTATGGATTTGCCTACTCCACCAAGGGTATGCCCACAGTACTCGACAGCATTGTCCAAGGTACTCTTCGGGAGGGGATTATGCATGCTACCCTGACAGACTTACAGCCCGAGACTCTCTACTACATACGTCTCTATGTACAGGTTGCCAACGACAAGTACGCCTACAGCAAAGAATTCAGCTACAAGCCCCCCTCAAAAGCAGATATCCCTTCCGTGCTTGTCAAGGGAGGCTCCTTTATGATGGGCAGTCCCGACGAGCCGGCTTCCGACTATCCGGACTGGCATGTATGGTGGGATGAGTGTCCCAAGCACGAGGTCCATGTGAAGAGTTTCCGCATAGACATCAAGGAGGTGACCTATGGCAAATACTGCGAATTCCTCAATGCCAAGCTGAAAGATCCCCAAGGCTTGACGATTGACCTTACCGATCCCAAGCAGCTCATCCGATGGATCTATACGGGAAAGTATGGGGATCGCTCCTGCGGCATACAGTATGATGAGGAAAAGTCCGCCTTCTACGTCAAAGAAGGCTGCCACGACCTCCCTGCCGGGTGGATACGATATCCCGGGGCTGAAGCGTATGCCAAGTGGGTAGGTGGCAGACTTCCCTCGGAGTCGGAGTTCGAATATGCCGCTCTCGGAGGTCAGCTCTCCAAAGGTTATCGCTTTGCGGGAAGCAACAATATCGAAGAAGTTGCTTGGTATGAAAAGAATTCCATCGGGACGGTACATCCGGTGGGTAGTAAGCTTCCGAACGAACTGGGACTGTACGACATGAGCGGCAATGTGGGTGAATGGTGCCAGGATAGTTACCATCTCGAGGAGGTCGGCTACAAAGGTCATCCCAACGACGGCTCGGCATGGACCGAAGGGGGACGGGGTCACATCATACGCGGAGGTTCTTTTCAGAGCGAACTCTGGGACTGTCGCTCCAAGTATCGTACCTACAATGCGTGGTACTACTGTGGTCACAATGTGGGCTTCAGAGTGGTCTACGATGTAGCGCCGTGAGACGGCTTTTATAAACTAATGAGTTTATGAATGGAAACATACTATGTTTATAACTACAAACTAACCAGTTTATCGAGACGAACTCACGGGGTTTGTGATCAACTCCCCGTAACCTATTGATATTCATCAACCTATAAGCATAATGTAAATGAATAAACTTCCAGCACTTCTCATACTTTTCTCCCTCGTCACACTCCCCGGCTGCAAGCAGAGTGTCGAGGAGCTGAAGCCCATAGACCTGACGCCTCAGGATATACGGATCGTCCTCAACCCGACCGGACACATGAAGGATGCCGAGCTGAGGAATGTGGAGGGCAAGGTGATCACCTCCAGTCGCACTACCGAGACCTTCATCAGGAAGGTAAGTGTCGAAGACAAGACTATCTACCTGGACCTTACACCCGGTACCTACAAAGTGGAGCTGAAGGTGGATCTATTCTTCAAGCGACCTTCCGGGAGATACGCTTCCACGACACTCCTTAAAGAGCTGCCCCTGAAGGTAGAGTCGGGAGGTCAGGTGACCACTGCCGAGATCTCTCTGGACTATACTCCCTCCGCCGGGGACTTTCTCATAGAGGAGTTGTACCTCAACGGCACCAGACATGCTCCGAGTCCCGACCCTGACTGGCCCGGAAATCTCCTGATCCATGATCCATATAAGAGGGATAAGTATGTCATCATCACCAATAATTCGGACGAGACTCTCTACGCAGACGGACTGATATTCTTCGAATCTCTCTTCTCTTCCCTCACTACCATTCCTAAGGTTCCCAAGTACGATCGCACCAAGTCCACGGCAGTCAAGGCTGCATTTGCCATACCCGGTTCGGGCACGGACCACCCTGTTGGTCCGGGGAAGTCTGTCATCCTTGCCGCCGATGGTATAGACCATAGAGAGTATGAGCCTGAAGCAGCCAACCTCTCGGACGCAGACTTCGAGTGGATCAGTGAAGGGCTTCGGCAGAAGGATAGTCTTCCATGGAATCGCAGAGTGGACGACCTTATGGACCTCCGTCGTCTCCTGGCATTGAAGTCCACAGGTATTTGGGAGCCGGATAATACCGACAGCCACTCCTATGGTATAGCCTATAGCGAGATGGACCCGGCGAAGTTCGGCGTGAAGTATGGCAAGACGTACAAAGAGGATGGGCAGGACAGGGTCTACATCCTCATTCCCAATGAGTGGATCCTGGACTGCGTCAATCTGTCCACCAAGAAGGGATTCAAGACTCTTCCCGTGGATGGTAAGCTGGATGCAGGATGGGTAGAGGTCTTTGAGCCTACTCCTGAGCCGAAGCCCGAAGATAAGGATAAGGTCATTCCCGCAGATCACTTCACACACTGCGTAAGGCGGAAGGTGTCTGCAGATACGGGCAAATCCCGCAAAGTCCTCGTGGATAGCAATGATTCCTCTCGGGACATGTTAGGCAATCAGCCCCCATCCTTATCCATCAAAGCTGTTGCAGACTATAAATAAGCCACTAATCATTTAACCTATGAGACAGATATACATAAGACTACTCTTCCTGCTGGCAATACTACTTCCCATGGCAGGATGTAATGATGACACGAGATTGAATGTCCCGGATGTTCCCAAGGTTACGTTGGGAGATATCACGAGTGTCATCCATGACGACAACTCCGTATCACTTGAAGTAAGCGTGGAATCCCACGGTGTCAGCTTTGGTGTGGGATATGGATTCGTTTACGGTACGGATGAGAATCCCAAGGTGCTGAACCTAAACATATCCGGAATCTATGAGAATGGCAAGATGGTCGGTAAGCTTCCCCCTCTGGAAGTAGACGTCACCTACTATGTACGTGCCTACTTTGAGGTAGAGACCGACAGATATGTCTATAGCGAACCTGTCCGGATCGTGATACCCAACAGGAAGCCCCAAGCAAACTTCAGTGCCATGAAAGCCACGGCACAGGAGGATGAGAGCTATATCTTGGAGGCAGATCTATCTGTGCATAATATCCCCGAGGGTGCTGTATTCGGATTCAGATATGCAACGAAAGAGACATTTGATCAAGCATCTACGTCAGTGGAAGCTGCTGTCAAGGATGGCAAGATGACGGTCAAGCTTCCGGTACTCAAGGATGGATTCACCTATATCTATCAGCCCTATTGTGACCTTGGACACAGTACTTTCCTCTATGGAGAGAAGGCTTCATTCTCCATTCCCGAAAAGCCTGATCCCAACAAGATATTGGTAGCCGGAGGTACATTCATGATGGGGAATCCCATCACTGAGGATGGATACTATGATGATGCACAAGTAAACATTGATGAAGCTCCCCAGCATCAGGTCACCCTCAAGAGCTTCAATATGGGAAAATATGAGGTGACGAACGAAGAGTTTTGTGCTTTCCTCAATGATATGCTTAAGAAAGGTACCGCTCCCATCAACCTTAGAAGCGATGTCGAAATACTTCAGTGGATAGCTGTTGGGTCTTTGGGAGCAGGAGATAGATGCCCTATCAAGTATGATGGTGAGAAATATGTGCTGAACCAAGGAGTTGAGAAGCATCCTGTGGCGTTCGTACGATATGCCGGAGCCGAAGCTTATGCCAAATGGTCAGGAGGTCGTCTGCCTACCGAAGCAGAGTGGGAGTATGCAGCTCTGGGTGGTGACAAGGCAGGCTCTAAAGCTTCGCACTTCGCAGGTAGTAACGATATAAACGAAGTGGCATGGTTTGACCGTAACAGTCAGGGAAGTTCTCATCCCGTGGGTACCAAGAAGGCCAATCAACTCGGCTTATATGATATGAGCGGCAATGTGGGCGAATGGTGTCAAGATGACTATATGGGTGAGAGTAAAGGCTATCAAGGTGCTCCCAACGACGGCTCGGCATGGAAAGGAGAAGGTGCCAGAGGGCGTATCATCCGAGGAGGATCTTTCCAAAGCTCTAGGTGGGATTGCAGATCCAAGTACCGGACCTACAATTCTCCCCGCGCGTACTATGGACCTAATGTCGGCTTCAGAGTGGTTTGGGATGTGAGACAATAGCGCTCCTTTCTCACCATCCACAGTCCTACTTATGCAGTGACTGTGTTGGACTTCACATATCAGGCACCTTGGGAAGGAAGTTGAACATCCCGAGGTGCCGATATTATTCTAGAGCAGAGGATGCAGGGAAAGAGTACGATGGTAGATGAGATCCCTGAGCTCTTCCAGAGAGGATAGGGCATTCATCTCCTGAGTAGGGATGGGATTGCCAAGGTATACTCGGATGGTCTCACCCTTCTTATTAAAGATCTCCGTGGGTACCTTCAGATTTTTCAGCACAAAGTTGCCTTTGAGAAGATGATAGAGTCGAGAGTTGCTCCCGATGAAGAGGATGGGAAATACCGGCACCTTTGCTTTTTGGATCAGCCTGATACTTGAGGATTGCCAGGGTTGGTCTATGCTCATCCCGAGGTGTGAATCGTACTCTTGTGCCACACTTCCTGCCGGAAAGAGTCCCAAGGGACTGCCGGAATCGAGCTGGCGAGCCATCTGACGGATCCCTGCAATATTGTCGGTAGGTATGTGTGAATAGCCTTTGCGACTCAGGATGGGCTGTGTGGATATGAAGGAGTCTTTGAGAGCCTCGATTCGGGAAAGGAACCCATTGACCACAAGCTTGAAGTCGGGGCGAACCCGTGAGATGATGTCTATGAGCATGATGCCATCCAGCCCTCCAAAGGGGTGATTGGCTACAGCGATGAATGGACCCTCCTGCATGTATCGGAGATTCTCCTCACCATGTAGATCGTATTGGACCCGGATAAGGTGATCTGCCAATATTCTCTCGGTAAACTCATGTCCCGAATATTCTCCGTATTTGTCGTGCAGTTTGTTGACTTTGTTGATGTCCAAAAGGCTGTATATCCTATGGGTCAGCCATCTTCCGAAAGAGGTATCAAAGAAAGGTCCCCCAAGCTCTACCATGTCCTCTTCGGTCATCACGGGATTAGAGTGTCGTGGTGTCATATGCTTTTCCATTCAACTAAACCGTCTTATGATCTCCCCGCAACGTCATCAGGAAATACCTGCAGAGTGTTTCGTGTTGGTTGCGCGTAGCCACAAGAACAATATTAAGGAAAACTATCTCATAGAGGAAATAGAGCCAGACATGACCGGTGAGTATAGTGAGGAAGAGAGGTATGGATCTTCCATTGAAGGTCAAGAGATCTAAGGAGCGCATGACAATCTTGCTACCCCGACGAAACTGTATGCGTGATGTCTCGGGGATATCTCCCGTGGGATAGTTTACCCTAAGGTAATTGAGAAGATCTTGCAGATGGGGGGTGACTCTGTGCTGTAACTGTGTGTAATATAAGTAGAACTGAGTGAAGAGTCTCGGTATACCTTTCATCCCCTTGAGCCGGGTCCGTACCCCTTCGACTGTGTCAAACTCTCTACCTGTCTCAGGACTTAGGAAGTAGAGGTGAAGTGTCTTGTAGTAGTCTGTAACGGCAGCCTGTGTGGCATGTGAGAGAGCTGAGAGGATGATCAACAGGTAAAATCCCCAGTGACCTGTCTGATGATACAGACGGGTGGCAAGCGCTAAGTAAACTGTAGCAAACCAGAGATAGCCTGCAATGCCGTCAAGGATGCGTCCTACCTTTGACTTAATGCCGGTCATTCGTGCCAGCTGTCCATCTACACAGTCAAGGATATTGGCAGCAACCATACCGAGGATCCCCAAAGGAGCAATCCAATAAGGGAAGTCGTAGTAGAAGAGTATTGCGCCGGCAACACCTACGAATATGCTGACAATGGTAATGAAATTGGGTGTGACTCCCGTGCCTTTTAGCTTGGTGGCAAGTTTGTAACCCAGTGGACGATAGAAGAGACGATCAATGAAGTTCTCAGTCTCTAAGGATTTCAGTGATTGGAGATAGTCCTTATCTCTCTCGATCTCGATATTATCTAATTCGATCAATTCTAATTTATCTAATGAGATGCTACCTGTAGGAATAGCCTCCTGAGAGGGTAAGGATATCCCCATTGAAGTATTCGTTGTCTATTATACCAAGGTATGCTTGTGCTACCTCCTCAGGGGTCACGAATCTATGTAGAGCTACTTTGGACTCAATATTGTGACGGATCTCTGAGGGTTTCTCCTTCTGCCACTCAGTATCTACAAATCCGGGTGCGATGCCTGCGACTCTAATACACAGAGGTTCCAGCTCCTTCACGAGATTCTGCACCATGGAGTGTACAGCGCTCTTCGTGACACCATACGATAGAGACGTGGAGTGTGGATGGATAGCCATGAGGGAGCCTGTAAAGAGTATCATACTGCCCTGTGACATGTGCGGAGCAAGTAGCTGAATAAGCTTGAATGGAAAGTGAACATTTGCCTCAAATACTCTGTACCAATCCTCCCGGGGTGTATGAAATATGGATCCTCTGTAGGTAAGTCCTGCATTGAAGATCAAGATATCCGGGACGAAGTCGAGACGATCCATCTCCTGCATGAGAGTGCAAGCGCACTCCGGAGCAGAGATATCCGCCTTGATACACTTAAGTATACCAACCTGACCGGCATGGGAGTATGCACTCTCCAGCTCATTGGCTCTCTGCTCATCTTTTTCATAGGTGGCTATCACAGAATATCCTCTAGCGAGGAGAAGCTGTGCTACTGCCCATCCTATACCTTTAGTTCCCCCGGTGATCAATACTTTCTTACTCTCCATGAGCCCATTATGAGGGGGTTATTCATTGACTTTGTCCGGCTTAGCTTTACGCTGTTCCTCTACTTGATGCTCGTAGGACTCGTGTACAGACTTCTTGATATTGGTGGTGGATACTCCTGTGCCGTATGGGAAATAGAAGACCTGTACGCCCAATTCACGGAGGTAGTCATACTTTCCATACCAGTCATCACCTACCACAAAGGCATCAATGTTGAGCTTCTTGACGAGTTCGGTATGGTTGAGAGAGTGCTGAGGAATGACGATATCCGGCGTCTTGAGAGCTTCGATGATTTGCATCCTCTCATTGAAAGGGATGATAGGAGCGGGTTTGTAACTCTTTACCAGCTCATCCGTACTTACTCCTACTATCAAAATATCGGCAAGAGCACGTGCATAGTTGATCATCCGCATATGGTTATAGTGGAACATATCGAATGTCCCTGAAGTATATACAATAGTTTTATCCTTAAACATGGCGTTGATGTATAATGCCCTTCAATACCGGCGAAAGGTCACGGGGCTACTCTTCATCCTCACTCTTCGTGAGGTCAAGTTTGACATTGTCATTCCCCCTCTCGATATATCTACGCTTAAGAGGATTGGATGTGCTCTCAGCATAAGCACTTCTGCGACGATATATGTCTATGGCTAGGTAGATGGCATTGCGCATGGACTGTTCGTCGGCAATACCTTGACCCGCTATATCATAGGCTGTACCATGATCCGGAGAGGTGCGGATGATAGGTAGACCTCCCGTAACGTTAACTCCTGCATTCATGGCAAGGAGCTTGAAGGGGATAAGTCCCTGATCGTGGTAGAGTGCTAAGGTGGCATCAAATCTATCATACATCCTACTTCCCCAGTATCCATCCGACGCAACAGGCCCAAAGGCAAAGATTCCGGACTCCCAGGCCTGCTTCAATCCCGGAATCAACTCATTGATTTCCTCAGTTCCAATGAGACCATTCTCACCCATATGAGGATTCAATGACAGCACTCCTATGCGAGGTTTCTCGAGTCCAAAGTCCTCTTTCAGAGTCTTCTCTAGTCTCTGCAATTTCCGGAGTAGGAGTTCAGGACAAATACTGTCAGGAACTTCCCGTAAAGGTATATGTGTAGTTGCCAAAGCCACCCGGAGATCTCCTGCCACAAAGAGCATCAAAGGATCAGATCCCGGAAAGCATTCTGCGAGAAATTCAGTGTGTCCCTTGAAGGTGAAGTCGCTAGACTGTATCATATCCTTATTGATAGGAGCTGTCACAAGCACTTCGATATCCTTGGAGAGTAGGTCTCTTTGAGCATCTTGAAGGGCTCTTGCTGCCATAGTTCCCGCATACCTTGAGGGCTCTCCCGGGGTTACTCTCAGATCAATACCACTGTCGGAGGTAGGTACTACGTTAAACATCCCCTCGGATGCCTCCGCAGCGTTACGGATGATATTCACCGGATGCGCCAGCTCCATATCCAGCATCTTTCGATAGAACGAAATAATCTGAGGTGAACCGTAGAATACCGGTGTCATAAGCTCAAATATGGCAGGATCCGAAAGTGCCTTGAGAGTCACTTCGTACCCTACACCATTGAAGTCTCCATGGGTAATACCCACTTTTATGAGTCTATTCATGTAGAATGATTAGTAGCAAAATAAAGTAATAGTAGCTCTACTCAGTGTCCAACCACACTAATTACCAAAGGGGAGTATATCACCAAAGACACTGTCTCGTACAAGCTCTGTATCCATAGGTCTGAGTGTGAAGAGACAAGCCTCAGCATTCATCAGAAGGTTCCGCTTCTCCTTTGAGGGCGCATAAACGAAAGCTTCGGCTACAATGACTCTACCATGAGCATTGTCCACCATCGCATGCATCACAAAGGGTCCTCCCATCATATCTCCTTCCATATGCCATAGACCTCTGAGCTCATAGCAGTAGGCTCCATGAATCGTGTATACGCTGCTCATGGGGGTGATACGCTTCTCGGTGGTCATATAGGAGTTGAGATACTCACCCAATATATGGCGGGACATCACAGAGTCTCTTTTACGGATAAGGTAGTTTGGCGTAAATGTCGAAGTACTTGTATAGGGATAGCTGTACACTACGATATCCTGACGACCCGAAGTATTCATGTCCGATCCCCACACAAATTCCTTGGAAGCCTTCGTAAACTTGATTTCTACTATCGGGTTAATGGTGACTCCCCCAATACTATCTTCCACAAGCTTTTGCATGGCAGAAGAGTAGGTCCCCTGCAATTCATCAAACTTTCTCATCAATTCTTCCCGATAGATCATCTTCCCCACTCGAGGAGCTTGGGATCGGATCATCCCTTTGAAGCTCTCGAGATTGGGAGACTTTGCCGTGATGATAAACTGTCCATTGGCAAACTCATCCCGTGAGATATGGAGACCATTGCGCGTGTACATTGCCGAATCTATATCTACGAAGAGGATATTACGGTGGATGCGAAAGACGTTCGTAAACTTAGACTTTGTGGTAAAGAGTAGCGTACACCATGGTTCATCCTGTGGCAGCACACCTATAGGTCCCTCAAAGACCTTGCGAAGACTATCCTTGAGTGCCTGTGTGGCATAGGCATCCGGGAGTACAGTCACTACCTCCAGCGCCCTACCGCTTGCTCTGAATGGGCTTTTTGTCTGTCGACACCCTACAAGCATTATAGTGGATAGCAGGAGTACAAACGTAAGAGATCTAAGACTACTCATATTGGATTCTATTATTCTAATATCAGGATAATGATGTTCAAGGAGGGTTCTGTGCCAAGTGAGAAAGGGCACCTCCCTCGACGCATAATTTCAAAGATACAAAAAAGCCTTCCATATTGTCATCAAACTATTTCTCAGTCCGGGATTTCTCTCATTATACCTTAGTGTGTAAGGGTAGGGACCTTAAAGTTGAAGCGATATGTAATCATAGGGAAGAAGCCAAGCTGATTGGACACCAAGGACTTACCGCTATGGACGTCAAAACCCTTGTTGAAGACATTCTTGTGATTCGTGATATTAACGAGATCGAGACCCCACTCCTGTGAGCTCTTCTTGGAGTTAAGTCTGGCGCCTATCCGGAGGTCAAGTCTGAAATAGCTTGGAAGCTTTTCCTCATGCCACCTGGTCTTATCTACAATGATCTTCTGCTTTTGGATAGACTCCTTCTCCAGGACAGGTGTAGTGAGCAACCCTCCCGCAAAGGAGAGTCGGGGAGAGGCAAAGAGCGTCCATTTACGGGATAGATCCCACTCACCACCTCCGGATAGATTGAGCATATACTTGCCATCAAAGACTGTACTGAATTCCTGATTGAGGATAGGATCTGTGTATAGGGAGCGGTACATACTGCCGGTGAGAAGGAAATAGTAATTGTGGGTAAAGAACTTTTCAACTGTCAACTCTACCCCGTAGTTGCGTCCCTTACCATTATTTTTCAGCCCTTGTATCCTCTCGATATAGTTTTCTCCCTGTCCCCAGTTGAGCATATTGGAGCCATATTCCTTCTGCTCGGCAGGGATATCGTACAGGTACTGGTAATAGCTTTCCAGCTTGAAGTGCCAGTCGCGGGAGGGTTGATAGTCGTATGATAGATTGGCATGCATGCTTTTGGCAAAGCTTAGTTTACTGTTTGAATTGATAAACTTCTCGTCGGAAACCTTCTGACGCACGAAGAATAGAGTACGAGGGGGCATCTGACTATAGAGACCTCCTGATACACCAAGGGTATGCTGGGGATGAAGTCTTACACGTAATCCTGCCCTAGGCTCAATGCTCACGGAGTGGTTGAGGGGTAGCCACATTGCATGTAACCCGATAGTGCCATCAGTGTGGGCGTTGAAGTGGTGCTTATATTGTGCATATCCTCGGAGGAGTTGCATTTGCTCGTTCATATCGTTGAGGGGGTAAGCGTAGTCGCCCACCTCATTGTAGGATCTTATGAAGTATTGATCCAAGATGACACCTGCGAAGAGTTTGTGGTAGCCCTGAAGTTGGTGCTCCATTTCCGAAGTGAAAGTCAGCTTATGATCCTTAGTATTATCCTTGAACAGTGTTACATAGGGGGTTCCTCTCTTGAGATCGGCGGTATCCGTAGAGAGGCTGACTTTGCTGTAATTCCATGACAGGGTACTTTTGAGCCTCGTGGCATCGTTGATGCGGAAGCGGTGCACCAGACCAGCCAGAGCCAGACTGCTATGAAGATCGACCTTGAAGGTGAGTCCCACGTCCTTATTCCGTTCTTGCTCTCCGAAGGCACCTCCTGTTTCAGCAGTGTCGAAATCAATGGATGATGATCCCAGGATGGTGACCAAGGATAGCGAATGCTTCTCTCCCAGATCAAAGTCCAACTTGGCAGACAGATCGTGATAGAACGGCAAGACCCCCTTGGCACCCAGCTTGGACATCACATCGGGGATCGAATATCGATAGGATGTAAGATAAGTCGACTTTCCACTTCGGGACATCGGACCTTCGGCAGTGAGCTCAAGACCATTGTAGCCCATCTGGAAGATCATCTGGTGTGAGTGACTGTTGCCCTTACGCAGGTGTAAGTCAAAGATTCCGGAGAGAGCATTCCCATAGGGTGCCTGCCATCCACCGCTGAAGAAGTCCGAATTGGTGATCATGTTCATATTTAATATAGTCACCTGCCCGGCAGTCATACCACTTCCTGCATTGAAATGGTTGGGATTAGGTACTTCGATGCCATCCAATCGATACTGGACACCTAAAGGAGTATTTCCCCTCACGACAATTTCGTTGCGTGTATCATTGATCGGCATCACACCTGCAAAGTTTCGTACCATCCTCGCAGGATCCTGAAGGGAGCCGGCATAGCGCTCAGCCTCCTCAGTGCTGAAGCTTCTAGCACCGGAATATGCCAGTGGTTGTAGCGCTTTGGTCTTGTCATAATTGCTGACTACCTCGAGTCCACCCAAGGCATATGCTGAAGGCTGAAGCTTGAAATCCACCTCCTGTTCCCGACCGACACTGACCAGCAAAGGGATCTCCTGGGGTATATAGCCCAACGCTTCTGCTTGTATTAATCGCCTTCCCGGTGGGATCTGAAGAGTATACCTTCCGGCAGAATCAGCTGTTACGTATGTATGATTTTCTTTACTGATTAGTTTGATACGTGCCCCTTCAATGGGAGAGCCGGACTGATCCAGAACTCTTCCTCGAACTGTCTGGAAGGTCTCTTGGGCGGACACAGTCATTGATCCGATCAGAACCAATGCAATGGCAACTAAAATCGTAAAATGTTTTATGAATAAAATTTGAAGAATGGTTTGAATGTGATTCAAATGTAGCTCTTATATGTGACAATAATATTATGATTCGGATATTTAATAGTGCTGTCTATTTTCATTCATATATGCTGAGGAGATCATATCTCAGTGTTTGCCGGCAGTATTATATGGTTTAAATATAAGTTAATGGTAGTTAATAGTGATGCTTTGGCGATAATTCCTCCTTCTAAAACTGTGCTAAATTCAAACGGTTGCTTATTTTTGCAACTGGAATCTATTATCACTTATATGTACAAGGAAATTAAACTTAGACTATGAAAGTACTTACTTCTGAACAGATTGAGCGTCTGAAAAATACCGCTTGGGATGGTCTCAAAGTTATCCCGGGGGATGACGGTGTCGTTATGGTGGAGCAATTCAGAAGTGCGGGCGACCCTCTCCTGACCCAACGTGAGATGAAAGAAAGAGTCCGTGAGATATTCCCGGACAAAGGAATTAAGATCCATGCCAACGTATGGGAGTTCGATTCCGATACCGTGGACATTGAATGGATTAGATCGAATATGAATGATCTGGGATTGAAAGCCAAGGACCTGGTGAGACAGACGGAGATATCGGCTTCCAATATCAGTTTGATCCTGAATGGTAAGGTGAGACTAACCAAGGGTGTCAAGGCTATGTTTTACTACTTCTTCCTCTCTTATAGGCTGAGCCAGAAGCTTCAAGAAAATTCTAAGATCTTTCAGGAGAAGGTAGTCGAGCTACTTCATCTTGAAGAATAGCTCGGTTTTTTAACTGCCTTCATCTAAATTTCTCTTATATAATATAAGCTTAGAGCCCCGGGGGCACTTCTGTAGTATTGCTCCCGGGGCTCTAATTCTGCAAAAACTATTCAATTAATGTCGGGATGACTGGATTCGAACCAGCGACCACTCGCCCCCCAGACGAGTACTCTAACCGGACTGAGCTACATCCCGTCGTTTGCTGTGCAAAGATAGTACAATCTTTTGTTTGTGAAAATACCTCCCTCCGGCACCCCTCTCTTAAGCTACCAAAGCTTTATCTTCCGGTCCCTTGAGTGGAAACTTATAATGCTTTGATAATCAGACCTATAATCTACTCAAAAAATCACCCCGCCTTTTGTCCAATAAAAAGGCGGGGTAATTTCAAAATTAGTCGGACGTTTTTTCGAGGAAAAGGCGGGGTAATTTTCTGAGCCGTTTATACACCCGCTGGTATGATACCCCATCCGAAACCATCTGAAGCTACTCTCCAACCTTATTGAATGAAGCATCTGAATATATGTTTCATCTCTTTATGGAGCTGTTGAGTGAGTATTAGGGTTTTGGCGTTATTGGGTACGTTGATTGCTAGCCGAAGAAAGCGTAAATTTGCGCACTATGAGGTTTGATATCAAAGCTACTGATACTCGGTCCCATGCGCGTGCGGGGCTGATCAGCACTGATCACGGGGATATTCCCACCCCGATATTCATGCCGGTGGGTACCGTCGGGTCTGTCAAGGCGGTACATATGAGGGAACTCAAGGAGGATATAGGTGCAAAAATCATCTTAGGTAATACCTACCATCTCTATCTGCGTCCGGGTACTCAGGTACTTCAGGAGGCGGGAGGGCTCCACAGATTCAATGGATGGGATGGTCCCATACTTACTGATAGCGGGGGATTCCAGGTCTTTTCGCTCAGTGATCGACGTCACTTAAGTCGTGAGGGTGTTCAATTTTCGTCCCACATTGATGGTTCAAAGCATTTCTTCACTCCTGAAGGGGTTGTGGATATTGAACGTCAGATAGGTGCCGACATCATGATGGTGCTGGATGAGTGTTGTCCGGGCGATGCGGACTATGCCTACGCCAAGGAGTCTTTGAGCCTTACGGAGCATTGGCTGGAGCGCTGCATGCGTAGGTATCATGAGACTGAGCCTTTATACGGTTACTACCAGTCTCTCTTTCCCATTGTCCAGGGATGCATCTATCCCGATCTTAGGCGCGAAGCTGCCCTGCGAGTATCTGACTTTGATGCTGATGGGTATGCCATCGGGGGACTTTCGGTAGGTGAGTCTACCGAGAAGATGTATGAGATGATTGAGGTGGTAAATGAAGTACTACCTCAGGATAGACCACGCTATCTCATGGGGGTAGGTACACCCGCCAATATCCTGGAAGGGATTGAGCGTGGAGTAGATATGTTTGACTGTATCATGCCTACCCGTAATGGGAGGAATGGACAGCTCTTCACTTGGCAGGGAACCATGAATATGCGGAATGAAAAGTGGGCACATGACTATTCTCCCTTGGATGAAGAGGGAACCTCCTACGTGGATCATGCCTACTCCAAGGCGTATCTGCGTCACTTGATCACCTCACGGGAGATCCAGGGGTTGCAGATCGCTTCGATTCATAACCTTGCCTTCTACCTGGATCTGGTAACTCAAGCTCGGGAACATATCGTCCGGGGTGACTTTAGTGACTGGAAGGCGCGGGTACTTCCGGCACTATCACAGCGCAGATAGTACTACTATGCAGAGGGGAAGACTAGAGGACTTCTGGTACAGGATCGAGATCAATAGGATTGACCGGTATATCATCTCCAGATTCTTGGGGACTTTTGCCTTCACGTTGATGCTGATCATGCTGATCATTGTGGTCATTGACGTGCAGGAGAAGTTGTCCACCTTTCTGCGTCCCGACGTCACGCTGAATGAGATTGTCTTTGACTACTATGTGAGCTTGATACCCTACTATGCAGTACTATTGTCCCCGCTCTTTATTTTTATCACCGTCATATTCTTCACTTCCAAGCTTGCATCACGCTCAGAGATCATAGCCATCCAAGCAGCAGGGATGAGCTTTGCAAGACTGCTGCGTCCCTATTTTATATCTGCTGCGATACTCTCTCTGCTCTCCTTCACCTTCAGCAGCGGTATCCTTCCTTATCTGAACAAGAAGAGGATATCCTTTACGAATAAATACATTAATGAGAATCAAGTAGTACAGGGAGATAATATTCAAGTAGAGCTTAGTCCGGGGGTATATGCCTTCTTCAGCACTTTTGATAGTCGTGACAATACCGGAAGGTATTTTTCGATGGAAAAATTTGATGGTAAGACGCTAAAATCCCGTATGACGGCAGAGAGACTACAGTACAACCCCGACAGTCTCTACCACTGGAAAGTATATAACTATCGTATCCGAACCTTTGATGGGATGTATGAGAGTACCGTGGCGGGGGATGTATTGGATACCCTCCTCACAGTGACTCCTGCAGATCTGATCCTCTCCAGCGAAGATGCTCAGCTACTGACCACTACCCAACTTTATCAGTACATTAGAAGCCAAAAACGTAGGGGACTTGCCAATATTCAGAGCTTTCAGATAGAATACCATCAGAGATTTGCTTCGATGTGTGCCGCATTTATCCTGACTCTGATAGGGGTATCCCTCTCTGCGCGCAAAGTGAAAGGGGGCATAGGTCTCAATATCGCAGTGGGGTTGGGGTTGACATTCAGTTACATCCTTCTCTTCACCGTGTCTGCATCATACGCAATCAGCGGGCAGTTGCCTCCAATAGTCGCTGCATGGCTTCCGAATATCATCTATCTTCCGATAGCTATCTTCTTCTACTACAAGGCTCCCAGGTAGTATAGCGTATGGGAGCCTCATCTACCACTTCACTGAAATACGTTGATGTCCTGCTGCCTGTACCTCTGGATCGGGCTGAGTATACCTATATCCTAGAGAGTGAGGTTGAGAATGATCCCCGGGGTGTGTATGTGAAGGTCCCCTTCGGACGTGGACAATTCCTTACCGGGATAGTGACAAAAGTACATGACGGCTGTCCGGATCCCTCACTTAGGTATCGCAAAATAGTGGAAAGGGTGGGTAGCGATCGACTCCCCCAGGTGATCTATCGTCTCTGGAAGTGGGTGGCAGAGTATTATATGTGCAGTATCGGTGAAGTGTATAGGGCAGCTGTCCCGGGAGGATTCAGACCCAATACTGAGGAGGGGCGTTCAGTAACGTCCAGAATGGGCTGGGTACCCGACTCGAGAATCGTCACAGATGAGGTCTACTATGAGTCCGTCAAAGAGGGACTGGTAAGGAGTAAGACAACCCTTCGAGTGGTGGAGGAGATAAGACAGAGAATGCTCAGAGCGGGAGTGAAAAATGAGGGTGATAATCCCTACAATCCATCTACACTAAAGCGGTGGGGTGAGTACTTCAAAGTAAGCTCTGCTACCATCAAGAAATTGAAAGATGTGGGGGCAATAGTAGAGGTAGAGACGAATCTACATGCGAAGGATCTGTCCCTGACTTCTCCCCGCTTAGATAAAGATATCGTCTCAGCAACCCTCTCTAAGGTAACCATAGATAAGAGGGTGACCGTGATCCATACCCAAGGGATGAATCTCATGGAGTCTCTTCCTTTGCATCTCATGAGAGAGGTTTGTACCCAAGGTGGTCAAGTCTTGCTTCTTCTCTCCCATTCTGACTGGATGGAGGAGGCAAGTCCCCTCATAGCAGGACACTTGAATACCTACTATAAACCCTATACTTCAGCACATAGCGAAGCGGAAAGAGTCGGGGTTTGGCAGGAAGCATCCTCAGGAACCCCCGGAGTATATGCAGGATTAAGGGCAACTATCTGGCTACCTCTCTCTGATCTCCGCCTAGTAGTAGTCATGGATGAGGAAAGCAGGAACTATAAACAGTATGAGCCGGCACCGAGATTTAATGCCGTCCATGTGGCAATGGTCTTGGCTCAACTCTGTAAAGCAAGCACAATCTTGGTGTCTGCAACCCCTTCAATAGAGACGATGCTGAAAGTGGCAGGAGGTGAATATGGCTACCATCAGGTAGAAAAAGGAGAGAAAGTCGATATTGTCAGAGAATTCATCTCTCTCTCAGAGTCATTCAAGAAGAATAAGGTTCGTGCCAGACTGCTGAGTTTTGAGATGATCGATGCCATTAGATTGACATTGAATCGAGGAGGGAGGGCGCTCTTGTACTACCATCGAAAGGGTTATGCACGACAAATGGTCTGCGAACAGTGTGGGGATACTCCGCTATGTGAGATTTGCCATATCCCGATGAGGTACTTTGAGCAGTCACAGAAGCTGGTGTGTCCTCTTTGTGGTTCTACTCAAACACCTTATAGAGTCTGTACCCGCTGCCACGAAGGTGCCATGGTGGCTGAAGGAACAGGTATTGAACGCCTGAAAGAGGAGGTGATCAAGCTATTCCCGACGGCTCATGTCGGAATGGACAACAGTGACGAAGCCTTCACAGATGCCCTAGATATCGTCCTTAGCAGCAGTTACTACCCTACTAGGAGTATTCTGAAAGATAAATCTATGGTGGGAATAGTACGAGCCGATCTGCTTGCTTCGATACCGGACTTTCGCGGAAATGAGAGACTTTATGCCTTTCTGATTCACTGTGAACGGATGTCAGAGAAGATTCATCACATGGTGGTACAGTATCTTTCAGAAAGTATCAATGCCATAGAGGCATACCAGATGTCTGACTACAGGATGCTCTTTGACCATGAGGTGGAAGGCAGACATATGGTAGCCTTTCCCCCATTCTCGCGGATGCTGGAGATATATGTGGAAGGACAGGATCCTGTAGCCCTATACCATCTTGCCTCACAGATTGGAAATGCTCTTCAATCCAATATATCCGACATAAATGTCCTTGGACCTGCCCCTCTTCCAGTGCGCAAAAAGCATGCTTCAGCAGGGTACAAACTGGCTATATTCCATCCCTTGGATGTATCGTATAAGCAAGTTCACCGAGATGTCAGGAGCGTTGTACATGCTATCCTGGGAGGGAAAAGCCCCGAGGCACACATATACTACGAAGTGGATCCTACTTAACTATGATGAGAAAGAAGAGAATATTATTCGTTTGTCTGGGAAATATATGTCGCTCAGCAGCGGCAGAAGGCATAGCACAGCACATGATCCGAGAGAGAGGACTCGAGGAGTATGTGGATGTCGACTCAGCAGCTACGGGTAATCACACCCAAGGCTCACCGGCAGATCCACGTATGCGCAAGCACGCTGCCCGCAGAGGTTACCGACTGGACTCTGTGGCACGTCCTGTGGAGTACACAGACTTCGATGAGTTCGACGTGATAGTGGCTATGGACGATCGCAACTATGACTATCTGATCAGGATGGCTCCCACCCAAGAAGCCGTCGATAAGGTGGTACGCATGATAGACTATACAAAAAGGGATCGAGGATATGACTATATCCCCGACCCCTATTACAGTGGATCTGAAGGATTCGAGCTGGTAATGGATCTCCTCGAGGATGGAATCAGTCACCTCTTGGACAGCTTACAAGCCCAATCCCCCAATGCTTGAGACAACCTAAGGCTCTACATTCTCTGCAGAAGTCTCTGCCGGCTTAGGCTCATCACCCTCATCTTCCAAGTCTATGGTGTGAGGTTCTTTAGTGATGATATCGTGAGCATTGTTGTACTCAGTAAGGATCTCTTGAGCCTTATTCCATATATTGAGATCGCTCAGTACTACTATCCCACCATCAGGACCCGGCTCGATATGGATACCGGAGCTACGTCCATCCTTAAAGTTAGCACCGCCAAAGTAGTTTCTTACCGTCTCTACTTTCAGCCCCAGTTCGTCGGCTATGCGATGCATAGTCCCATCGGGAAGTGAATCCTTCACCCTCCTCAGTTCATTGAATGAAATTGTTTTGGTCATAGCGATCAGAGATTATTTGTTTTAGAGTTAAACACAAAGTTCTTTTGTTCTCTCCTTAAACTTAGACATTAATCTCTATTCTCGCAACACTATGGTAACAAAAAGGTCATTTCTCCTTCATCAATTCATGAGATTTAGACCAAGCTAATGAGGTTGTGTTTGGAAACTAGTTAGTTTACGGTGATAAACTAATTAGTTTATGAATGGAAGCTTGACGTGAATCGGATATGTTTGATATTGAGGGGGTTAGTTGTTCGTTAGTTTGACCACTTTCGGTGATGGGGTGGGGGTAATTGAAGAATGGGTATCTTTGCCAACAGCCATATAGGACGACTATAGATATGATCAAGAACATTTTATTCGACTTCGGCGGGATCTTCATGCATATAGACAGGGAAGGTCCCGTCGCTGCATTTGAGAGTCTGGGTGTACATGATGCCGACGAATTGCTGGATACCTACTGCCAGACAGGTCTCTTCCTGCTCCTCGAGAGTGGCAGGGTATCCCGTGAGGAGTTTGTGAAGAGGCTTAACGAGACCTATAATATCTCAGTAACTGAGCAGGATATCGAGCAGGCTGTGAGACGATTTATCACAAATGTTCAGGAGTGGAAGTTTGACTTCTTGGAAGAAGAGATCCCCTCGGATGTTCGCGTGATGCTGCTCAGCAATACCAATAACTTCATCTTCCCGTGGGTGGATGAGGGTACCTACCTCTCCAATGGTCGGTCGGTGAGCTCTTACTTTGAGCGCACCTTTCTCTCCTACCGTATGGGGGTGTGCAAGCCGGAGCCGGAGATATTTGAGAAGATCATCGATGAGTCTGAGATCAAGCCCGAAGAGACACTCTTCATAGATGATGGAAGAAGGAATATTCAGGTCGCCAATGAGCTGGGATTCGTGACCTATCTGTCGGAGAATGGTGAGGACTGGCGTCCGGTATTACGCAAGATGCTGGTTCGCTAAGGGGTATGAGCCGAGAGAGACACGTTACCTCTTTCAGGACGATAGCTGCTGTAGGGGAGGGATATTATACCGAGAAGAGAAGTAAATTCATTTCACTTGCCATACCGGTAAGCACAGAGGAAGAGGCACAGGTTCATATCGCGCGCTGCCGCAGAGAGTACTATGATGCCCGTCACGTCTGTTGGGCGTATAGGATAGGTACTCGAGAGATAGTGGAGCGCGTCAATGATGATGGTGAGCCCTCTTCAACTGCAGGTAAGCCTATCCTGGGACAGCTCCTGAGCAGGGATCTGACGCAGTGTATGGTCGTGGTGGTACGATACTTTGGGGGAGTGAAGCTGGGTACGGGAGGGCTCATTGTGGCATATAGGAGTGCTGCTGAGTCGGCTCTGGAAGCGTGTGAAATGGTAGAAGTAGAGCTCCTTGGGGAGTACTCTCTGCATTTCCCCTTTGATTTGATCAACCCCGTGATGATGCTACTGAGGGAGGTTGAAGCTGAAGTCGTGTCTACCGATGCAGATTTGGAAGGGAATGTCTATAAAATAAGAGTGCCCGAAAGGAATGTAGACTCCTTCGAGCACTCTGCATCAGCGCTATATCGCCTGAGAATTCGTCGCGAGGACGAGTGAGGATCAGCGGGCGTTCAGCAGCTTCTCGAGGTTTTGATCCGAGATATTGTAGGCTGAGTAATAGAGTTGGGCATAGGATCTATTGCCTTCAGCATAGCCTTTATTCAATAATTGGAGACTGATTACATTATTCTCAAACCAGGCATAGAAGATGTCCAGGTCGAGTACTCCCTTCCCTGTAGTCTTGATATTCACGCCTGAGGGAAGTCTCTTCTGCGCCGGCATGCCGATGAGTTTGCGATACATGTCCAGCGCACCATCTTTAGGAATGGAGAAGGCTTCGAGAAACGCCCAGAAGATACCGGGATCCGGAGCACTCTTGTCGTAGGTAAAATTAAGTGTGGTTGTGCCCTTACGGCTCACTTCAACCTCAATCTTCATGATGTCTCCGTCACCATTCCAGGTGAGAGTATAGGTGCTATTTTCGGTAGTCAGGGAGCTTACTCTGCTATTTTCGTCATAGGTAACCTTGATATCTTTAAGCTTATTGGGAGGAATGATATTATCACTCGCAAGAGTGAAGCGTATTTCGGAGACTCTATTTCCTCCATCATCTCGGCGAGTAGATATATTGTACTCGGCTCCGTTGACTCTACCTCCCTGAGAGAGAAGCTCCGTACGCCACCCTTCACCTACACGAGTATACTTACGCCCCGGAGCAGTGAGTACGTCCGGATTGATGGATGAGGTGTATTCCCACTCAAGCTTGGGGTATATGTCATACTTATATATACTGCGTGCGACGACAGAGGTCCCGTAGGCATCAACCTTCTCTAGGACAATATTTTGAAGAGATACCGAAGCAGGTGGATCTATAGGCTTAGGTCCCGGGGGATTAGGCTGGTCGTTGTTGTTGATCTTGAGACAGGAAGAGAATAGCAACGAGGCAGCTATTGATGTGAATATTCCTATCTTTGGAAGGCTTTTGATGTTCATATTGTTCTGAATTTGAGAGGTTAAAAAACTTGCTTACAGACAAATGTAGCATTAAAGACCGCTCGTTGTAGTCAACTAAACCTAATTATGTATATGAAAACAGATATCCAAATCGCTAGAGAGACCCGGTTGAAGGAAATTTCGGAGATAGCTGAGGGACTGAATATCCCTGAGGAGTCTCTGCATCCTTATGGTAAGTATATGGGCAAAGTGGAAGCTTCACTGCTCCGAAGGGACAAGAAAAAGGAGGGGAAGCTCATCCTCGTCACTGCAATCACTCCAACCAAGGCGGGAATAGGTAAGACTACAGTCTCTGTAGGGCTTGCCATAGGACTGCAGCGTATAGGAAAGAAAGCTATAGTAGCCCTTCGTGAACCTTCTTTAGGTCCTTGCTTTGGGATGAAAGGCGGTGCAGCCGGCGGTGGTTATGCCCAAGTGTTGCCGATGGAGAAGATTAATCTGCACTTCACGGGGGACTTTCATGCCATCACATCTGCAAATAATATGATCTCTGCTCTGCTGGATAACTACGCCTACCGCAATCGTAACAACGATCAGGGGCTGAGCCGTATCGTTTGGAAGAGAGTCTTGGACGTGAATGACCGTTCTCTGCGACAGGTTATCACGGGTCTGGGCGGCACTGCTAACGGTATACCTACAGAGACAGGTTTCGATATCACTCCGGCATCCGAGATTATGGCAATATTGTGTCTGGCGAATGACATGGATGACCTGCGTGATCGAATTGATAGTATCCTCCTTGGCTACTGCAAAGATGGCTCTCCTTTCACGGTTAAGGACCTCGGAGTAGGTGGCGCAATTACTGTTTTGCTCCAAGATGCCGTTCATCCCAATCTCGTACAGACTACCGAAAACTCTCCGGCACTCATCCATGGTGGTCCCTTTGCCAATATTGCTCACGGCTGCAACTCGGTCTTGGCTACCAAGATGGCACTCAACTATGCGGACTATGCTGTGACTGAAGCAGGATTCGGTGCGGATCTCGGTGGCGAAAAGTTCTTCGATATCAAGTGTCGTCAAGCAGGTTTGCAACCTTCACTCTCGGTCTTGGTCGCTACTGCTCAGGCACTGAAGATGCACGGAGGTGTGGATCAAAAGGAGCTCAAGATTCCCAATACGGAAGCTATCACACGTGGATTTGTCAACATGGATCGACATATTGCCAACCTTAAGCGCTTCGGACAGTCGGTTCTCGTCTGCATAAATAGATTCCCGACTGACACTGATGAGGAGATTGCCATCATTCGTGACCACTGTAAGGAGCTGGAGATACCTTTTGCAGTAAACACTTCCTATAGCGAAGGAAGCAGAGGGTCTGAAGATCTGGCACGCAAAGTAGTCGAAACCATCGAGAATCATCCTTCGGAGCCCCTGAAGTATATATACGAGCCTTCAGATAGCATCAAAGTAAAGGTCGACAAGATCGCCAGAGGAATCTATGGTGCTGCTGTCGTAGAATTCAACTCCCTAGCGACCAAGCGTATGAAAGCAATCGAAGCTCTCGGCTATGGAGATCTTCCGGTATGTATTGCCAAGACGCAATACTCCTTTACAGACGATGCCAAGCTCTATGGAGCACCCTCAGGCTTCACGCTCAAAGTCCAGGATATGGTCGTCAATGCAGGAGCTCGCATGATAGTAGTCATCATGGGGGATATCATGAGAATGCCCGGACTTCCCTCCGAACCTTCTGCACTTCATATTGATATTGTGAACGGAGAGATAGAAGGTCTGAGCTAGATGGCAGGTTAATTCAACGAATAGATACTAAAAGAGAGTCGCGCCCGGGGAATTATTTTCCTCAGGCGCGACTCTTTCGTATCATGATCACCGTGCTTTGGTGCTTAGGTACTGTAAATAGTACTCGGAGCGGGACTTGAACCCGCACAGCCATTGCTGGCCAAAGGAGTTTAAGTCCTTCGTGTCTACCGATTCCACCATCCGAGCATTCTGAATAAAGTGAGCGGAAAACGGGACTCGAACCCGCGACCCTAACCTTGGCAAGGTTATGCTCTACCAACTGAGCTATTTCCGCATTGTATCCATACGCCTCATAGCCACTGCCATAGTGAGCATTGATCCCATCGTAGGAGCTGTATCAAATCTCACCTGAGGAGTCGTGAAATGTAAAGGTTGTGGGCAGTGATGGATTCGAACCACCGAAGGCGTAAGCCAGCTGAGTTACAGTCAGCCCCATTTGACCACTCTGGTAACTGCCCATACCCTTGTGGGTTTTGTCCCGCAAAGGTAGAAAAAGCATCCCTACCAGCCAAACCTTCTGACCATCTTTAGCGCAGCCACGGCAGCTTCAGTACCCTTATTACCCAGTTTTCCTCCGGCTCTATCCAGCGCCTGCTCCATCGTATCTGTCGTCAGTACGCAGAAGATCACGGGGCATACCACCTTAGTATTGAGGAGTCCCAAGTTGTTAGCCACAGACTCGCATATGTAATCGAAGTGGGGAGTATCTCCGCGTACCACGCTGCCCACAGCTATGATAGCATCCGGAGAGCCGGTCCCCTCAGCCAGCTTTGAGGCAGCGAAGATCAGCTCAAAGCTCCCCGGTACATGGTACACCGTGATGTGATCCTGCTGCACTTCGTGATCCAAGAGAGTCTCCATTGCTGCTTGGCACATCGCATTCGTTACTTCCGGATTCCATTCCGAGACTATGATCGCAAAAGTCTTGTCACGCCCCGGAGGTATAGTCTCCGGATCGTATTCTGATAGGTTATGATATTTAGTAGCCATTAATCAAATGATTTAGTGATGAAAGGAAGTGCGCCTCACTTCTCTCTTAGCAAATATACCTTTTTAGCTTATACGCCAATCCACAAATCTCATAGTTTTGGAACCTACTTGCCGACCTCAATAGATGGAGCTCAGAAAGGAGCAAAAAAATTACCCCGCCTTTTGTCTGAAAGAAAGGCGGGGTAATCTAAAAATTAGACGGACGTTTTTTGGGAAAAAAGGCGGGGTAATTTAAAGCAACGATTTTTCCTTGATTTTGGAACGATTTCTACATGTTTTTTTTAGAAGGTCCGGATAGTCCCTTTTGCCCCTTGTTTCGTAATACGATCTCGAATACTTACCGGATACCCAATGAAGAACATGTCAACGGGTTACAACTGTTAAAATCCAATCTGATAGGCTCTTTTTGTTAACTTAATATGGCTACCGGTGGGATAGTTTGTCTTTCAATTCAGATTGTTAGCAGTGGGTCTTTGTGGCACGTTATAGGATCGATGCGTATTTCGACAAGCAAAATGTAAAATAGTATAATTACTTTTCCATCAAGACCAAGGTGCTTTTGTATAAAGCAAGGGCGGGAATGTATAAATATCAAAGATTATATGTATAAAAAATAAACACTTAAGTTCTTGTGGAATTTGGCATGGCCAAGATTGAAGCAGGTCCTGCCACTATCGAAGCTCTTGGTTCGCTAATAGTGAAGCAAACTGCCGGTAAAGATAATGAAGCCACTGACTTCCTAATGACCTCAGACAGAAAGGCTGTCACTACGAGTGCTAATTCTACCGTAAATGCCGGTACCATTAAGCTAACTCGAGTTGCTGCTCGTCTTGACCTTTATAATAAGGTGCCTAATCTTAAGATTACCAAGATTACGATTACAAATCCCTATCAAGAAAGTCGCCTCTTTGCCACACAATCTCGTGAAGGCTTGGCTAAGAATGATCAACCTCAAGTGTATGATCAATCGGTTAAGGGGATGTAATAGTTCGATCGAACCAAACCGTGTAGGAGCTTATTGGACTGGAACTCCTCGAAAGGATGATACGGTTCGTCAGTATGGACTTGAATTAGATCCCAAAATGGTGACAGCGAATATTGCATTCGTTGTAGGACCTAATAATAAATACGCAGTTAGACTGATACAGAGTGATCAGAAAGTGAAGTAATCAGCTTTGTAGTCTAGACTGATAAAGGGGGGTGTGGCGAAATTTCGCCACACCCCCCTCAAGCATATGCATCGTCTCCGCCGTATCGGTGTTGCTGAATGCGATGGGTACCGCACCTCCGGAATACGACCCTAGGTTCCATTCCGTCCCGCCAGCGCGAGACTCTATTTCACCTCGGGCTCAGACCAATTCGCCCTTGGCAGGGGGCAACCACTTGCATCAATGGATTGAGTATTCAATCGAAACGGATTGAGTATTCAATCGAAACGGATTGAGTATTCAATCGAAATGGATTGAGTATTCAATCGAAATGGATTGAGTATTCAATCGAAACGGATTGAGTATTCAATCGAAATGGATTGAGTAT
>X289_Eastern_Grey_Kangaroo__coassemble_121_pt1 | contig 32023 bp, 25 predicted proteins | sample X289_Eastern_Grey_Kangaroo__metabat2_low_PE_002 | metagenome-assembled genome bin X289_Eastern_Grey_Kangaroo
CTCTGGATTTCTCACCTTTTTTTCTCACCCCAATTCAGCTTGCGGAATCTAGGACGTACTCGAAAAAGGACGACATGTATGAGGTTATAATTAAAGAGGGATTCCCTAGTTGGAATCCCTCTCTAATTACGTATCGATTATGCGACTTCTCTCAGAAGATCCACTTGACACCCACCTGAGCCCTCCAGCGAGAGTTGAAGTCTGAGACATCATGGAGACCTTCCTTCGGCAGACGAAGCTCCATTGTACCATTCCTATCTACAGATACAGGTGCGTAGTTGTAGCCCACATAGCGTTCTATACCCCATTCAGGATTGAGCAAGTTGCCCACATTGAGGATGTTGAAGTTAACCTGAAGAGTATTGGTTCTACCCGCAACATTGATGTAGAAGTCCTGTGCGAGGTAGAGGTCGAAGTGATGCTCAAAGGGGGCATTGAAGGCATTGCGAGGAGCAAATGTACCTCTATACTTATCCAGACCCACCTGTTCGGAGATCCATTTGTCATAAGCCTTAGCGTCCTCTACACCACCTTTGAAGTTCATCTTCTGAACTTGCTCAGAGGTAGGCACCCACAATAGGTCATTTCCTTTAGCACCATCTCCATTGATATCAGAGTAATTGTAAACAAAGGTGTAGTTGTTACCGCTCTGACCGTTATAGAATAGGCTTGCAGTGGTTCCGAAATACTTTGCATACTTTTTGTGATAGGAGACAGATGCAATCAGACGATGAGGGACATTGAAGTCTGAGTAGGAGACGATCTGGTCATCATCACCATTGTATACCTCATTGTACTGCCAGTTAGAGTATGCCTGGCTGGAGGTACCATCGTTGACAGCCTTGGACTGAGCATATGTATACGCCACCATGGTATTTAGTCCAAACTTGAAGTCCTTCTCCAACTTTGCCGAAATATTATAGGTATAGCCCTTGTTGGTATTACCCATGTAAATGATACCATTGAAAGGTCCTGCCTGAGGGTTCTTCTGGTATAGGAAGCGATTGTCTCCATAAGTTGCATTGAGCGTACCTTTCTTCATGTACTGAAGATTCTTAAAGAGGACATTGTTGAGGGTCTTGGAGTAGAGACCTTCAAGGGTAAACTTCACATCATAGGGAAGCCTCTGCTCCCATGCTAGGTTGAAGCGTAAAACTTGAGGGAACTTAAAGTTTTTATCGAGCACATCAATCTCCGAGGAGAATACCTTGGAAGGTACATACTGCTTGTTAGGATCCGACTCAAACTTAAAGCCATCATTCACAGCTTTCTCGAAATCCTTACGATCCCTGAGCTGAGTACGATTATATTCCACACCTGAATTGGAGTAAGCGTTGGAGATCCATACAAAAGGCACACGGCCGGTAAATACCCCTACTCCACCCCGGAGGAGGGCACTTTTATCTTCCGTGAGATTGTATCTGAATCCAAATCGGGGTGAGAAGAGCAGCTGAGACTTAGGCATCTGATTGGTAGCAAGGTTATTCTCTTTGGCGACCTCAGTATTGTTGAAGACCTTATTCTCAGTTGGCTTAGAGGTGAAGATAGGCACATCCACACGAAGACCCATGGTAGCTCGGAATCTATCATTGACATTCCATTCATCCTGAGCATAGAATCCTATCTGAGCAGCATTGAAGGTCGGAGACCAACGGCGGTTGCCGTTCACATCAGAGAAGGAGTAGTCATACTGGCTCGGGAGTACTTCATTAGCAGTACCGACGGTCATGAAGTCCTCAGGTGTGTTGTAGATATATGCACCAAAGTTGTCGCGGATGAAGAGGTTCCTCATCTTGAAAAATTCATTGTGTGTACCGAAAGTCCAGGTGTGGTCTTCCACGGAATAGGTAACGTTGTCACTCACGGTAAAGATGTCCTGATCCAACTCGTTGGCAGCAGAGTACTTCTCAGTGCCTAAGGAGATCGTACCACGATCTTTCTTGCCATCCTTATATCCGCGGATGGTAATGTTTGGGAAAGGCATACCCACAGGTTCACGGAAGTCTCTTACGCGGGTATAACCCAGACGGAGTTCATTAGACCAACCGTTATTGAAGCGGGAGTTGAGCTCGGCTACGATGGAGTTGGTACGGTTATTCATGTAGTAACCGTTGTCACTGAAGCGAAGGTTGTTGGAGGCTCTGCTGAAATTCAGCCTACGGCCCTTCACGTAGCTATAGCGGACGGAAAGGTTGTGGTCCTGATTGATGTTCCAGTCCACACGACCCAGCAGATTGAGACCCTTGGTAGTGATATCAATGGGTTCGAATCCACCACCATCATACTTGCCACCTGTGAGCTGCTTGATCTTGTCAGCGACCTGTTGGGCCTCCTCACGAGTGATATTAGATCCATCCCCGACATTGTAGGAGACCGGATAGGTGTCGTTACTATACTCTGCATTGGTGAAGAAGAAGAGCTTATCCTTCACGATAGGACCTCCGAAAGTGAATCCATAGGTTCCCGTCTTCTGCTGATTCAGCTTCGTTCTCTTCTCGACATTCTTCCCGGGAGTCACACCTACAAAGTTTTCATCCCTATAGTAAGTATAGGCAGATCCCGAAAAAGTATTGGTACCGGATTTGGTCACTGCATTGATACCTGCACCGGTGAAGCCACTCTGACGCACATCAAAGGGAGCAATGACTACCTGAAGCTCCTGAATAGCATCCAGTGAGATAGGAGATACTCCGGACTGATCGCCATTGGTACCTGCGGAGGAGAGACCAAATACGTCATTATTCACGGTACCATCGATCTGGAAGCTATTGTAGCGGTTGCTGGCACCTGCAAAGGAGGTACCGTTACCACGAGAGATAGCCTGAGGGGTGAGCTTGGTCACGTCGAAGATACTCCTGGATACCGTCGGCATGGTCTCTATCTCAAGCTTCCCAAAGTTTACGGCAGCTCCGGTACGAGTGGTATTGAAGGTGTTGGCATCTGCAGTGATGACTACCTCATCGAGACTCACGTGGGTATCGTGCATCACGATATCGACATTGGTCGCCTCCCCGAGCTCCAACCGGAGCCCCCGGATCACGGCCTTCTCAAAGCCTATGAATGATGCCTCTACAGTATAGGGACCACCGGTACGCATACCATTGATATTGAAGGTACCCGAAGCATCGGTGATGCCACGGTACACCGTCCCTGAAGGCTCATGCTTGGCAGAGATCAAGACACCCGGAAGGGTCATCTCCTTGGTGTCGGTAACTTTTCCTCGGATCGATGAGGTTGTCACCTGCGACAGTGCACCGAGTTGCAGGAGCAGTGCACAGATACCGAAGAGTAGAGTTCTAAAGATTCTACGATTCATAAAAGTATTGATTAATGAATAAAGGATTGCTACAAGCGATTTTCTCTATGATTAGGTGCCGATGCCTCTCACTCAGAAAACTTTAGTGCAACAGAAGAGTGCGAGACAAGCTTTCTCAGCACCAAAGATAGTGATTCCATTTCCTAACTCAGTTAAGAAACTGTTTCATTTTGGCGAATTCTGAGAGACTTCTGTAGCACTCTATTCACACACCTGATTTGACAGTCATCCCCTGACAGGATGTACTTTTCCCGTAAAAAAGGCGGTCTAAAAATTATTTTCCCCCTTTGGCACACTATTCCCAACTCTTGGGGTGATGCAGAGAAGTATTGCTCTCTAGGAGAGCTCCATCACGATATTAATAAGTAATTAACTAACTCAACAAACAAACTATGAGTATCAAACCATTAGCAGACCGGGTGTTGATCGTCCCGGCAGCAGCAGAAGAGAAGACCGTCAGCGGTATCATCATCCCTGACTCCGCCAAGGAAAAGCCCCTTAAGGGTACTGTCAAGGCTGTAGGTACAGGCACCAAGGACGAAGAGATGGTCCTCAAAGAGGGCGATAAGGTGCTGTACGGCAAATATGCCGGCACAGAACTGGAGCTGGAGGGCGAGAAGTTCCTCATCATGCGCCAGAGTGATGTCCTTGCTGTCATTGATTGATAGCCGGGACATTTCCCTATAGGTCAGAAGTAAAAGATCAAATTCGCAATCGCAACTATATAATTAAAGTATACAACAATCAATATGGCAAAGGATATCAAATTCAATACAGAAGCCAGAGAAATGCTCAAGAGCGGTGTAGACCGGCTCGCTGATGCTGTCAAGGTAACTCTGGGTCCCAAAGGTCGCAATGTCATTCTGGGCAAGAAGTTCGGCGCTCCCCACATCACTAAGGACGGTGTCTCCGTAGCTCGTGAGATCGAACTCTCCGACACTTTTGAGAATATGGGTGCTCAGCTCGTACGTGAAGTAGCCTCCAAGACCAATGATGATGCCGGTGATGGTACCACCACAGCTACGGTGCTGGCTCAGTCCATCATCTCCGTAGGACTCAAGAATGTCGCTGCCGGAGCCAGCCCCATGGACCTCAAGAGAGGTATCGACAAGGCTGTGGAGAAGGTCGTGGTTCACATCAAGGATCAAGCTGTGGAAGTCGGTGATGACTTCTCCAAGATCGAGCATGTAGCCAAGATCTCAGCCAATGGTGACGAAAATATCGGAGCCCTCATAGCTGAAGCCATGAAGAAGGTGAAGAAGGAGGGTGTAATCACTGTCGAGGAAGCTAAAGGTCTCGAAACCACCGTTGACATCGTTGAAGGGATGCAGTTTGACCGTGGATATATCTCTCCCTACTTTGTCACCAATACCGACAAGATGACGGTGGAGATGGACAACCCCTACATCCTTCTCTACGATAAGAAGATCGGGACCCTCAAGGAGTTCCTCCCTGTGCTCGAACAGGTAGTACAGACAGGTCGTCCGATGCTGATCATCGCTGAGGACATCGAGAGCGAAGCTCTTGCCACCCTCGTAGTCAACCGTCTGCGTGGATCACTCAAGATATGCGCAGTGAAGGCTCCCGGATTCGGTGACCGTCGCAAGGCTATGCTCGAAGATATCGCCATCCTGACCGGAGGTACCGTAATCTCCGAAGAGAAGGGTCTCAAGCTTGACCAGACTACTCTGGACATGCTCGGTACTGCAGAAAAGGTTACGGTTGACAAGGACAATACTACCCTCGTCAACGGTGGTGGCGAAAAGGGTCTCATCGAAGACCGCGTCAAGCAGATCAAGGCTCAGATCGAGAATACCACCTCGGATTATGACCGCGAAAAGCTCCAGGAACGGATGGCGAAACTCGCCGGTGGTGTGGCTGTCCTCCATGTAGGTGCTCCCTCTGAAGTAGAGATGAAGGAGAAGAAAGACCGTGTAGAGGATGCTCTCAGTGCTACTCGTGCTGCCATCGAAGAGGGTACTGTCCCGGGAGGTGGTATCGCCTACATTCGTGCTATTGAAGCACTCGAAGGGCTCAAAGGCGACACCGAGGATGAGACCACCGGTATCGAAATCATCAAGAGAGCTATCGAAGAACCTCTCCGCCAGATCGTTGCCAATGCCGGTAAAGAGGGTGCCGTAGTAGTCCAGAAAATCAAGGAAGGCTCCGGAGACTTCGGCTACAATGCTCGCACGGATGAGTATGAAAACCTCTACGCTGCAGGCGTCATTGACCCCGCCAAAGTTGCCCGCGTGGCACTGGAAAACGCCGCCTCTATCGCCGGTATGTTCCTGACCACCGAGTGCGTCATCGCTGATCTGCCTGAGGAGAATGCAGCTCCTGCCATGCCTCAGGGAATGGGTGGCATGGGTGGCATGATGTAATCCACTCCGCATCCTATAAAGTATATTCCGAGCGTTCCTGCTTCCTAGAGAAGCGGGAACGCTCTTTTTGTGTGTACCCTCCAAGGTGACAGAATTGTCAGTTGACGATCCGGTGTGAGCATCCATAACCGCTGAGTGAGTGCCTCCGACTCTCTAAAAGAAGTTAACACGCTCTCGCGCCAACCCTTCTCAAAGTCGCTCTACGAGTGGCGTCTACGGACAGTTAAATTTTCCCGAAATTACCCCGCCTTTTATCTGAAAAAAAGGCGGGGTAATTTATATATTAGTGCGCCTTTTTCTCACACAAACCCCGCCTTCTTCCAAAGGTAAGATTCGGATTCACCTCATGCAGGGTGGCAAGGAGAAATCATTTGTCGTAGACCGCATGACAAAATGGGAAAGAAGTTATAAATTTGGTGCTGTAACTATTCCCTAACCCTTATAATATTTACGCTATGGATCAGAACGAAAAAGCGCAGAATGAACTCCTTAAGCGAGTCGAAAAGATGGAACCCATCCTCAATCGTGCTACCGACTTGATGGATAGGCTGGATGTAGTACTCGACGAACTCGAAGAGCAGAAAAATGAAGTGGCCCAACTCTTCATGTACTATACCGGGAATGACTGGCTGGACGACATGCATATGGTGGACGATGGATTCACTCCCGAGATCTCTCATGGCGTACTCTCTCAGGATAGCGTCTACAATCTCATGATACGGTACCGTGCTATCGCCGAACGGATGATCAGCATGGGCAATGATCTCCTAGATGGTGAGGATTGAGTCTCTCCTCCCTTTACATTCAATAATATCCCTAAGCTAAAATGATAAGAACCAAACTGGCAGGATTTTTACTACTCATGGGGCTAAGTCCACTCAGCACCTTTGCCCAAGGATCGCTCAGCGACCGCTATGTAGAAGATAATGCTCGAGTACACAAGCTCCCCTTGATGGAGCGCAAAGTGATCCTCTTTGGGAATTCCATCACGGACAATTGGTTCAAGATGCGTCCGGACTTCTTCACCTCCCACGGTTTCATCGGCAGAGGGATCAGCGGAGAAACCACTTACGACTTTGTCCTCAGATTTGAGCGTGATGCTGTGGCTTTGCGCCCTATGGCGATAGTCTTTAATGGAGGGACGAACGACATCGCCGAAAACGATGTGGCATATGACCCTGAGACCACTTACCGCAATATCATCTCCATGGTGGAGACGGCTCAGAAGGGGGGCGTAAGGATCGTACTCGCTTCCATCCTCCCGGCAGAATCCATGGGGTGGAATGCCAAGGTGACCGGGGCTATGGAGAAGATCGAGTCCCTCAATAGCCGACTCAGAGCCTATGCGGATGCACACCACATCCTGTATGTCGACTACTTTCCCTTGATGGTTACCCCAGATGGTGCCCGCATGAGACCCGAATACACACCCGATGGCGTGCATCCCAATGAGGCAGGATATGCAGTGATGGAGGATGCCCTACTACGTGCACTAAGCCCCTTCATACCCTGAAGTAGGGATGAAGGGGCTTAGTGACATCTCTAGTGTGAATCAGAGCCTTCGTCCTACGGCGATCACACCGGAGCCGTAACAGATCTCGGACCCTTCATCGTAGAGTGTACAATACTGTCCCGGTGCAATACCCTGGATAAGCTCCTCGGAGTAGACACTGTATCTGTCACCTTCATGGCGCAGGATGCCCGGAGTAAACTCCGGAGTATGCCTCACCTTGAAGGTGATTTTCTTTTCGCCTACCTCGGGCAGAGGGTTGAAGGTGATGAAGTTCATATCTCCCATATCCACCACATTGCCATACTGATCCTCGGGATCGTATCCACGACTGACGTAGAGCGTATTGGTGTCCACGTCCTTACCGACCACAAACCACGGACCGCCACTGAGCCCAAGCCCCTTGCGTTGACCAATGGTGTGGTACCAATATCCGTGATGTACACCCATCTTCTCCCCGGTTTCCCGATCGATGATGTCTCCCTCCTTCTCTCCCAGATATTTGTGGAGGAAGTCATTGTAGTTGACCTTGCCTAGGAAACAGATGCCTTGACTATCCTTACGATCTGCGGTGATGAGCTTCTCGCGGTGAGCGATCTCCCTAACCACCGACTTGGGCAGACTTCCGAGCGGGAAAAGTGCCTTGACCAGCTGTGGATAGGTGATCTGTGCCAGAAAGTCAGTCTGGTCTTTGACAGGATCCCGGGCGGTGGCAAGGAAATGCTTATCCCCAATGATACGCTTATCAGCATAGTGTCCCGTGGCAATAGTGTCGTACTCTTTGCCCCAGTAATCATTGAAGAATCCAAACTTGATCAGCCTGTTGCACATCATATCCGGGTGTGGCGTGAGACCACGACCTACCGTATCGATCATGTAACGGACGACGTAGTCCCAATACTCACGGTGAAGCGAGACGATCTCCAGGTGACATCCGTAACGATGAGCGAGCCAATGCACCATCTCGAGGTCCTCTTCGGCGGGGCAATCCGGAAACTCCTCGCCCTCCATGCCGATACGGATGTAGAAAAGGTCGGGCTTGATGCCACGCTCCACCAAGATATGCAGCGCCACAGAGCTGTCTACTCCGCCGGAAAGTAGGAGAGCAGTACTCATGAGATCTTGCTTCCGGGCTTCATCTCAGTGAGTGTGGTCACCAGTGAGAGGACACCATCGGCATCAACGGCGGACAGTATCATGCCTTCGGAGTGGATTCCGCGGATCTTACGGGGAGCGAGGTTGGCAACGAAGCAGATCTGCTTACCCACTAACTCCTCAGGATTGTAATACTTAGCTATACCCGAGAGGATGGTTCGGTGGCGTATTCCATCATCGATGAGGAACTGTAGCAGCTTATCAGCCTTAGGTACTTTGGTGCATTCCAGTATGGTTCCCACGCGGAGGTCCGGCTTCAGGAAATCTTCGAAGGGGATCTCCTCACCAATAGGCTCTACATTGCTGCTCTTTTGGCTTGCTTCATTCGCCTCTTTGGTAGCGTTAAGCTTGTCCACCTGAGCCTGAATCTCCTCATCCTCCACCTTACGGAAGAGCAGCTGAGCCTCTTTGATGGCATGACCAACCGGGAGAATCTCCTCCGAAGAGATGGCATCCCAGCGCACATCCTGCTCCATAGCAAGCATAGTACGCAGCTTCTTCATCGAAAAAGGCAGGAAAGGCTCCATCAGCAATGCGATATTTGCAGCTATCTGAAGGGACACATTGAGGATCGTCCCCACCCTCTCGAGGTCTGTCTTGGCAACCTTCCACGGCTCTGTGTCCGCCAGATACTTATTTCCGAGTCTTGCCAGCTCCATAGCCTCCCGCTGTGCGTCCCGGAAGTGGAAGCCCTCCAGCAGGCGAGACACCTCCTCCTTGATCTCATCGATCCGGCTCAAGGTCTCGCGATCATACTCATTCATAGCAGATACAGCAGGTACCTTGCCTCCGAAGTACTTATGAGTTAGCACAACGGCGCGGTTTATGAAGTTACCAAGTATTGCCACGAGTTCGTTATTGTTCCGTGCCTGAAAATCTTTCCACGTAAAGTCATTGTCCTTCGTCTCAGGCGCATTGGCAGTAAGGACGTACCGCAGCACATCCTGCATCCCCGAGAAGTCCTCCAAATACTCGTGCAACCACACCGCCCAGTTGCGCGACGTGGATATCTTGTCCCCCTCGAGGTTGAGAAACTCATTCGAGGGGACATTGTCCGGTAGGATGAACGACCCTTCTGCCCGAAGCATGGCTGGAAAGACGATACAGTGAAAGACGATATTGTCCTTACCTATAAAGTGCACAAGTCGTGTCGAAGGATCCTTCCACCAGGTCTCCCAGTCGTCGGGACGCAGCTCTCTGGTATTGGAAATGTAGCCAATAGGGGCATCAAACCAGACGTAGAGGACCTTGCCCTCTGCACCTTCCACCGGCACAGGTATACCCCAATTGAGGTCACGGCTCACCGCCCGTGGCTTTAGACCCAAGTCCAGCCAACTCTTGCACTGACCATAGACATTGGGACGCCACTCTTTGTGCCCCTCCAGGATCCACTCACGCAGAAATTTCTCGTGCTTGTCCAGAGGCAAATACCAGTGCTTCGTCGTACGCATCACAGGCTTCACTCCGGAAATCGCCGAGCGAGGATCCTTCAGATCAGTGGGATTGAGGGATGAACCACACTTCTCGCACTGATCACCATAGGCATTCTCATTCCCACAAATAGGACATGTACCCACGATATAGCGGTCAGCGAGGAATTGCTGTGCCTCCTCATCATAATATTGTTCCGACTCCTGCTCAATGAATTCCCCCTTGTCATACAGTTTGCGGAAGAAATCCGAAGCGGTCCGGGTATGTATATCACTAGTGGTACGGGAGTAGATATCAAAGGAGATGCCAAAATCCTCAAAAGATTTCTTGATCAAAGCGTGGTAGCGATCCACCACATCCTGAGGGGTTACCCCCTCCTTCTGCGCGCGTATAGTGATAGGCACCCCATGCTCATCCGATCCTCCTATATGGAGGACTTCCTCCCCCTTAAGGCGTAGGTATCGGGTATAGATGTCCGCCGGTACATAGACTCCTGCCAGGTGTCCTATATGGACGGGACCGTTGGCGTAAGGAAGGGCGGTGGTGACGAGGGTGCGCTTGAAGGCTTTATCGTTCATAATTATACCGTTATCATTTTTTCTTTGCCCAAAGTTACGAATTTCACACGGGAGCCTCCGCCCCAATCAGTTTCTGCGAAGGATGTGCAAAATAAACTTAATCCGAAAGCTCAACCCCCTACTTCGATCATCTCAAAACCCGCTCCCGATACGCTGTCCCTGACATGTTAATTATCTTGCAAAAGAAGGCGGACTTTATTCCCCAATTACCCCTACCTTTTTTGGAAATTAGTCCGCCTTTTTTTCCGTAAAACCTCCCCCTAATTTTTTTGTTACAACCAATCCAATAAATTCATACATTTGGTGAGGCTTACCTTGCTAATTACAACTTAACACCGTAGACCATGATTTATAACTCATTATACACATATCGCTTATGAAAAAAAACAGCGCTTTTCATTTTAATTCTCCTGTCTATAATTTCAGCATGCAGTAGGGAGAATTTAGTTCCTGCTGTTGAAGTTCCTAACAATTGCATTGAGGGTGAGGAGAACAATTTTAATGTTAAGTATGGAGATCTTCAACAAATTGTGACTGATTATTATCCTGTATCTTCTACACGTACTTTCCACGAGCTTTCAGATATTAGTGCCATTGACACTATTCGAATGGTAAATCACCTAAGAAGTGAGTCAAATGATAATTTCAATCCCTCTCAGGATTTGATTTATATACTTAAACTATCTAATAACTCAACGATGATAGTTGCAGGTGATAAACGTGTAGAACCCGTATATGCCTTCTTGGATAATATCCAACTAAGTATTGACGAACACGGTTCATTATTCTCTCAAGATACTGTACCCAACTTCATAGAAATGCTTGTAGAGAATTATATTGCTGACGCTAGAAATTGCGTCAAAAACAACTCACACAATAATTTCTACTTCGAAGGTTATACAAGCGTAGATCATACTAATGATTTAAGATCAATAGACGATGAAGGAATTGAACCAAAGCTTAATTACAGATTCACGGATAGCTATAAATATGATGAAAGTCATAATGTTTACAATGATTTTTCCTCTCAAGATATTAGACCTTGGATAATACACACTTTGTGTATAGCAATTCCCGATAGAGTTGAGATTCGTAGTTTTGGCGGATAAAAATTGAAAGCATCTTGGAAACAATCTAAAAAGCTCAATGTCACTCAGTTGAACCACGACATGTACGATGACTTCATTGGAATGAGGGATCAAATACCTCCATTTGCCTTCCGTTATATAATGTTCCCTTCTGCATTTGAATTTATTAGCCACGTTTTTTCTGGAGGTGACGGTATACCAAGTCTCTCGTATGACCACGATTGGTATAACATTATAAATAAACTTAGGATAGGAAACGGCATATCTTTCATTACAGGATACAGAGATCGTAAACACCCAACGTTTTTTAGACATACATCGTATTACAATTTTGGGTTCTTCCTAGCAGATGGGTACAAGAAAATAAAGGGAGATTATTTCATACATGTTCTTGGTCCTATAGACAATCATGGAATTGTATCTGGATATGTCCTAGATTACAATAGAAAGAATGCGGCTCGCTTTCAGGAATCGCATTGGACTGAATGGTACGGAGTGCCTTATGAAACAAAAACTTATAATTTCCACACTACTAAATAACACACTAGATTCTCTTTTGGATATGATTTATGCTTATCGGATAATTCTTATTTGTTCACTACTCATGCTTTGCACTGGCTGCAATATAGATATAGACAAATTACCAAGAATAGATCCACCAATTATAGATTTGTCTGAAGAAAACCCTGTCGGAGAATTTAAGATCGATCCAAAACTATGCAGCTTAATTGGCTTCAAAATAAATAAGGGAGAAGAGAAATACTTCAAAAACGCCGATAAAGAAGGCATGCTCTATACTGATAATGATTCTCAAACCTATGCAGTGAAATTAATGATGAAAGACGGGACGTTTGAAGGATTGGATTTCAAATTCATGATCCTTCGAAGTCTAGGCGATGGGAAATATAGTATTAAACTCAATAATGACTCAACAATCCCTTTTCCTTCTACTGTAGATATAATCGTCAGAGGTGTTAGCGGATTTGGTGCAGTCGTCGTAACTATAAAGTAAATGACAACGTGATGAAAAAGATAATTGGTTTTTTGACCCTCCTCATCTTGGTATCATGTAACGGTTCAGGTTTGAACAATCGTAATGAGCCCAAGGAGAAAGGTGCGTACTCAGTAGACAAAACAGACATTAGGAGGGTGGTCAGCGAATATCTGAGCGACAATAGTTCGCAAAGGTCAGTATTGCCGGTTAATCCCATTCTCTCAATTGATTCTATAGTATCGGTAAAACATGGTATCAGAAATGCTCCCGATCTCTACATCCCGACTACGCCACTGTATTTCGTCAGGCTCCAAGATGGGTCAACCATAGTGGTAGCCGGGGACAAAAGGGCTGAACCCATACGAGCCCATCTCAGAAAGATCAGCTTCAGCTTTTCCGATGGCAGATTGAATAACCAGAATGACATTCCGGATCCCATAAAATTCATACTGGGGGTTTGTTCAGCGTCGTTAGTGGATGAGGTAAACTCCCAACAGACTACTAATCCCCACTGGAATGGCATTAATGTCAGAGCATCCCACTCCACTGACTACGTCCAGCCCTCAAAATGCTTAGTAAGCTGGGGGCAGGGGAAGCCTCTCAATCGGGAATCTCCCGCTTCAACCGGACGATACAGTAGTGGCGGACATGCATCTGCCGGATGTGTAACCATTGCCTTGGCACAGGCAATAACATTGTTTCGTGAAAACTTTGGAGTATTCAAAGGATATTCCCTTGAGACCTCATGGGCGCAACTAAAGAAAAGACCTTTTAATTGGTCTTTTACAGATGAGAATGAGATTAAGGATATCTCTTACATAATAAAGACCATTGCGGAGAACATCGAAATCTCCTACAATTCAGATGGCTCCGCAGGTACTTCAATGAGGAAAGGTATTGACTTCCTCGGCAGATATCTGGGAGGAATGTATGGATACGATGAAGAGTGGGATCAAGTAGAGAGCAATATGCGCTCCAACTCCAAGGGGATCACTATCCTCTCGGGGAATGAAAAGAGCAGTGGATGGCTCTGGAATGTCTTGGGAATCGATATGCCAAGGACTTCGGGTCATGCAATGCTATTGGATGGCTTCAAGAATGTGGATGGAAGGACTCTCTTCTATGTCAACTTCGGATGGGGTGGCACCGGTAACGGGTATATTCTCTATGGCGATAAGAGCTGGAGGGATGATGCACTCGCTAAATATGGTTTGAGGATGAAGGTATATAACTTCCATCTGGATACTGATTATGATGATTTCTGAATCTTAGGCTTGCAGGAGAGTGGCAGGGATGGTGAACTATAGTCCGACTAAATGTGTTGTATAGATTGAAACAAAAAATGAATTACTATGGACAAAAAGATTGCAACCCTCTTCGAAATCCTTGACAATAGACGCAGCCACTACTCACTCGAGCCCGAATGGGTGGTTTCACAGGAGGTGGTGGAGAAATTGGTGGGGGATACTTTGCTGAAAGTCCCTACAGCCTTCAATTCACAACCGGTGCGTGCAGTGCTCCTGACCGGGGAGAACCATAAGGAGTATTGGCAAATGGTGGAGGACAAGCTGATCGAGATGATCGGTAAGGAGAGGTACGATAAGAATACTAAGGAGAAGATCCACAGTGGTTTTATGAGTGCCGTGGCCACCATCCTGTGGTACGATGATGAGTCTGTGACTAAGGAGATGCAGCGCGACAATCCTACGTATGCTCCCAACTTCCCAAAGTGGGCTCATCAAGTGCAGGGATCCCATCAGCTGATCGTTTGGGTGGGCTTGTCCCAACTCGGATTTGGTGTAAATCTCCAGCACTACACTAATCTGATTGAGGATGAGGTGAAGGAGAAGTTTGGCATCCCCAAAGAGTGGGCAGCTATCGCTGAGATGCCTTTTGGCAAAGCTCTGGATACCCCGGCTCCGAAGGACAAAAAGCCATTGTCAGAGACTTTCCTCATCAAATAATATCGATTTTATAAACCTTAAAGTGTTTTTTGAGAGAGGTGCCATTGCGTGATGCAAAGGCCCTCTTTTCATTGCGTGAAGTTTACCAAACATTACCACCCCACCCTAGGCAATTTGGTTAGTCATCATTTAAAACAAGAGATATAGCTGAGAGTCATTTTATCCGATAGATAGGCTCATTCATTTAAGTAGTTACTTTGATGATTTCATAAACTCATTAGTTTGTCATCGCAAAAGCGTCTAACTTACATATTGGACGACTTCCGGGCGTGTGAGCAGAGCGGAGGAGGAGCGGGCTGTTGGGTAATTGGGAAAAAAGTGGGAACTTTGGGTCTCGAGAAAATGTCTACTTAAATCACATTCCCACATCAACATGAAGAAAAATCAGTACCGTTTGCTGGCGTTCGCTGTTATAGCGTTGGTCGCCATGCCTGTGATTGGAGATCGTCTCCATTGTCAGGAGCCTGCCAAAGATAAAGTCGAGGCGAAGAAAAATGACCCGAACCTCCAAGCCGGAAGAGTTATCAACGTCTTTAGTTCCGTGATTTCAGGCATCAATACTCTGTATGTAGATACCATAGATATGCAGCGTATCACCGAGAGGGGCATCAATTCGATGCTCTCTCAGCTGGATCCTTATACGGTATATATGCCGGAATCGGACAGGGAGGACTTTGCCTTCATGACTACCGGAGAGTATGGGGGTATAGGTGCCTATATTCAGCAGAAGGACAGTCTCGTATACGTGCAGTCTCCCATGCCCGGATCTCCGGCAGAGAAGGCGGGTCTGAAGATGGGCGACTATTTCGTGACCATTGATGGTAAAGAGGTGATACCCGGGAATGCCTCCAAGGTGAGTGGTTTGCTCAAGGGTCCGGTAGGTACGGATGTCAAAGTGACTTTCCGTCGTCTGGGTGAAAACAAGGATAGAGAGGTCTCCCTCACTCGTGAGAAGGTCGTCGTGGATCAGGTCAGCCATAGTGGTCTTTACGGAGATGGAGTGGGATATATTCGACTAAACTCCTTTACAGACAAGAGTGCCGAGAATGTGATGGATGCTTATAACAGGCTCAACAAGCAGAAGAAGCTTAAGGGTCTGATCCTGGACCTCCGTAGCAATGGCGGTGGTGTGCTGGATGATGCTATCAAGATCCTAGGTATGTTTTTGCCCGAAAAGACCATGGTGCTCTATACCGAGGGAAAACTGCCTGAAACGTCTCAGAAGTATTATACGGCGGGTCCGGTAGTGGATACCAAGCTGCCTATCGTGGTGATGATCAACGGATCTTCTGCTTCCGCATCAGAGATCGTCTCCGGAACTATCCAGGATCTCGACCGTGGAGTGCTGGTAGGCACCAAGAGCTTCGGTAAGGGGCTGGTGCAGTCTACGAGACCGGTGCCCTACAATGGCGTGCTGAAGGTGACTATCGCTCGCTACTATATCCCCAGCGGACGATGCATCCAGCAGCTGGACTACTCTCATCGCAATCCCGATGGCAGTGTGGCAGCGGTACCCGATAGCCTGACAAAAGTCTTCAAGACCAAGAATGGTCGTGAGGTGCGTGATGGTGGTGGTATCCGTCCCGATATCACTGTGGAGGATGAGACAATGTCTTCGGTAGTCTTCTCCATGATGAGAGATGGTTACATTTTCGACTTTACCAATAAGCTCTTCCTCACCAAGCCTGCTCCTAAGAGTCTGAAGGATGTGGTCATCACGGATGAGGACTACAACAACTTCATTGACTATCTGGAGAAGAGTGACTTCAAGTACGGTGAGATGAGTCTGCAGGGTCTGGAGAACCTCAAGAAGATGGCGGAGTTTGAAGGCTACAAGGAAGTCAGTGCTGATGCATTTGAACAACTGAAAAAGAGCCTGACCCCCTCCCTCAAGCGTGATGTGGCTCCACATAAGGAGCAGATCAAAGGTCTCCTGAGAGGACTTTTGGCATCGCACTATTACGGTTCTGCCGGACAGTATGCTATAGGTCTGGAGAGTGATCCTACCTTCATCAAGGCTTTGGAGCTCTTCAAGAATCCCGATGAGTACCGCAAGATCCTGACTCCGAAGAGCTAAATCTGCAGAAGATGTCCAAAAGATCTCGTGATGAGGAGGGCGGGGGACTCGTCTTCTCTACCAATCGCACCCTACTAGACAGCCTGGGATCCCTCATGCCTGAGGATACTCCGCAACCTCAGGATCAGAAGCTGTACGTCCGTCGAGATGCCAAAGCTAGACGAGGAAAGGTGGTTACCCTCGTGGAAGGGTTTGTCGGAGCAGAACGGGATCTTAAGGAGTTGGGTAAAAGTCTCAAGGCTGCCTGCGGTGTAGGGGGAGCCGTGAAGGATGGGGTCATACTCATACAGGGAGACAGTGTAGATCGCGTGATGGAGTATCTCCTCAGTAACGGTTATACCAAGACGAGAAAGAAGGGTGGCTGATGGCTCAGAACCTCCCCGGAGCTAAGACTCTGAAGGTAATCAAGGCATCTGCAGGGTCGGGAAAGACCTATCGTCTCACCGGTGAGTATCTGGGGCTGCTCTTTGCTCCCGAGGGACCGGAGGGCAGAGGGCTGACCGACTTCAGAGAGTTGCTGGCTGTGACCTTCACCGTGAAGGCGACGGCAGAGATGAAGGGGAGGATCCTCAGTGATCTCTACGCCATAGGTCAGGGGGAGCTTCCACAGAAGTGCACGGAGATAGCTACGATTGCCGGGATCTCCGAAGAGGAGGTTCGGAACCGTGCTCCCAAGATCTTGGCGGAGATATTGAGGGACTACTCCTCATTTCGTATACAGACCATAGATTCATTCTTCCGTGAGATCATCAGTGCCTTCTCTATAGAGCTAAATCATGGTGGGGTCTTTCAGATAGATTTTGATACATCCTATATTGTAGATACAGCTGCGGATAGCCTCATCCGGGGGCTCTCGCACAGTGACTCTGCGGATAGAGGGGTGGTGAAGTGGCTGCGTAAACTCTACATGGATGCCCTCTTGAGGGACAGTAAAACCTCTGTGGTGCAGTCCACCTTGCGCAACTTCGCTCTCAAACTCCTCTTCTCCGACCGACATCTCAGCCATTTTATGGAGCTTGAACTCCACGATGATGAGAAGCTGAAGACTTGGGCGGGCGAGGTGGAGTCACTGAAGAGTTCTGTAATGGAGCGAATTATAACCGGAGTGAGGGAGCTGGCTATATTCTTCAAGACCAGAGGTCTGGATCCTGAGCTAACTTCACGTTCCTTTTTGCAGACCTTATACTTCCCTTTTGAAGTAGGGAAGGAGTACTCTGCACACGATAAATCTGAGATACTGGAGAGAGTGCAACGAGTCGTCATGGATAATGTGACGCTCGGTAAGGTGGTGTCTGAAAGGAAAGGATTGCTACCGAAGAGCAAGATGAAGAGTGAGCCGGGGCTGTATGCGCATTGGGTTAGTTGGGAAAAGGAGGCATATGTGCTGCTCGAGCGTCTCTATAGTGCTTGGTATGAGGATCTCATCCTCTTCAATGATGCAAAGCTTTTGGAGACTTTCGTAGGGATCTATCCGGTGCTGCGCGAGCTAAAACTAGAGATAGATAAGTTTAAGAGAGTCAACCGCCTCCTGACTTTGACGGATATCAACAGACTTCTGTTGGACATTACCTCCTCAGACTCCCCTTTTATCTACGAAAAGATAGGGACGACTATCCACCACTTCATGATTGATGAGTTTCAGGATACCAATCCTGTGCAGTGGGAAAACTTCGCTCCTCTCCTTCATGAGTCTCTCTCCAAGGGAAATCAGAACTTTCTAGTAGGGGATGTCAAGCAGAGTATCTACCGATTCAGGGGAACTGATAGTACGCTCTTAGGTGCCAAACTGACTGCTGATCCACGTTTTTCTCAGTATGTCAAGGAGGAGAGACTCGATACTAACTGGCGTAGTGCTAGGACAATCGTAGAGTTTAACAACGACTTCTTCGATGGAATATTCCCCGTAGGTCTTGAACTATTGGGGAGTGTGCCTGCGGAATATGAATACTTAGTGGAACAGGAGAGGGAGCTCTACCGGAAATCGTACGAGGAGGAGCTGCGGCAGATCCCACATAAGGATAGTGAAGGGTATGTCTCCATCTCATCCTTTGAGGAGTTCATGGCGGTTTATGGGGACAAACTCTCAAGAGACGAAGGTGCAAAGATCTACCTGAAGGAGATGTTGGTGAGTCTCTATCGTAGAGGTTACAAGCCCGGAGATATCGCCATCCTGACTCGGAAACGGAATCAAGCTGCTGCTGTGGCACAGATGCTCACCGAGATGAGCCTGCAGGATGAGGAGGGATTCTCCTATGATTTCCGAACGGATGAGGCATTGAGGGTGTCCAACTCCACCGTAGTGCTACTTTTGGTGGTTCTGATCCGCGCCTTTGCATATCCAATGTCAGACAATAGTGCCAAGGAGATGGCGATCCTCTATGCCAGACTGGGAAATATGTACCCTGAATTTGGAGCGGATGGAGCAAATACCCGGGAGATGGTGAGCAGGTTGATGAGTATTCCGGCTCATGGGTCTACACTATATGAAATAGTTTCGGAGGCATTGACCCTACTGGGACCTATTCCGGACAAGGAGCAGATCTATGTCAATGGCTTCTTGGATATACTTCTAGCCTTCTCCTCTCGATATGTTTCCGTGGCATCTAAGTTTATTGATTGGTGGGATCAGGTTGGCAACACGAAAAGTATTACCATGTCGGGAGAGGAACGAGACGCCATAACCATAGCTACGATCCACATGACCAAGGGGTTGGAGTATCCTATTGTCCTCCTTCCCTACTGTGACTGGGAAATCATTCCCCATGCAAGTATCAGTTCTCGCGAAGTCATTGGGGTGGGATTGCCGGAAGAACTATCGTCCCTAGGCTTTCCGGAGAAGATGTTTATGCCCCAAAATTCCAAGCTGATGCGGAACAGTCACTTCGCACCTGATCTTATCCGGGTGCATATGGAAGAGTATGTCGACAACCTCAACCTGCTCTATGTTGCCTTTACTAGGGCATCTGTCGAGCTTCATATGCTGATTGATGACTCGTCTTCCACTCCCAATGTCGGCACTCTGATCTCTTCTCGTTGTGAGGACCTCACAGAATCCTTAACTCCCTTGGATCCTTTCCACGTGATCTACTCTCGCGGAGAACCCACCCAATCCTCATTTTCGCCTGCAGACTCCGATTCCGGACACCTTACTCTAAGCGGTTTTGGTACTCACGAGGAGACTACTTCTCTCAGTCTCAGTGCCGATGACTACATGTACTACTCCGAGCGGCAGGCACCAAGGCGCGATGGCATACTGCGTCACAGGATACTTTCACACATATACTCCCATGAGGACGTTGAGCCTGTACTGCAGATGTACCGACGAAAAGGGGATGCCTACCGAGATGCAGCAGACTTTATTGCCGAGAAATGGAGCGATATCAGCCGAAGTCCTTATGCTCTATGGTTCGATCCGAACCGCTATCAGATCCTCATCGAGCAGAGTCTCAGCTGGCAAGAACAGGTCGTACGTCCGGATCGTATCATGATCTCTCACACCGATCAGCAGGTTATTGTAGTAGACTATAAGTTTGGATACCGACGTACTGAAGCCCACCTCATGCAGATCCGTGGATATATCAACGCGCTGAGGAGTGCAGGCTTCACGGATGTTCGGGGATTCCTCTGGTACTCGCTCTCCGATTCTCCACTGGAAGTTTCTTAGCTCCCGACATTTATCCCCCACATATTTCACTCATCTCATGCAAACTCATACTGCTTTATTAGGTAAAAATCTCCGCGAATTGGAAAAGTTGGTCACCTCCTATGGAGAGCCGAAGTTCCGTGGGCGACAGATAGCTGAATGGTTGTACCACAAAGGAGCTACGGACATCTCAGAGATGACTAACCTCCCATTACACTTCAGAGAGACACTTTCCCGTGACTTTGAGCTAGGACGTTCGGAGATCATCGGTAGGCAGATATCCAAAGATGGCACTGAGAAGTACCTCTACCCTGTACATGGTATGCCCGACAAGAGCATTGAGACCGTCTATATCCCGGAGAATGACCGTGCCACGCTCTGCATATCCAGTCAAGTCGGCTGCAAGATGAATTGCTACTTCTGTATGACCGGGAGAATGGGTTTCCATGGAAATCTCTCTGCAGGGGATATCATCAACCAATTGCTCACTGCTCCTCATGCCGATAAGCTCACCAATGTTGTATTTATGGGAATGGGTGAACCCCTCGACAACTATGATCAAGTCGCCAAAGTCCTTGAGATCCTCACTGCTCCATGGGGATTGGCGTGGAGTCCCAAGCGCATCACAGTAAGTACTGTCGGACCTAAGCGAGGACTTTTACGCTTCTTGGAGGAGCAGCAAGCTCACTTAGCCATCAGTATCCACAATCCTTTTCCGGAAGAGCGACTGGCTATGATGCCCGTTGAGAAAGCTTTTCCCATAACCGAAGTGATTGACACCCTGAAGCAGTACGACTTTTCCGGGCAGAGAAGGCTTTCGTTCGAGTATATTCTCTTTGCCGGAGTTAATGATTCCCGGGAGCATGCCGCTGCTCTGGTTCGCCTTCTCTCTCCCCTGGACTGTCGTGTCAACCTCATTCGATACCACGCTTTGCCCGACTCGGATCTCTCTGCACCTCGTGCAGAGACCATTCAGCGCTTCGAGGACTACCTCAATTCACACGGTCTTCGCTGCACAACTAGGCGCTCACGCGGCGAAGATATCTTCGCAGCTTGCGGAATGCTCTCCACCACCCATACCGACGCCACCTCCCGTCCCTGATGAGACTTGCCAAAAACCTCACTGAAGGGGCCATCGGCAAGCACATTTTCTCCCTTGCCATGCCAATCCTAGGCACCTCCTTTGTGCAGATGCTCTACAGCTTCACGGACATGGCATGGCTAGGTAGGCTGGATAGTCAGTCCGTAGCTGCCGTGGGAGCAGTATCCGTCTTCACTTGGATAGCCACCTCCCTCTCTCAGGTCACAAAGGTTGGGAGTGAGATCACCGTTGCCAATGCTTTGGGAAAAGGCGATACCTCCAATGCTGCCGAGCATGCCTCCCACTCCTCTACTATGGCACTCATCTTGGGCATCCTCATTGGGACCACCTATCTACTATTTGCGTCCCCCCTCCTCAGCATCTACAGCCTCACACCGGATATCCACTCTACCGCTGTCTCATACATGCGTATTGTGGCTCTGGGTATGCCTCTGCTCACTTTGGCAGCCTCCTACACCGGTACCTACAACGCTACCGGTCATAGTCAGATTCCATTTACCATAAGTTGCGTGGGACTCATCCTCAACATGATCCTAGACCCCATCTGTATCTTCCTCCTGGGTTGGGGTGTCGAAGGTGCAGCCTGTGCCACCATTCTCTCGCAGTTGATCGTCTGTCTCCTCTTCATCCGGCAGCTGAGAGTGGTGGATCATCTCCTCGAAGACTTCCCTCTTCTTGCCCCTCTTCGCTTACCCGTCGTGGGAGCTATCCTCTACATCGGCGTACCGGTAGCTCTCCTCAACTGCCTCTTTGCCTTCATCGATATGTTCATGGGTCGTATGGCATCTCGTACCGGTGGCTACATCGGCGTACTTACCCTTACTACCGGCGGACAGCTTGAGGGTATCACCTGGAATACCGCACAGGGATTCTCCACGACATTGAGTGCCTTCATAGCACAGAATTTTGGTGCCGGCAAGATGGATAGAGTATATGGGGCATTCACTTATACCCTCAAGCTCACCCTCCTATTTGGAGTCTTCACATCTCTATTTTACTTCTTCGGGGGTGAACTCCTCTTCGGTATCATTGTCCCCGATCCGGCTGCCTACTCTGCCGGGGGCACCTACCTCCGAATCAATGCCTTCTCACAGCTTTTCATGATGCTGGAGCTTTGTGTCCAGGGATACTTCTATGGCATTCGCAAGTCCATTATCCCTGCATCGATCAGTATTGGGGGAAATCTCCTTCGCATACCCTTGGCAATATATCTCCTACATCTGTACCCCACGATCGAGACGCTCTGGTGGGTCATCTGTGCCTCCTCCATTCTCAAGGGGTTGGTATCCGCTCTCTTCTATCTTGGTCATCGCTCGAAAGTCAGATTATCTCCTCGAAGCTAGGTTAGTAATTTTTGGGGGAGGGGGAAACTGGGAAAATGAGTTGTTCTGCATTTCAGATAACTTTAGGATCGGCGTCCGGATGGGGTAGACATTATTCGACTTATATTTGCTGTCCGGCATCTGATTCTAAGTATCTTAATCCGGTTTGAACAGCTCAAATATATTTATGAGACCCAAACAATACATTCTTCTATTCCTGATCATGTGCTATTGGTTCATGATCTCTTTCATGACCAATAGTATTGCGCCATTGATTCCTGGTATTATCGCCAATTTCGAACTTCAGGATCTCACCCTAGCGGGATTTCTACCCTCTTCCTTCTTTGTAGCATATGCGGTCATGTCTATACCGGCAGGTATTCTAGTCGATCGTTATGGTGAGAAAGTTATCCTCATGACGGGATTTGCCATGCCACTGTTGGGGGCACTTCTATTCGCCTGCAATCCCTCCTATGGGATGCTCTTGACATCATGCTTCATCATAGGTCTGGGTGTGGCAATGCTTCAGACAGTCATGAACCCTCTCCAGCGAAAGGTGGGTGGGGAGCGAAACTACGCCTTTGTGGCACAGATGGGCCAGTTTGTCTTCGGACTGGGGTCCCTGGCAGCGCCCCTAGTGTACAGGTATGTAATGTCTCACGTGGAGAGGAGCTCGGATCCTCAGGGTCTCATGGTTATACTCGCCAAACTTACTCCTACAGGACTTCCTTGGGTGAGCATCTACTGGATCTTCGTGTTCCTGCTGATATTGATGCTTCTCAGTGCTGCCGTGACTCGCTTTCCAAGTGTCGAGAGTACTCCTGTCGAACGTGTGGGGGCTGAGACCTATAAGCACCTCTTCGGTCGACGATTGGTTTGGATCTACTTTTTGGGGATACTTTGTTACATAGCTACTGAGCAGGGAGTGACGGTATTCATGAGTACTTTCCTGGAGAGATATCATGACGTCCCTGCACATGAGGTGGGTATCAAGGTGCTCAGCAACTATTGGATCGCTATGGTGTGTGGCTGCCTGGTGGGGATGATACTGCTTAGATTTATCGACGGAAGGTACATCCTCCGCACATCTACAATATTGGCAGGTATAGCATTGGCAGTAGCTCTGTTCGGATCCACTACGGTATCTATGGTTGCTTTCGTGGCAATAGGGTTTTGCCTGTCCGTGATGTTTTCCCTCATCTTCTCTTTGGCACTCAACAGCTTCACGGAGCATCACGGAGCTTTGGCAGGAGTGCTCTGCAGCGGTATGGTGGGTGGAGCACTTGGTCCGCTCGTCGTGAGTGCCTTGGCAGACGCTACAGGCAGCCTGAAAGTGGGAATGACCTTCATCTTCCTCACCATAGGCTACATGTGCTTCGTGGGGTTTGTGGCTAAGCCTCTAATCAGCAATAAGACTATAAGCCTGAAGTGAGTCGGATTATGGTAGCAGCCGTATCTTGTGTCCTACCCAAAGGGTGCTCCACCTCCCCTATTTCGTCTCCGAGGAAGAGGCGATTTCCGGACTTTGCATAGAGCTTGTCATAGTATCTGAGAGCTAAGAGAATTGCACTCTCGAGGTCTCCTTCACGCACAGCACGCTCGGCATGGAGGGCAGTCTCCAACCCCATACTGTCAGCGATGTGCTCGAAAGCTGAAAGAAGATGCTCCGGCGGGGTGGATCCGTAGTCTTGGTGGATACGACGGGTGCGGTCATTGAGCGTAGAATGGACGGTGACAATCTCAGCGGAGCGCATTTTGGCAAAAAAGACATCCGGGATCTCGCATCTCCCTATGCGCTTGCTTTCTCCCTCTACATAGATCGGTCTTGTGGGATCCATCCCTGCCAGGGTTTCGATCAGTAGACAGTAGAGCATCTCATTTGTAGGTTGTGGGACAGCATTGACTTTACCGAAAGCGGAACCCTTATGCTCTGCCAATTCTTCCAAGTCTACTACCTGTTCTCCCATCTCTTTTAATTGATGCAGGAGGTCGGTCTTACCGCTTCCGGTCTCTCCCCTCAAGACTATAAGGCGCTCCACTGACGCAGTTAGAGTAACGAGGCTGTGCTTGTAAGCTCTAAACCCTCCGGGTAATACAGACACCTCCATCCCTGCAGTACGAAGAAGCCATGCCACAGAACTACTCCTCATACCCCCTCGAGCACAATAAACTTGGATAGTAGAAGGAACACCATTATTCTCTTCCTGAAGGGCATCTACCTGCTCCACCATCTGTGCCATGCGCGGACCTACGAAGGTTAACCCTCGCCTTACAGCACGGTCCTTACCCTGACGAGCATAGATGGTTCCCACGATTTCTCTCTCTTTATCACTGAAAAGAGGGAGGTTGATGGCTCCAGGGATATGCCCTTTGGCAAATTCGGAGGGTGAGCGTACATCCAACCAGAGAGTATTAGTATGGAATTGAGCGGACATAATATTGTGGATAGTATTACTATATAGGAATAAAGGTAGTGAGCTTTTTCTACCTTTGTCACGTATTACCTTAGATATTAAGCCCTATGTCAATCAAAGTAGATACCCGCGGCAAGCTCTGTCCCCTGCCGTTGATGATGTTGCGAAAAGCCATCAAGGAAAATCCCGAGGAGAGTGAGTATGAAATATGGACGGACAATGAGATCTCCTGCTCCAACCTTCAAGACTTCATTAAACGCCAGGGATTTCAAAAAGAGGTGACTCAAGAGGAGGGATATACCTCCATACGTGTGAATACCGGGGGACAATCCATCTCCCCGAGAGTACCGGCGGCTGAAGAAAAGAAGAGGTCCAATGCGAATTCCTCAGAAGGATTCCGCGTAGTTCAGCTGCGAAGCGATAAGATGGGAAGAGGAGACGATGAATTGGGAGGGGTGCTGATGATGGCTTTTCTCAATGCTCTCAAGGAGCAGGATACCCTTCCGACTCACATCATCTGCTACAATTCCGGGGTCAAACTGGCTATGAATGGGAACGAAACTGCCACTATCTTACAGGAACTTCATGCCAAAGGGGTGGAGATAATAGTATGTGGCACGTGCGTAAACTACTACGATATCCGCGAGTCCCTCGCCCTCGGCATAATTTCCAATATGTTTGATATCGTCGAAATACTCTCTGCTGCCGACAGCATCGTATGTCCATAATCTATCTGGATAATGCTTCTACATCCTATCCTAAGCCCCAAAAGGTAAAGGAATGTCTGGCTACGTTCTACGATCAGCCGATAGGTTCCTACGGAAGGACCCCTGATGATCGCACACTTGAGATTTCGGCAGAAGTGGAAAGGTTGCGAGATACCCTGAATAGTAGGGTTGGGGGTGTCGAGGGCAGCCACATAGTTTTCTGCTACAACGCTACGGAGGCTCTCAACAGAATTGCGCTTGGACTCCCCAACCTGTGCAAGGAGGAGGTGATCATCTCCCCGATGGAGCACAATGCCGTAACCCGTCCGCTCGAAAGGCTTCCCGGCAATCAGTATACAGTGATGCCTTGCCACAGTGATGGGAAAGTGGATGTGGAGAGATTGTATCCCATGCTCAAGAAAAAGGGTGACCTAAAACTTGCCATAGTCAACGGGATGAGCAATGTAAATGGCGTAGTCCAACCCCTTGAAGAGATCTGTCGTTGCATTAAAGTCTATCGTCCCGACTGCTTAATTGCCATTGATGCCGCTCAGTATCTTCCTTATATGTACATGAATGCCGTGGAATGGGGGATAGACTTCGTAGCTATCTCAGGACACAAAGGTTGGCTGGGACCCACGGGAATAGCAGCGCTCTATGTGTCAAGACCGGAAACCCTGGATCCGGTAGTGCGGGGTGGTACCGGATATCGCTCTGAATGGCAGGGTGTAGTCCCTCATCTGCCTGAAAAATATGAGGTGGGAACCCTCAACATGCTCGGTGCCGTAGCATGGATGGCAGCTCTGGATGAGCCACTTAACCCCCTAATCACTCCTGAGGTACTGCAAGACATCCTCAAGGAGATCCGTCCCATGGGCTATCGGGTCTACTCTGCCGTTGAAAGAGATGGTCAAGGACCTCTCTTTTCCGTGACCTCACCCACCCTATCACCCGGAGTCTTGGCGGACGAACTCTGGCAAAGAGCTCAGATCATCGTACGCTCCGGACTGCACTGTGCCCCCCTAGCTCACCGAACCCTCGATACCCTTCCCTCCGGCACCGTACGTATCTCCCTCTCTCCCTTCACCACTACTGAGGAGATGACCCTCCTATGCCAATCACTCCATGCCCTCCGATAGTTTTATTGTCGTCTTTGCTACCACGCGAGCCTTCCTCCTTGCTCGCCGATCCATTCCTGAATCCATTCCCTTTCGTACCGTCAATACTCCGAGAGAGCTTACTGAGCAGTGTGGCATGTGCCTTCTCTTTGCCAATGAGCTGCGCCCTGCTGTGGAAAAGATCCTGATACCCTCTCGTGCAGACCTCTTATACATTCAATTATGAGCTCACAATCCTCTTCAGATCTCGACCTACTTAAATTTTCTCCCTACGGAGGGTGCTCTGCCAAACTTGACCCTTCTGAACTGACCCAAATCCTTGCATCTATACCCCTACCCAAGGATCCTAACCTCCTCGTGGGCGCAGATACGCATGACGATGCAGGTGTATATCGTCTGAGCGATGAACTTGCTCTGATCTTCACTACGGACTTCTTCCCTCCGGTGGTAGGAGACCCCCGGCAATTTGGGCGCATTGCAGCTGCCAACGCTCTTAGTGACATCTACGCCATGGGAGGCAAACCACTCATGGCACTCAACCTCGTTCACTATCCTGCAGAGAGTCTCCCTCTCACAGGACTTAAGGAGATATTGTCAGGAGCGGCATCAGCTGTCCAAGAGTCCGGTGCGATGACAGTGGGAGGGCATACTATTCAGGATAGCATTCCGCAATTTGGTCTGGCAGTGGTCGGTACAGTCCACCCCTCCCACCTAATCACCAATAAGGGAGCCATGCCGGGACAACTTCTTATCCTCACCAAGCCTCTTGGAGTCGGTGTGCTGTTGGCTGGGAAAAGGTTGGGATTGCTCCAAGAGGACACCTTCAGGGCTGCGGTGGAAAGCATGTCTCGACTCAACAAAACTGCAGCAGAATGTATGGTAGAGGCAGGAGTACAATGTGCTACGGACGTCACGGGATTCGGACTGGTAGGACATGCCAAACATATCGCTCAGGAATCTGAAGTCACCCTCACATTTGACAGTTCAGCTCTTCCCGTTCTTCCCGAAGCCATAGAGCTGCTCTCGGAAGGTTGTATACCGGGAGGAGGCTTTCGGAACCTTCGCTATGTCGGAGAAGAGTTCGATGATCTCACTATGGGAGATTACGGTTATCTCGTGGCAGACCCTCAGACCTCCGGAGGTATTCTGATGGCAGTAGATGCTGATTCTGCCTCCACTCTACTCGATTCCCTACACAAAGCGGGAGATATCCATGCTGCCATAGTCGGAGAAGTATCCCCTATCAGCTCGGAAGGCACCCTTCTCCGATTGATATAGTTCAGGTGATTTCATCCTCTCTCCACACTATATCAATAGCCCTAATACCTTTAATATCACTACCTTTACTCCCTACCAATTATTAATCTACCTATAGTAATACGACCAAAAACATGAAACGACTTATCTATTCTCTAATCATCTTAGCGACGATGTCCGCCTGTCATACAGATAAAGGCACAGACACGCCCCAATCACTTTCCGGGATGATTCAGACAGATGTACCTGAGCGTCCAGCGGGTCAGGAAGACATGATCGCCTTTGCAGCTCCCAAATTAGCTACCGTCAGAGTAGGCATCATCGGAGTAGGTATGCGAGGACCTACGTTTGTACAGCACTTTGCCGTCATCCCCGGAGTCGAAGTGAAAGCTATAGCAGACCTTAATGAAGCCAGCGTCATCAAAGCCAACAAGATCCTTACAGATAAGGGCAGACCGGAAGCCGAACTATATTTCGGTAATGAGGAGGCCTGGAAGAAGTTGGTCGAACGTGATGATATAGATCTCGTCTGCATAGCTACCAACTGGCAAACTCATCATGAGATGGCTAAGTACGCCATGGAGCACGGTAAACATGTCGCTGTAGAGGTTCCGGGTGCCACCACACTGGAGGATATCTGGGATCTCATCAATACCTCTGAACGCACACGCAAGCATTGTATGATGCTTGAGAATTGTGTGTATGACTTCTTCGAGCTAACCATACTCAACATGGCTCAGAAAGGGCTACTCGGCGAGATACTGTATGCCGAAGGTGGATATATCCATCAGTTGGAAGCCTTCTGGGATCACTACGACAGAGACTGGAGGATGGAATTCAACCGTCATCACAGAGGAGATGTATACCCAACCCATGGCATGGGTCCGGCGTGTCAGATACTCAATATACACCGTGGAGATAAGATGAACTACCTCGTATCCATGGACTCTGATCCCGTGACGATACCGGAGTTCCTGAAGAATGACAGGAACGAAGATGTCACAGACTTCCAAAACGGTCAGCATACACTTACGCTCATCCGTACAGAAAAAGGTAAGACCATAGAGATACACCACGATGTAGCTACTGCACGACCCTACAGTCGTCAGTACAATGTGGCAGGAACCAAAGGATATGCATCTAAGTATCCCTCTCCCATGCTAGCACTGGATGCCAGCTCTGTAGATAAGAGTATTGTCCCCAATCATGAAGACCTTAGTGCTCACTCGTGGCTATCGGATGCTGAGAGGGAAAAGGTATTAACCCAAAATAAGCCTCGTCTACTCACAGAGCTGGAGAAGATAGCCAAGGAGAATGGTGGTCATGGTGGTATGGACTTCATCATGAACTACAGACTTATATTTTGTCTGCAGCACGGCTTACCACTGGATATGGATGTGTACGACCTTGCCGAGTGGAGCTGTATAGGTCCACTCTCAGCCATCTCTCTGGAGCATGGATCCATGCCTGTGGCTGTTCCCGACTTTACGCGTGGCGGGTGGAACAAATTGGATGGTTATAAGCATCACTTTGCTGAATGAATATGTAAGAAAACCATTGAGGTGCAGGCTTAAGATGCACTAAAATGGCTATATTTGAGACTCTTACTTACCTAATTTACTCATCATCTATGGTCAAGAAATTACTAACCTTAATCATGTTAGCTGCTATCGTATCCTCTTGTGATAAAGATAAACAGCAGTCTGTCGATATGTCAGATAATCCTTTTATGCAACCTAGCACCCTCGAGATGGGTGCACCGGACTTTACTCAAATCCGTAACAGGCACTTTATGCCTGCCTTCGAGGAGGGTATACGTCAGCAACGTGCCCAGATAGACTCTATCTGCGACAACAAAGAGGCACCTACTTTCGAGAATACTATCCTGGCATACGAACGAAGTGGCGCTGTCCTCGGACGTACCAGTGATGTCTTCTTTGCACTTAGCTCGGCAGAGAACACTGACAGTATCCAATCCATTGAAGAGAAGGTAATCCCAATGCTCACAGACTGGAGCAATGATATCCTCCTCAACGAGAAGCTCTTTGCACGCATCAAGACTGTCTACGACAATGAGTACAACACTCTTCAGGGCGAAGATCAGAGACTCCTCAAGGAGATATATGATGGATTTGTTCGCAATGGTGCCAACCTCGATGCCGATAAGAAAGCGAGACTCAAGGAGATCAATAATCGCATTGCGGTGCTGCAACAGAAGTTCAGCAACCAGCTCACCGATGCAACCAATGCAGCAGGTGTATGGGTAGACAATGAAGAAGAGCTTGCAGGTCTCTCCGAAGCAGCCATCAAGCAACTCAAGGCTGATGCCGACTCCCGCGGAGCCAAATCTCCCTACTACATCGTCATCACCAATACCACTCAGCAGCCTATCCTCGCTTCGCTGGACAACAGAGCACTCAGAGAGAAGGTCTACAACACCTCCATTCACCGTGCCGACGAGACTTCTTCATTCAACACCTATCCCTTGATCACGGAACTGGCTCAGCTACGTGCCGAAAGAGGTCAGCTTCTGGGGTATCCCAACTATGCTTCCGCTTCACTGTCCAATACCATGGCGAAGAATCCTGAGAACGTTTACTCCTTCCTCAAGGAACTAATCGCTCAGTATCGCCCCATCGCCGATCGTGAGACTGCAGAGATTCAAGCTTATGCTCGTAGGACTATGGGAAGTGATTACAACCTCCAGCCCTTCGATCGCATGTATTACTCAAACAAGATGAAGCAGGACAGATACAGCATAAGCGATGAAGATGTGAAGCCCTACTTCGTATTGGACTCGGTACTGCTCAACGGTGTCTTCTATGCAGCCAATCAGGTTTATGGTCTGCAATTCGAGAAGAGAGTGGACCTTCCCACCTATAATCCCGATATGTCGGTATATACCGTCAAGGATAGAGAAGGCAATGTAGTGGGACTCTTCTACACAGACTATTTCCGTCGTCCCACCAAGCGTGGAGGCGCATGGATGAGTGCTTTCCAGAAGCAGTCGGGCTACTTCGACCACAAGCCGATCATCTATAATGTCTGCAATTTCGCTAAGCCTGCAGATGGAGAGCCCTGTCTCCTTACTTGGGATGAGACTACTACGCTCTTCCATGAATTCGGTCACTCTCTCCACGGTCTGCTCTCGAACTGTAAGTACAATACACTCTCCGGGACAGCAGTCGCTCGTGACTTCGTGGAGATGCCTTCACAGTTCAACGAATACTGGGCATCCATCCCCGCGATCTTTGATCACTATGCCAAGCACTATAAGACAGGTGAACCCATGCCCTCTGCCCTCAAGGATAAGATGCTAAAGTCCATTACCTTCCAGCCGGCATACGCCTTGGGTGAAAACCTTGCTGCCACCTCTGTGGACATAGCTTGGCATATGCTCCCTGCCGATCGTAAGATCGCTGACACCGAGGCTGCAGACTTCGAAGCTCAAGCGCTGAAGGAAATAGGTCTGGATGATCCTCAGATCGTGCCTCGCTACATGACCTCTTATTTCCGTCATATCTGGGAAGGAGGCTACGCTGCCGGGTACTATTCCTACCTCTGGAGTGAAGTGCTTGCAGTGAATGTCGGGGAAGTATTCACCCGCAACGGTGGGGTGAACCCCGAGATAGGTCAGCAGCTTGCCGACAAGATCCTCTCGAAGGGTAACACCGAACCTCTGGAGAAGGTGTTCACGGACTTTACAGGTCTTGCCAAACCCGATCCCGGTAGTCTGCTTCGTGCTCGCGGACTTAAGTAATTACTTATTCCGGTAGGGATACTCTTCCCTCCTTACATAGAATGCCACCATCACTTCCCGTCGAGGAGTGCATGGTGGCATTTACATTATGGAGAGCCCTCTACCAATGCCTGATTATAAACTCCGTAGTTCGTTCTCGTAAACATGATATGTTTGTAATCGTAAACATAGTATGTTTGTAATCGTAAACATAGTATGTTTGT
>X289_Eastern_Grey_Kangaroo__coassemble_122_pt1 | contig 30378 bp, 20 predicted proteins | sample X289_Eastern_Grey_Kangaroo__metabat2_low_PE_002 | metagenome-assembled genome bin X289_Eastern_Grey_Kangaroo
ATCTCAAGTTTGGTCGTTAATGTTTGTATCTCAGTATATTATCTCACAATTAAGATACAAAAAATAAACGACTTAGGGTGAGAAATCCAGAGATTTCTCACCCTTTTTTCTCACCCCAATTCTGCTTGCGGAATCTAGGTTTTACCCCACCTTGAGCCTTTCTTGAAATGTCATCATGTGCTTGAGGTTCTATGGTTCCTACCAAGAAGTAAGAGTGAGAATTCCCCTATCTTTGCTTTCGAAGTATGTATTACCTGATTCACAGCCTCATGAAAGATATCTTACAGACCCTTTTCGTGGCATCTTTGACTACTCTGGCTCTCTGCAGTCCTCTCGTGTCGAATGCTCAATCCGGGTCTCAGCCTCTAACCCTTAGGAGTATTACCGATGGGACTTTTGTACCCAAGAGTGCAGGGAGCTCCTTCCGTCCTGCCGCAGATGGCAAGAGCTATACTATAATCTCTGATGATCATACTGCGATCATCAAGTATTCGTATGAGACGGCTCAGCCTCTCGATACCCTTTTTAGCATCTCCAAGGCTATGGGGGTGGAGTTTGAGGATATCGCAGACTATCGCATTAGTGACAATGGCTTTCACATGATTCTGCTGAGAGCTCCTCAGCGCATCTATCGCCGTAGTGTGAGCTACGAAGCCTATCACTATGACGTACGGCGCAATAGAGTGGAGCCCCTGAGTCCCACTTCTTCCAGAGTACGCATACCCCTACTCTCACCCAATGGGCGCATGTGTGCTTATGTCATTGACAATAATATCTATATCAAGAAGTTTGACTACGACACAGAGGTTCAAGTGACCCAAGACGGGAAGATGAATCACATCCTCAATGGGGTCACGGACTGGGTCTATGAGGAGGAGCTCTATACGACATCTCTCATGACATGGAGTGAGGAGTCTGACTTCCTGGCCTTCGTTCGCTCCGATGAGTCTGAGGTCAAGACCTTTGATATGACCCTCTACGGAAAGTCCAACTACCCAACCACCTATACCTATAAGTATCCGAAGGCAGGTGAAGCCAACTCACAGATCTCTCTCCTACATTACATAGTGGACACACGCGAGACGGTGAAGTTGGATCTCCCGGAGCAGGGAGAATACTATATCCCTAGGCTTGAGTACCACAATGGCAGCCTCTACACCTTCACACTAAATAGGGGTCAAAATATCTTTCATATATATAGTACCAACCCCAAGAGCCGTGTGACTAAACTCTGGATGGAGGATAAGGATGAACGATATGTGGATTCGGAATGGATTCGCCAGTTCACCTTCACTCCCGATGGTGGTCTCTATGTCAGCGAGACTTCCGGGACGCCACAGCTCTATAGAGTCTCTGCCAACGGTACGAGAGGAGCTCAGATCTCGGATGGGCAAGCTGACGTGATGCAACTCTTCGGTGCCACCTCGGCAGGCGAAGCGGTCTATAGTGTAGCATCTCCTACTCCCATGGAACAGACTATCCTCCTGACCGATGCTAAAGGCAAAACGAGAAGACTCTCCTCAGGTAAAGGGGTGCCAACAGCTCTCTTCAGTAAGGATCTATCCTATTACCTTCTTCGGGAGTCAACTGTGTCAGACGTACCTGTATATACCATATGTAGGACCTCCAATGGAAAAGCGGTTGCCGAACTGGAGAATAATAACGAACTGAAAGGGCAACTCGCCTCCTATCGTTTTGGAATCAAAGAGTTCGTCAAAGTGCAGACGGATACCGGTCAGACTCTCAACGCCTGGATCCTGAAGCCTTCGGACTTTGACCCCTCACGCCACTACCCCATGGTCATGACGCAATACAGTGGTCCCAACTCTCAGTCCGTACTTAATAGCTACGGCATGGGGTGGGAATATGCTCTTGCAGAAGCAGGATTTGTCGTGACCTGTGTGGATGGCAGAGGAACGGGTGCTCGTGGCACGGAATTCAAGAAGTGCACCTATCTGCGCATGGGTATCCTCGAGCGGGATGATCAGGTCTCTGCTGCTAGGAGCCTCGGTAAGCTCCCGTATATAGACCCCTCACGTATCGGTATATTCGGATGGAGCTTTGGGGGATACATGACCCTAATGAGTCTCTCTGAGGGATCAGGGACTTTTGCCGCAGGAGTAGCCGTAGCTCCTCCGACAGATTGGAGACTCTATGATACCATCTACACAGAGCGTTATATGCGAACCCCTCAGGAGAATCCCAAGGGCTATCGCGAGACCTCTGTACTCAGCCATGTGGAGAGGCTCCAAGGTCGCCTACTGCTCATACAGGGATCGGCTGATGACAATGTCCACATGCAAAACGTCATGCATCTCGTACCGGCTCTCGTAGCTGCCGACAAAGACTATGACATGATGATCTACACCGATAAGAATCACAGCATATACGGGGGGAATACCCGCTACCATCTCTACTCTAAGGTGATTCGATTCTTTCAAAACGCTTTGGGAGCTCAGTAAGCATGGCAATAATGGATAGAAATCAGAAGCCCTTTCGCCCACTGCGAAAGCCTGAGTGGCTCAAGATCCAACGCGGGAGCATAGGGAGCTATACTCATACCGCAGCATCTATAGAGGAGGGTGGTCTGCATACCATCTGCTCCGGGGGCAACTGTCCTAACCGTGCAGAGTGCTGGAGCAGAGGGACTGCCACCTTCATGATCGGGGGAGCTGTGTGTACAAGGGCGTGCCGCTTCTGTGCCACACCCTCTTCAGCTCATCCGGCGCCTCCGGATCCGGAAGAACCTGTGCGTGTGGCTGAGGCAGTCAAAGAAATGCGACTGAGATATGTGGTACTCACCTCCGTGGACAGAGATGATCTGCCTGACTATGGGGCTAACCACTGGTGTAGCACCATCGCTGCGATTCGTGAACTATGCCCCAATGTGGTGATAGAGGCACTGGTGCCTGACTTCAACGGAGACAAAAAATGCTTGGAGCAGATCTGCAGCATCCACCCGGAAGTGGTGGCACACAACCTGGAGACAGTACGTAGACTGACCCCCGAGATACGGCACAGAGCTAAATATGATCGCAGTCTGGAGGTGTTGAGATATCTCTCAGATCATGGAATGGTAACGAAAACCGGCATTATGGTAGGCTTGGGAGAGACTCCTGAGGAGGTAGAGGAATTGATGAGGGATGCTGTGAATGCCGGCGTATCAACCCTTACGATAGGACAATACCTGCAGCCTACCAGGCACCATGCAAACGTCATAGAGTACGTGACGCCTGAGCAATTTGCAATGTACAAGGTCCGAGGCGAGGCTTTAGGTCTGGTGCATGTGGAGAGTGGTCCTCTGGTGCGCTCCTCCTATTTGGCAGACAGGCAGTTTGAGAAAGCTCACAAGCAACTCAAAGATCTTTGAGGAGGTCACTGAATCTGACTCTCGTGAGAATAACTTATCTTAGGAAACGAAATGATTAGAAAAGCAATATGAATAATAGCTCTACCTCGCTCAGGAACTCTTTGTGTGTAAGGGGGATGGCACTTCTGGGCCTCCTCGTATCTATGGCGTCATGCGGTATATTTCAGACGACCGAGCGTCACATTCCGTCAGATACTACCCCCAATGATATTCTGCTTATAGGCACCTATACCGATGCCTCTTCGGAAGGGGTCTATAGCTTTTCTATAGATGTAAAAGCCCTGCAAGCTGATCATATAGGGACCTTTAAGAGTCCTAATCCTTCCTATTTGACGCTGGATGAGAAGCGATCCATCCTCTTCATGGTGAATGAAACGGAGGATCAACCATCGGTGACTGCTGCCAAGATGGATAGGATGACGGGGGAGCTCAAGAAAATCAACACTACTCCGACTTTAGGAAAATCTCCTGCCTATATTACGTATAACGACGGTGCGGTAGTCACTGCCAACTATGGTGGAGGAAGTATCACGCTGATAGAGGTCAATAAGGATGGTTCGCTTGGTACCCCTGACTGGCGTATTGAGCTGGGAAAGGAGGGGGAATCCCACCCTCATGCTACTGTCTTTCAGCCGGGAGCCCAATGGCTCTACGTCACGGATCTGGGACAGGATAAGATCTTTCGCTTCAATTACCGCAAGAAGGTGCCACCCCTAACCATAGATAGCAATGTCACCTCCCTTCCCAAGGGATCAGGTCCTCGCCACATCATCTTTGACCGCCAGGGGAAATATGCATACTTGGTCAATGAACTGAAACCATCTGTAGTGGTATTCTCAGTGAGTGATCAGGGACTTGAGCAGATCCAGGAGGTATCCACAGATACACGGAGTGCTAGGGGGGGAGGTCACATAGCCCTATCGCCGGATGGGAGATTTCTCTACACTTCGCATCGCATACAGGGAGATGGGATAGTAGTGTTTAAAGTAGATCCCAACTCCGGGAAACTCACTCGTATAGGATTTACTCCCACAGGAAAGCACCCTCGTCATTTTTCTTTCAGTCCGGATGGAAAATATATTGCCGTAGCATGTAAGGATGCAAGTAGTATAGAGTTCTATCAGAGAGATTTAAACACCGGTCTCCTCACCAAAAAAGAGATGAGAATACAGGTCTCTCATCCGGCTTTTGTATTATGGCATAAGGCTCGCTAATCAGCGCTCTTAAAAGGCCACCCGGAGGGAGATATATTTTCAATATCAGACACTTGGCTACCGTGCGTAAATACATTTATGCATGGGGCATAGGATTTTAGTGACCTCATAACAAAAAGTAGGGAAAGGCCCCCAAACTTGGAATTATGGAATCTTTTTTACTAAATTGATGGTCGCTAATACAAATGAAATAACTAATCAACAGTAGTACACTATGGGTTATCCAAGGTTTTTCTCCACAGTATTTTCTACCCAAAGATGGTTTGGAGTGGGAGTATTTCTTCTTTTTTCCGGGATGAGTGTGCAGCTGGAGTGCTCTCAGCTCCAAGCTAGCCCACGAGGGTCAATAATGCACGTGCAACAGCAAAAGAAATTGCTGCTAGGTGTAGTCTCGGATATCAAAGGAGATCCACTCCCCGGTGCCGTAGTACGCGTCAAGGAACGTCCCGGTGCAGGAGCCACTACAAACCAGAGGGGGGAGTACAGAATCGAACTACAGCCGGGAGACAAGACAATTATTGTCAGTCTGGTCGGTATGAAAACGCAAGAGATCAAGATTGGTGATCGATCTAAGATTGACATCAAGCTTCAAGAGGCGGTAGACGAGCTCAGCGAAGTCGTGGTCACAGGGATCTTCACGAAAGCTAAAGAGAGCTATACAGGAAGTGTAAGCACCATCAGCAAGGAAGATCTCAAGACTTATCGAGCACAGAATCTGGTGCAGACGCTCAAGAACATCGATGCATCCATCAACTTCCCTATCAATAATATTGTGGGGAGTGACCCAAATCAACTACCCAACATCCGCATCCGTGGGAATAGCTCTTTGCCCTCTATCGGAGATTATCAGACCGGGGCAATGGCAAATGCTAATATGCCACTCATCATCATGGATGGCTTTGAGATACCGATCCAAAAGCTGATGGACTACAATGAGGAGGAGATCGAGAGCATCAATATCCTTAAGGATGCCAGTGCTACGGCAATCTATGGTTCGAGAGGTGCCAATGGTGTCATCGTCATAGTGACAAGACAGCCTGAAGCAGGTAAGCTGAAAGTCTCTGCCACTGCCGGATTAAACTTGGAACTTCCGGATATCAGCTCCTATCATCTGCTGGATTCGCGTGGAAAGCTTGAGGTAGAAAGGCTGGCAGGCCTCTACAATAACCCCAAGAGACCTACACGACAGATAGAGCTGGATAGATACTATGACGAAAGACTACGTACCGTACTCAGTGGCGTGGATACCGACTGGCTGCGAGTACCCCTGCAGACAGGCGTGGGTCAACGATACAATGTTCGTCTCGAAGGGGGGAGCAGGGAATTTCGCTGGAGCACCGGCGTAAACTATAATAATGTCACAGGTGCCGTGAAAGAGTCGAGTAGAAACTCCTTCAGCGGAGATATCACCCTAGCATACTATGTAAGCAATCTGATCTTCCGCAACAATACCTCCATCTCCAATGTCACAGGCGAGAATAGTAAGTATGGCAGCTTCCAGAAATTCGTGGATCAGCAGCCTTACGATCCCATCTATGACAAGAATGGCAAACTGGTACGATACTATCAGAATCTGGATCACTCTGCCTTAAAGCAAAATCCATTGTACGATGCCCAGCTAAACTCTTTTGACATCAACAAGGACTTTAGTGTAACGAACAACTTCACCATAGACTGGACCCCTATGGAAGGGTTGCGGTCTGTAGGACGCTTGGGAATCTCTAAGATGATAGGACGATCGGATGTCTTCCTCCCTGCTGAGCACTCCAAGTTCATTGGCAATGAGTTCCGAACAGCTGAAGGGATCCTAAGGCGAGGTACTTATCAGTATGGCACACGGAACAGTTTTACCCTAGATGGTAATGTGACCACCAGCTACTCCAAAGTATTTGCTGAAAAGCATAATCTATACGCCGGAGTTGACTTCTCAGTGGCAGAGACACGTTCCGAGTCGGTTGACATCAAAGCCGAAGGGTTCACCAATCAAGATCTTAACAGCCTAGGAAATGCGCTGCAATATGAGAAGGGAGCTACCCCCAGAAGCTACGAAAGCATAGGCAGAAGAGTAGGCTTCACCGGCAACTTGAACTACATCTACGACAATAGATATTACGTGGATGCCAGCTATCGTATCGATGGGAGCAGCCAGTTCGGTTCGAATCGCAGATTTGCCCCCTTCTGGAGTGCCGGTGCAGGCTGGAACATCCATAACGAACAGTGGGCTAAGCCCTTCAACAGCAAGGTAAATCTCCTACGTCTCAAAGGGTCTGTAGGAGCTATCGGGTCCATCGACTATGACCGCAACAGTGTGATCACCAGCTATACCTACCCTTCCGGCTATCGTTATCTGGCATGGAATGGTGGCTACCTCACTCGCTGGGGTAATCCGGACCTTACATGGCAGACTACCCATATGCTTTCGGGTGGGATAGAGTTCGGATTTTTCCAAAACCGTATCAATGGTAGAGTAGAATTCTACAACAAACTGACCGATGCACTTACCTCTCGGATGGACTTACCTCTGGCAAAAGGTTTCTCCAGCTACGATGCCAATATCGGAGAGGTCCTCAACTATGGGGTGGAAACCTATCTGAATATCTATCTCTTCAGGGACTTTGACCGGGAGTTCAACTGGCTCCTAGGTGGTCAGCTGGTGTATGACCAGAGCAGAATCACGAAACTCTCTGATACTATCAAGGCTCAGACTGAAGAGGCTATCCGCAAGGGTAATGCTGTAGATTACCTGTATGAAGAAGGACGTCCTGTCACAAGTATTTACGCAGTCAGGTCTTTGGGGATTGACCCTGCTTATGGAAACGAGATATTTCTCGACAAGAATGGAAATCCCACAACGACTTACAATCCGGCAGCCAAGGTCTTCATAGGGGATGGATCTCCCAAATTCAGGGGGATCGTCAATTCAACTCTCAATTGGAAGGGGCTCAGCTTCAATATCTCCGGCACATTTCACTGGGGTGGCTGGCTCTTCAACTCCACTTTGCAGCAGAGAGTGGAGGTGACTCCGGATGTTATTTCGGCAATCAATGTGGATGATAGAGTTCTTAGCCAGCGTTGGCACAATCCCAATGATGCTGTTTTCTTCCAGAATTTTGAATCTAACTACAACAACCAGGCGACCTCCCGCTACGTCATGCGTGACAATGTCTTCGAGATTCAAAGCATCAACCTAAGATACAGATGGGACAATGAGTGGCTTCGCAATACCACGAAACTCAACTCCATGACCTTCTCTGTGAATATGAACAACATTGCTTACTTCTCCAGCATCCGACAAGAGAGAGGTACAGCATATCCTTTTGCCCGCAATGTGGTGGCTTCACTATCCCTTATCTACTAATCTTCTCTCTACATTAAGATCAATCAGACAATGAAGACGAAACAATATAGTTATCTAATACTCCTTACAGCACTGTCATTGTGGCTCTCCGGCTGCTCCAAATTTTTGGATGTCAGACCCCGCAATGAGGTACCCCGAGAAGAGATGTTTCAGAAAGAGTCCGGATTCAGGGACGCTCTCACAGCTTGCTACATCAAGATGACGAACGAAACTCTCTACGGACGCTATCTCACCATGGAAGCCACAGAGCATCTCGCTAATCTATGGCTGCGCCCTAATCCTCAACACCAAGAGCAATATCTCCTCCAATCCCACAACTACAACACCACAATCATCCTGGAGCAGACTAAGGCTATCTATGGAGATATGTACAACATTATAGTCAATGCCAATGTACTTCTCACAGAGCTCAAGAATCGGGGAGACCTCATAGAGAATCCCGTCCAGAAGAAGGTGATAGAGGGAGAAGCCTATGGGATACGCGCCATGCTTCATATGGACATACTGCGTCTATACGGGCAGGTTCCCAACAACCCCACCATCACTCGACAGCTTTACTACTGCTATGTGGATGATCTCAAAGCTCCTCTCCAGATGTGCAGCTATGACGAATTTGTGAGCAATGTTGAGAAGGACTTCCTAGCTGCCGAAGCTCTTCTGGCCGATTCAGACCCGGCACGTGAATATTCCTTTGACCAGCTCAATGGACTGGCTCCCGAGAGCGAATCCATAGAGGTAGATATTTTGGATGATTTCTTGCGTTTTAGGCAGCAACGCCTCAACCTCTATGCCGTGCAGGCTCTGATGGCAAGATTCTACCAGTATATAGGAAATACCGCCAAGGCCTCTGAGTATGCACATAAAGTCATCGATGCCACTGTGAACGGGAAGCCTGTGGTCAAACTTTCTACCAAAGATGATGCTGCCAAGGCGTACCACGGCTCACCCTCCGAGGCCCTCTTCCTCCTCAATGATTCCCGCCTGGTGACTCGCAGTGTGCCTATCGTCGGAGGTGCTCCCGGCTACAGCCTCAGTGCCGGCTCACAATCCTATCTCACGGAAGATATGCTCACCAGTGGCATTTTCAATAACACCAACCTAGAGTCGGATGCGCGCTACACCTATCTCTGGGAACGTACTACAAACATCAATAATGTTCGCTACCCTACTACCAAGAAATACTACTACCGCGAGCTCCCCGGAGGGGGTATTACCGATGCTGAACGTCGTGAGTATTCATTCTCTATCAATAAGCAACAAGTGATCCCCATCATCCGCCTCAGTGAGCTCTACCTCATATTGATGGAGAATAGTAGGGATCTTGCAGAATTAAATTCCCTCTACAATACCTACATGAGATCCAAAGGAGTCATCCTTGCCAAAGATCAATTTGCCTCCCTTTCAGACTTCAAGCAGCAACTCGTCAACGAATACATTCGCGAATTTATCGCCGAAGGACAGGTATTCTATCTCTACAAGAGGTTAGGAACGAAGAAGATGAAGTTCCAAACAGACTCTATGACTGAAGAGCAGTATCTCTTCCCTATCCCCGAATCTGACAGAATTGATGAAGAATCCAAATAAGTGGCATACTATGAATACTTTTAGATACAGACTTATACTATTTTCTCTTCTGGGACTTTTCGCTCTTCTCCACACGAGTTGTGAGAAGGATCTCCCCATATACGATGTCCAGAAGGGGATGATATCCTTTCAGGGTAAAAACCTTGGGACACTAACTTACAGCTTTGTCTTCAAGCCTGCCAATGTCCTTAAAGATACTTTATGGGTGGATGTCGCTCTGACTGGTTACCTCTCCGATGTCGACAGATACTATTCCCCGGTACAGGTGCTCCCGAATAGCTCTTCAGACAATTCCACCTCTACTGACAAGCAGGTTTCTCACGCTGTAGCCGGCAAACACTATGTGTCGTTCGATGATCCTGATCTCAAACCCTTCTACAAGATTGCTGCAGGAGAGCGTTCAGGTCGCATGCCTATCGTTCTGCTGAGAGACCCTTCGCTCAAGACTGAAAATAACGTTCTTCTCCACGTAACATTCAAGGAGAACGAGGACTTCACCCTGGGACCCACCTCCAATCGGGATCGACTATTCATCATTTCGGACAAGCTCGTACGTCCCAATCTCTGGGAAAGCGATGGTTTGTTGTACTACTATCTAGGATCCTACGGTCCCGTCAAGCATCAATTCATGATCGATGTCACCGGCAAACTTTGGGATGATGACTATATCTTCAAGACTACCGGCATTGAGATTGGGAAATGGGACGTGGATCAAGAGCAGCTTCGCAGCTTCCAGCTCATGTTTGCCCGCAAACTTAAGGAGTATAATGATGCCCATCCGGATAATATCCTCAAGGAGGAAAATGGAAACCCGGTCTCCTTTGAAGGAGGATCTTTATAATCTTCAATTTACTAATCTTGATACAATTCTATAAGCTATGAAAAGGCGAAATCTCTCTCTGAGTTTGGCTCCCTCCATCATATTAAGCCTCTTTATGACCCTTGTATCCTGCACCAAGGATACACCCTGTGAATCGTGCCAAGCCAATCCCGATAATCTACCTAAGCTGGAGGTTAAGGATCTTCCCGGAGAAGTCCGTATCGCCCCCAGGAGCAATCTCAAGCTCTCAGCCACTGTCAATGGTGAATCACCGGACATGGAATATCGATGGTTTATCATAGACCCGATACGCGAAAAGACCCATATGTCCGAAGTTTTCTACACTGCTGACACCATCAGCAAGGAGAAGGATCTCGACTATTACGTCAGCCTCAAAGCCGGACGCTATATCCTTGGCCTCAAAGTCACTGACAACAATACCGGGGTCAGCTCCATCAGTACCACAGATCTTGAGGTCTCTACCCCCACATCTCGCGGCTTCTACATCCTCAAGGAGAATGCCCAGGGAGACACCGATATAGATCTCTTCTCACCGGAAGTTCCCAACACCTCCTCTACCGGCAATCTATTCTTCGACGATCTACTGAAGAATAACAAGGGGTCAGCATTACCCGGAAAGCCTCTCACCATAGGTGTCATGTACTCCCAGTATCATCTTGATCTCGAGAGGTTTGAGGCAGGAGAGGAGGAGATGACCTTCAGTACTACTCTCTGCATCACCACTCAGGAGGATAGTGTGATATTCATCACTACCAGTGAGCTAGCTGATATCTACCCTGATGGGCGCATGTTCTACATACCTCGCGACAAAGGATTCAAGCCAATTCGAGGATTCAGCAATCTGTTTAGTTCCATGCTCTTATCCAACCAAGGTATCCACTCAGCATACCACCAATTAAGTGGTTCGGGGGGGCGTGGTATCCTCTCTGAAGCTATTGGTGAGCCTGCCACCGAGCATGTAGTCAGCAACTCCAGTGGTCTCGAGCAGTACTACTGGTCATCCAATCAAACCGGAGCCTACGCCATGGACTACAATGCCGAAGTATACCCCGTAGATGGAATGCCCGGAGAGCTACGTAAGATGGAATGCCTCTCAGCCGGCTGCTCCCAAGTAGGCTCCCAGGAAGCCATTCTCTACTTCCTCCTTCAGAGTAGCCAATCTCCCCATACTCGTTACCTAGCCTATATTGATGAGGAGCAAGGGACCTTTATGAAGGCAGATACCATCCCCGCTTCTTTGCCTCTCTCCACAGCCAAGGTTTTTGCTGCTTGCACCCGATCAGCCAATCTTATATACTACACTGACGGGTCAAAGTTGCACGGTATGACGCTCGATAAATCCATGAATGATAGGATCCTTCCTCTCCAGGGCATTGGAGCCGGCGAAGAGATCACCTACCTCAGCAACAGATACTGGATCTACAAGAAAGATAAACCCTTCAACTTTGATTACCTCATCGTGGGTACTCAGAAGGGTGATGCGTACACCATCTACTTCTACAACCTCTTGGGCGGTACTCCGGACGGTGCACCTGTCCACAAGATCTCCGGCAAGGGCATCGTCAGGATGGTAGACTATGTATCCACCAACGTCGCAGATTACGATGGACTCATCTCCTATCCCATCGTAGATATATAATTTCCCACTACATATATATTCAAGCAGAAGGGAGCGCAGGGTCAAATCCTGCGCTCCCTTTACATATCTTACCGTAAGGGTCTTCTCAGTTTATGGTGAATCAATAGACATGCCCTTCGCCGGTCATCTCTGTGCGAGTGATCTTATGCAGGTCTATCTGCCTCCATGCGTAGTAAATATATGCCAGCACGAAAGGAATAAGGATAGATACCCACGCCATCGTGGTGAGTGTAAACTTCGATGAAGAACTATTGGTGATGGTCAATGAGCTCTGTACGCTATCGGGGGAGAAGTAGTAGGAGGTATGGTTCCACCCTGCCAAAAGGAGTAGAGTAAGCACGGTGATCACCACTCCGATACCGTGAAACCATATACCCTTGTGGAACTTAGCATCAAAGTAGGTCTTACCTATGCCATACAGCACAAGCACCACCCCGATCAGGAGCGTTACGATCAGGTAAGGCATCTGTATGAGGTTATTCAGATAGATACCCTTTTCTGCAGAGATCACACCGGTCTGAGGATCCTCACGATATCCTGTAGCGAAGAGGAGATATCCCAAGAAAGCCAAGAAAAGTACCAGGAATACCACAGCATTCCACAGCAGCCGCTTACGCGCGGTCCTAGTGACTCGCTCATCATGGATATTATTGATGAAGTAGAGCAATCCCGTCACCCGTGATAGGAAGAGTACGGCGACACCCAGCACCAGATTCCAGGGATTCAGCACTGCTTCCAGTCCGTGGAGCTGAACACCGTTGTAGGGTAGCCACTGCGATATCACGGTCTGATTCGGATCCAGTATGGCATCCTTATTTACCACAAAATTCGCTCCCGTAAAGAAGGTTGCCACAGCAGCACCCAACAGTACAGGTGCCAGTATACCGTTGATGAATAGAAACACCTGGAAGGTACGTGATCCCCACACATTCCCTCTCCTATTCTGATACTCATAGGATACAGCTTGCAGGACGAAGGGGATCAAGATCAAGATCCACACCCAATATGCCCCCCCGAAGCTGGTGGAGTAGAAGAGTGGAAAGGAGGCAAAGAATGCACCCCCGAAAGTAACCAAGGTAGTGAAGGTAAACTCCCACTTGCGTCCGGTAGAGTTCACCAGCATGCGGCGATCCAGTTCATCCTTACCGAGGGAAAAGATGAAGGTCTGTCCACCTTGCACGAAGAGTAGGAATACCAAGAGGGCACCTAGCAGAGATACTAGGAACCACCAATATTGTTGGAGGAATAAATAGGTTGTGTCCATTGGAATATAGTTTTTAGAGGTCAGAGTTTTCTACACGTATCACTCTCTCATCCCGGCGATCCGTAGGGAGATTGGGACCCTGCTTGATAGCCTTAAACATGATGCTCAGCTCAGCGATGAGCAGCACCGTGAAGAGGATCAGGAAGATGAAGAAAGTAGTCTGTACAGCACTTGCCGGGAGCTTGGATACTGCCACATGTACCGGAAGGATATCCTGAATTGCCCAAGGCTGACGCCCCATCTCAGCCACTACCCATCCGGCTTGGGAGCAGATATATACTAGGGGCACACAGACTATCGCAACGATATGGAACCAGCGCTGCTTGTAGAAGTCTCTATACCGCTCCTCCTTGCGCAGGGAGTAGAGAGCCCAAGCAAATACCAAAAGGAAAACGAAAGAGAGACCCACCATGACTCGGAAGCTGTAATAGAGCAGAGAGACATTGGGCACCAGATCCGTGGGATTTTTGATATAGCCGTATCCGAAGTAGTCAAAGTTATCCTCAAGTGTCTTGAGAGCCTCCTTGGCTTCAGGAGAATTCTTATCGGGGTTCTGCCTGTACTGAGCCAGAGAGGTGATAGCCAGCTTGCCTCTCTCTATCTTTTCATGAGCCGAAAGTGCCGTCTTACCATCCTGAGTGGTATATCCACCATCCAGCAGATCCTTGATACCCGGTACGAAGGAGTTGAAGTCTCTATTGGAGAGGAAGGAGAGCATCCTGGGTACTCCTATATTGAAGATGTAGGGAGGAGTGGCATCGGCATAGTCATCCTTATCGGGATTCACCATACCTATCACGCTCAGCGATACTCCATTGGAGCCCACATAGTGGTTTTCCATCGCTGCCAGCTTCATAGGCTGATGCTTAGCCACCTGATTTCCGGCAAGGTCACCGGTGAGGATAGCCAGGATGATCGCCAGCAGACCCAGCTTGGAGGAGATCTTGATGCTCTCTACTGCCATGCGGTGATGTCTATCCTTCACCAGATACCAGCAGGAGATAGCCAAAGCCACTATAGAACCCAGCACCCAAGAGGAAATCACGGTATGGAAAAACTTCACTACGGCAACCGGCGAGAATGCCACAGCAAAGAAGTCGGTCATCTCCGTACGAAGGGTGTCGGGATTAAAGTCCATCCCTGCAGGGTACTGCATCCACGAGTTGGCGACGAGGATCCACCATGCGGAGATCGTCGCTCCCACGATGGTCAGCCACGTAGAGGTTAGGTGGAAACGCTTCGAGACCTTGTCCCAGCCGAAGAACATCACGGCGATGAAGGTAGCCTCCATGAAAAATGCCAGGATCCCTTCTATAGCTAGAGGAGCACCAAAGATATCTCCCACAAGCCAGCTGTAATTGGACCAGTTGGTACCGAATTCAAATTCAAGGATCAAGCCCGTAGCGACTCCGATGGCAAAATTGATACCGAAGAGCTTTTGCCAGTACTTAGCGGTCTCCTTCCACATGAGGTCACCACTCTTATAGTACTTAGTCTCCGCTATTGCCATGATCACGCCCAGACCCAGAGTCAGGGGGACGAAGAGCCAGTGGTAGATTGCCGTCAGGGCAAACTGCGCTCTCGACCAGTCAATAAGTGTGTTGTCGATTAAGAACATAGCTTTCTGATTTAGAGGTGTATGATGACTATTTTATCTATAAATGAATAGTTTGAAATGAACCGAAGCGTTAGTTCGCAGCCTCCTCTTCGAGATAGAGCTGATCTGCTACATAGTCAGCCTTGGCAGTATTATCTCCCTTCTGAGCAAGGTAGTTAGGGAAGAAAAAGACCCTCAGGATCGCAAACATAATAAAGAGCTTGATCAAAATGATAGCCCAGAGGGTGCGTCCATGTCTCGACATTCCCTTGAACCCATCTAGGTAAAATCGGTAGACCCTGGTGATCCAAGGCGCTTGGGAGGATCTATCTGCCGGAGTGCTCATATGCTGTATTTCAGGCTATTGAGTGAATAATTTTCAGATAAAGACGCCACAATGGTCCTATCATGGGTGCTAATTTATAAATCATCCTTTGAGAGACCAAATAAAAAAGAGGATTTTAAAGGCAATTTGTCAAATTACATCCCCTAAATCCACTATTATTGTCCACAATATAGCGGTTTATTGGTGATTGTGTACCCAATTATAGTGAATCCCGGATAATCTCTATATACTTTACATGCAGACCCTCTCAATGGAATGATATTGCCCCCAAAATTGCTCCGGGAAGGGAGTAATTCAAAAGGACGGCTTTTCTCTCCAAAAAAGGCGGGGTAATTCGAAAAAAACGTCCGAGTAATTTCGAAATTAGACGGACATTTTTTCGCCGAATATTAAGAGTCTCCTAATCCCTTATTCCAAGCGGGTTTGAGACCAATTCCAAGCAATGACCATTAAGATATTTTGACATCGTGGTTTCCCGCAACATCAGGGTACATTTTTCGCCAAACTCCATGAACCTTTTCTTCGCACCCTCAACGCCAATCACCCCCAACGATAGAGAGGGGATATTTTCAGTATCTTTGCCCCGACACGAAGACCCTCAATACCGGGGGCAATCGTCACCCCCTCTATAGGAGAATAGATGGAGAGAGAGCCCAACGATATTCCTTCCCCCGAAACCTCTGTCCCTGCTCAGAAGAGACGTTCCCGTCGCATCCTGTGGTGGATAGTGGGGATTTTGCTTTCTCCTCTAGTACTGATATTGATAGTAGGTCTGCTCCTATATCTCCCTCCCATTCAGCGTAAGGTAGTCAACTACGCCTCCACCAAAGTTTCTGAAGCCTCCGGATACAACATATCCATTGGAGATGTACACATAGCCTTCCCCCTAAAAGTAAAGGTAGGTGAGGTCTTAGCACGCTCAACCTCCGGGGATACCATAGCCTACCTGGATCGCGCCGACGTCAACGTGGCGCTGATTCCACTGCTGAATGGGAATATCCATGCCTCGGGAGCAGGTCTCGAAGATCTCCGTCTACACTACTTCTCTCCGGATTCACTCTTATCCATCGTGGGGAAGGTGGGCTCACTCAACGTCACGGGATTCGCTTACGATGGCACGTCTCAGTTGATGGATGTCTCCAAGATTTGGCTCAGTGATACAGATGTGACCGTCTTCAATGGGGACACGGTACCGAAAAAAGATACCACGCAAACCAAAAGCAGACTCCGTATACACATCGATGATGCCAAACTGGAGAATGTCCTTGGCTCCTATGCTCAGGTAAGGGATTCAGCACTCGTCAATGTGCATATACATGAAGGGCGCATCTACAAGGGAGATGTCAATCTAGATAAGGAGTACTACACTGCAGAGAAGATTAGGCTGGATACTCGCCTCTACCGCATTGGTGCCAATATTGAATCTCTCCCTCTTCCCTGGGACGTTCGACTCAACGCCTACAAGCCCTACTATGATAGTCTCTACATTCACGCCAAATTCCACGAACTGGCATACACTACTGCCGATCACTGGGGGGTCACGAACTTAACCGGAGAAATCACAATAGACTCCACCCGCTTGGAGGCTAAGGATCTCGTCCTAGAGATGCCGCGCTCCGGGGTGGAGGCTGATGTGAGCGTGCCCATGCGCCATTTCGTTCCGGATACTGTGGGAGACTTTAGGGCAGATATACGAGGAGATATATACCTGCGCGAGTTCCAACGCTTCCTCTCCAAAGGTCAGGAGATTCCGGATCGCCCTGTCAAGATCGATGTGCAGGGAGAGGGACAGCTCAACGATAAAGTCACACTGAAGGGGTTTGTCCATGCCGATGACATGGCGGATCTCAGGCTGGATGGCGTGGCGTACAGACCCATGGACTTCCTTCGTAGGGATATCAAGGCTGACTACAATCTCGTCATCGGGAACCTAATGGACTATCTCCCCACCCTGGGTGTCCAAGCATCATCATGGCGCATACCCTCAGGTACCCGCCTCAATGGAGAGCTGACCTACTCACCACGCAAAGCTGCCACCAAGTCAGTACTCACTACCCCCGCCGGAAGTCTGACGGCAGAAGGGTATTTCGCCCCACCGGCAAAGGAATTCAAGGGATATGTGACGGTGAATCAGATGGATCTCAGACAATTCCTCCCCAACGATACGTTGACTTATCTGGATGGACACCTCATTGCAGAAGGGCATGGTACGGATCCCTTCTCCATCCACACACGGGCAGACCTCTTTGTGATCCTTGACTCCGTGATATACAAGGGTATGCCCTATAGGGATATCACCCTTCTCTCCAAGCTGAAGGAGCACCAGTTCTTTGCGGCACTCAATAGTGACAATGAGGGTCTGAGCCTGACCGCCCAGGTGGATGCCATCCTCAAGAAGAAGGATGTGCAGGGCTCTATCAATGTAATGGTAGACACCATAGCGCCTTCACGCATAGGGCTGAAGTCCGGTATCCTGCGGGGAGCTTCCTTTGAGCTGAGAAGCACCTTGTTGAGTGACCTGAAGGAGTACTACGACTTTAAAGGTGAGCTGGAAAACAGCATTATCGAAACGGACAAGAGAATCCTTGAGCCGGGAAATATTTATCTCTCGGCACTCTCCACCAGTGATTCACTGAGGGCGAATGTCCGGAGTGGCGACTTGGTAGCTGACTTCCGTGCGGAAAATGGGCTTAAGGACTTCCTCAATCGTGTAAAGTATGTGTCCAAAGAGGTGGAAAAGATCACGGTGGACACCGTAGCGATACGCAATATGCGTCCTTGGATAGACAACTATCCCACAATGAAGCTCAGCGTGAATATGGGGAGGGAGAATCCCGTGCGATACTATCTCGACGAAAGGCGTATAGGATGGAGAAACTTCTCGCTTAACCTGGGAACCACCACGCAGGAGGGTTTGACGGGTGATATTTACGTCAACAGCTTTCAGAAAGACACCTTCCGAATCGATGAGATGGATATGCTGATACGTCAGGATACAGCCTTCTTCTATACAGTGGCATCAGCACATAAAGAGCGGTTTAGAAACCAAAAGCCGTTCAATATTATGCTCTCTCTGAATACCAATATCAAGCGTACGGAACTCTACACAAATTGGAAGGATTCCAAGGAGCAGGAGTTTTTTCAGCTAGGTATGGATGTGACCAGAGGGCAAAATCATGACTTGACGGTTAGATTCACACCGGATCCCCCCATTTTGGCGTACAATAGATTTGAGGTGGTGGGAGACAACTATGTCCTCATACCGAGCGACGACAAACTTCCCATTCGGGCAAATATGAAGCTGGTATCGGATCGGGATGCCTCCATAGTGGTAACAGACTCCGTAACTACTGCCGGATCCTCCGTCAACCTGAAGATCAACAACTTCGGGCTGGAGCGTATCAAGAGTCTTGCCATTGTTCCGGATATGGACGGTATACTCAACCTCAATGCAGCATGGGTCAAGGCAGAGATGGGCAATATCTTTGCCGGAGACTTGGGGATCAAAGGCTTCCACTTCAGGAGGATGCCTGTGGGTGATCTGCGTGTCACAGGAGGGTTAACTCCTCAGAAGACCGGCAACTACATCATTGCGGACTTGGCTTTAGATGGAAAGAAAGTCGGCGACACAGAGCTCTTTATGCCTAAGTCAAAGAGTGAAAAGACTCGATGGGAAGCGAAGGTGGATAATCTGCCCATGGAGAAGGTGAACCCCTTCCTCCCAAAGAATTATGCCGACGTCACAGGTTATCTGGACGCTCACCTCTACAATTACAATACCAATACCTCCATCATTACAGCACACACCGGGAATATCAATGGCGAACTGGTGCTGAAAGAATCTTCTCTCTTCGTACCCCGTCTGAATGAGCGCTACAAGCTGGATCAAGATCCCATTCAGGTGCGTGAAAACATCCTTTACCTGCGTGATTTCGGCATCTCTACAGATAAAGACAATCGACTGGTGACCGATGGTACCGTCTCCCTTACGCCCAATCTTCCGCTGGATCTTCGTATCACGGGACGTGACCTTCGACTCCTAGACTCCAAGCAGACGACCCAAACCTCCCTCTTCGGTGTGATAGGAGTGGATACCCGGCTGCAACTTCAAGGTCCTGCCAAGACACTCAACGTGACAGGGGATCTCTCTATCAATGGGAATACCAATGTCACCTATGTTTCTCAAGATGGGGAGCTTCAGAAGAGAGACAGGTTTGCGGGGCTGGTGGAGTTCACAGACTTCAGCGATACCCTCTTTGTGGTGAAGAAGAATGCTGTGGACAGTCTCTCGCTGGGAGGGATGAACGTGAGACTCAACCTGCACATAGATCCGGCTGTGAGAGTGACGGCACTTCTCAATAGAGACGAATCCAACAAGGTCTCCATACAGGGGGGAGGAGATCTCAACTTCTCCATGCCTCCCTATGGTAAGATGTCTCTCGCCGGAACGTACGAAATCAGAGAAGGATATATCCACTACAGTCTGCCCGGCATGGGGAAGAAACAATTCACAGTGGATCGAGACAGTAGAGCCATATGGAGTGGTGATCTGCTCAATCCGGTCATCAACTTTAAGGCCACCTCTCGTGTAAAGTCCAATATATCCATGCCCGGAGAGTCACCGCGAAAAGTCAACTTCGATGTGAGCATCATCGCGCGCAATTCACTAGATGACCTGGCATTGATCTTTGATCTGGAAGCTCCTGAAGATCTCTCAATGCGCAATATCCTTGCCTCCATGACGGAAGAGGAGAGGAGCAGGCAGGCTCTGCTTCTCTTGGCTACAGGGTATTTCCTGGGAAGTCAACCCACGGGTGCCGGCTTTGATGCCAACAGTGCCCTGACCTCCCTACTTGCCAGCGAACTCAACTCCCTCGCCGGAGAGGCTTTGGATGCGGAGATAAACTTTGGAGTGGAAGAGGCTGCTCCGGAACTGGGAGGAGGAACGAACTACTCCTACAGTATTGCCAAACGATTCTACAGTGACCGTATCAGTATCGTTGTGGGTGGTAAGGTGGAGACCGGAGCCAATGCTCTCGGGTATCAGCAATCCTTTATCGATAATATCTCCCTGGACTATCGGATCGATCAGGCAGGTACTCACTATTTCCGTATCTTCCACAAAAAGAACTATGAGAATCTCTTGGACGGTGAAGTGATAGAGACCGGGGTGGGTTATGTCCTCAGACGTCGCCTCAATAGGATCCGAGATATCTTCAAATTCACCAGACCTGAAAGGCAGTTTGAGTTTTCAAAGCCCGACTCCCTGGCTATACCGGAGACCGACTCTCTGACGATGCTTGAACCTCAACCTGCCCTAGAACCGAAAGAGTAGTCCATATGTACACTGCTATAAGAAATATTATCCCACCAATCCTGCTTCTACTCCTTATCGTGGCAGGATGTTCGCCGGATAGATATATACCGAACGGAGAGCAGCTGTACAATGGGATTAAGGAGATCCACATCGAAGATCATGTATCTACTCGCAACTCTCAGGATGCCATCGCGGAGATGAAAGCCACCTTGGGCTACAAACCCAACTACAGCCTCTTGGGTAGCTACAAGTATAAGCTCCCTTTTACATTCGGATTCTACTTCAATGAGAAGTATAAGAATGATAGTACATTCTTTGGTCGCTGGCTCTACAAGACCTTGGGTACGCAGCCCGTACTGATCTCCATGGTGAATCCTTCGGGTCGTGCAGCCATTGCATCTCAGGTTCTTAGTGAATATGGATTCTTCAACAACGACGTCTCTGCTGAGATAGTGCCCAATGCAAAGGATTCTCTCCAAGCTAAGATGGTCTACAATGCCTATCTGGGTCAGCAATATCTCTACGACAGTATCCGGTATATGGTACCCATCGTCACACCGGACTCGGCTGATCTCTTCGCCTTGAAGGATAGATTGATCCACAAAGGGGAACCCTTTACGGTAAACTCTCTCGAAGGAGAACGCAATAGAATCTCCGAAATGTTGCGTAGCAGAGGCTTCTACTTCTTCAAACCCTCCAATATCATCTATAAAGCTGACACCATGATGGTCCCCGGCAAGGTTCAGCTGAAAGTCCAACTGTCGGACAAGATGCTCCCGGAGGCGTACGAACCCTGGCGCATAGGTACCATAACTTACAATCTTTATGATGGACTTGGGAGTGAACTCACAGATAGCCTACTGTATAAGGGTATACTCTTCCGCTATGCGGATCACATGCCTATACGCAAAGGGATTCTCCGACCCAAAGTCAAGATCCTTCGTGACAGTCTCTATAATGTAGCAAGGCAGAACCAGACAGTACAGCTGATCAGTCGGCTTAATACCTTTGCCTATACAGATGTAGCCTATCATCGATCGGACTCGGTGCCGAACTATCTCGATGTCATCATTAATTCGCAAGTGGATAAGCCTTACTATACCGAGCTTGAGGCCAACTTCAGGTTGAAAAGTAATAATCAGGCGGGTCCGGGAGCAGCCTTTACACTAAATAAGAAGAACCTCTTCCGAGGAGGTGAGCTGCTTAGCTTGACGGCACAGGCGAGCTATGAATGGGAAACGAATCGTGGCTCAGGCGGTAATAGTTGGGATATCAATAGTTACGAAGTCAACCTTACCGGTGCTCTCACGTTCCCGAAAGTATTGCTCCCGGTCCTCTACAACCGAGAGTTCCGCTTCCCCTCCACCACACGTCTGTCACTTTCCGGGGGAATGATCAACCGGGGACACTTCTATCGCCTGGGACAGTTTTCCGGAAGCATGGCATACAAGTTCGAACCCTCTCAAGGGATACGCCACACCTTTACGCCCATCAAGGTCACCTACAACCATCTGATGCGCAGCACAGATCGCTTCGAAGAGGTACTTAGCGACAATCCTGCTATACGGCTGGCATTCCAAAACCAGTTTATACCCTCCTTCGGATATATCTTCGGCTATCAGCTTCCGGATCCCACCTCACGTCACAACTTCAGCATGGAGCTGGGTCTGTCCGAAGCCGGGAACCTCCTCTCTCTCCTCTACCGTAATAGCAAGAATCCCAAACCTCATCACTTCTTGGGAGCTCCTTATGCACAATTTGTCCGTGGCACCTTAGAGCTGAGGTACAGTTACCGATTCAACCCAAACATTCAACTTGCTTCAAGGCTCTTCGGGGGAGCTGTCTACAGCTATGGCAATATGTTGGTGGCACCCTATACAGAGCAATTCTATGCCGGTGGAGCCAATAGTATTCGCGGATTCAATGTCCGCACACTGGGACCGGGCAGGTATATTCCTGTGACGGACGATAGGATGGCATTCTTAGACCGTTCGGGAGATCTGCGTTTGGAGGGGAATATAGAGTATCGTCAGAAGGTCGTGGGGAACCTCGAACTTGCCACCTTCATAGATGCCGGGAATATATGGCTATTGCGCCCTGATCCTCTTCGCCCCGGAGGAGAATTCAACGGCAAAGAGCTCTTTGGAGATATTGCTGTAGGCTCCGGTTTTGGATTCAGGTACGACCTTCACTACCTGGTAGTCCGTCTAGACCTCGGCATTGCTCTCCACTCACCCAACCTTGACCGCACAAAATACTTCAATACCTTTGACTCCAGTGACTGGTATGCCTTTCACTTAGCCATAGGATATCCATTCTAGATTCACTTTATCTCTTTCATTATGTCGGACGGTAGTGCTATACTGAAGCAGAAACTGGGTCAGAAGCTCAGTTCCCGACAGATCCAGCTCATGAACATGATCATGCTTCCGGTCACTGAACTTGAGCAGCGTATCAAACATGAATTGGAAGAGAATCCTGCTCTCGAGGAAGGTCGGGAAGTGGATCCCAACGACAATTCAGATACCGATGATGCTTCGGAGATATCCGAAGAGGAGATGATCCTCGGAGACTACTCCGATATAGACGATGTCCCGGATACCGAGCTGAGACATCTGGAACGTAATGCCACTCCGGGTGTGGAGATTCCCTTCTCCGAGGAGGCTACTCTTCATGAATACCTCATGGATCAGATCAGCGTCACCTCACTTGAAGGGGACGACAGAGTGATTGCCGAGTTCCTTATCGGGAGCTTAGATGATGATGGATACCTTCGGCGCGACATTGAAGGACTCCTAGATGATCTTGCTATCTATAGGAGCATCTATGCCGAGCCAGAAGATCTACAACGAGTCATTCGGGTGATACGCACGCTGGATCCTCCCGGCATTGCATCTTCAGATCTTCGCCAATGCCTCCTTACTCAGCTTCTACGCAGACCATCCTCTCCGGCAGTAGACCTCGCCATCAGGGTTCTTGAGGATCACTTTGATCTCTTTATCTCCAAGAATTACGCTAAGCTAATCCTCCTTTTAGGTATTGATGACCATCAACTTCGCGAAGCCGTCAATATCATCACGCATCTGAATCCCACCCCCGGACTGGACTTCTCCACACGACTCGAAGATAGTCTTCACACCATCATCCCCGACTTCTATGTCCATGCCCGGGAGGGTGAACTCCTTGTTTCTCTCAATAAATCCGACACTCCTGAAGTTCGTGTGGACAAGGAGTTTGCCGAACGTATGCAGCCACTCATGAACAGTGGCAGAGGAGGGTCTGCCCAAGAGCGTGAGACAGCACGCTTCGTACGTACCAAGCTCGACAGTGCCCGCTGGTTCGTGGAGATGATACGTCAGCGCAACAATACTCTCATGGAGACCATGACAGCCATCGCACGATACCAGCGTGAATACCTCCTCACCGGAGATATGCACCACCTCAAGCCGATGATCCTCAAGGATATTGCAGACGTCACAGGATATGACATCTCCACGATCTCACGTGTCACCTCCACCAAATATGTGCAGACGGACTTCGGCATCTTTTCCCTCAAACACTTCTTCTCCCCGGGTACAGTTACCGATGATGGTGAGGAGATCACCTCACGAAGGGTACGTCAGCTCCTACGCGAGATCATCGACGAGGAGGACAAGCGCAAGCCCTATCCCGATGAGATGCTGGTCTCTAAACTGAAGGAAAAAGGACTCACCGTAGCACGCCGAACAGTAGCAAAGTACCGTGATATGATGAATATCCCCGTTGCAAGACTCCGCAAAGAGATTTAAATTTGCTCCAAACCGCTTAAAATCAAAGGCAAACATCAATTATTTACTCTAACCCTAAAACTAAAAGAGAAATGAACTTCCCAGAAAATCTTAAGTACACCCAGGATCACGAATGGATCCGCCTCGAAGGTGAAGAAGCTTACATCGGTATCACCGATTTTGCTCAGAGTGAACTCGGAGAGATCGTCTACGTGGACATCGACACTGAAGGAGAATCTGTCGACAAAGGCGCTGCATTTGGTTCTATCGAAGCCGTGAAGACCGTTTCCGATCTCCTATCTCCTGCAGATATGGAAGTCCTTGAAGTCAATGCAGAGCTGGAGGATCATCCCGAGCTAGTCAACCAGGACCCTTACGGCAAAGGCTGGATAGTCAAAGTGAAAGTCGCCAACGCCGCCGATGTGGATGGTCTCATGGATGCTGCTGCCTACAAAGATCTGACCAATAAGTGAACCCCATCGTCAGCATCATCATGGGGAGTACATCTGACCTCCCCGTCATGCAGAAGTCCATGGACCTCCTGGAGCAGATGCATATACCCTTCGAGGTACATGCACTCTCGGCACACCGCACACCCAAGGAGGTTGAGGAGTTTGCCACAGGCGCCGAAGAGCGAGGTATTCAGGTGATCATTGCAGCAGCAGGCATGGCAGCCCACCTCTGTGGGGTGATAGCCTCTATGACCACACTACCCGTTATCGGAGTGCCCATCAACTCCTCCTTGGAGGGAATGGATGCCCTCTTAGCCATCGTCCAGATGCCTCCGGGCATCCCTGTAGCTACGGTGGGCATCAATGCATCCCTCAATGCAGCACTTCTTGCCGTACAGATGCTTTCACTATCTGATCCGGAGATACGCCGGAGATTTGCCGACTACAAAGCAGACCTGAAGCAGAAAATCGTCAAAGCCAATAAGGATTTGGCTGAGGTAAAGTATTCTTTCAAGACGAACTGACCTTGTCAAATCCCTTCATCCGACACACGAGATGGATCATCCTGAGGGTGGTCCATCTCTCTTTTTGTCTTCCCCGTACCGCAGAAGCATCTTTATGGCACAGGCAAAAGGCGGGATAATCCTTCCTTCATGCCGATCTATGTCTGCTTCAAGGTAAGTAGAGTCCTGTAAAGGCGCTTTGTAGCGGATTATTTGTAACTTCGGAAAGTCTTCACACAGCCTCAGCGCATGGATTGGATTCGATTTACTCTCAAGGACTTTATCGATGTTCTACTGGTAGCTACGGCTATGTATTATATCTACAAAGCCCTCAAGACCTCCGGTAGCCGTACCCTCTTTACAGGAATTATCGCCTTCATCATGCTGTGGATCATCGTCTACAGGGTGTTGGATATGAGGCTTATGGGCTCTATCATGAACCAGTTCATGAGTGTGGGCTTCATCGTCTTGGTGATCCTTTTCCAGGAAGATATCCGCAGGTTTCTCAACGCCTTGGGCTCCAAGAAGAGATGGGCATTCATCGGTAAGATACTGTCCCGAGACTCGGAGGTCTCCGTCTCTCAATCGAATGCTTCCGCCTCATTGACCCTGGCGTGTATCAATATGGCACGCAAGAAGACCGGGGCTCTGATAGTCATCGAAGGCACCCTTGATCTGGAAGCTTACGAGCATACCGGCGAACGCATCGATGCGGAGCTGAATGCCAGACTTATCGAAAACATTTTCTTCAAAAACAGTCCCCTCCATGATGGCGCCATGATCGTGAGTGAGGGGCGAATCTCTGCTGCAGGATGCATACTTCCAGTAGCTCAAAATGCCGAACTGCCCAAGGAGATGGGGCTGCGACATCGCTCCGGACTGGGCATGTCTCAGGTGTCGGATGCCAAGGTGATCATAGTCTCAGAGGAGCGTGGCAAGATCTCCGTGGCATACAGTGGGCAGGTCATGGCAGATATCACTGCAGACCAGCTCCGCATCTTTCTGGACCCTGCCATGACGGACTTGGAACAGCTCAGAGAGTCCATGAATATCTAAATACTGATTGCGTTTCATCCATGAATACTTCTATTCTCGTCCTCGTCCTATTGATTATTGCCGTCGTTCTCATCATTGCCTTGAGGAGGTCGGCAGCACGTCAGCCCGAGGAGGGGCTGAAGATATGCAAGACTACCGGCGGGCTCTGCTGTGGAGGGGGAGAAGCCTGCATCCACAAGAATCTCGAGAGAGCCTCAGAGCCTATAACTTACTTTGATGATGAAGAGCTGGATAGATTTGCAGGGCGTGATGCCGGAAGCTATGGAAAGGAAGAGGTGGGAGAGTTCGGTTACATCCTAGATACACTCCCTGCTGAGGAGACTCAGGCGTGGCTGTCAAGTCTCTCTCGGCGATCCATCACACCACCGAGAGAGATACTCCAAAGGGCTTCCGCACGGCTATCCACTACCGTTCACTAAGCAATCAACCCATGGACCTCAGCTATCTGGGTATCTTTAGTCACTCCATCATCGGAATCTTCCTGACTGCCCTGGTGACTGCCATTGTGGGATGCTACATCGTGGTACGTCGCATGGCATTCATAGCGGGTGGAGTCACTCACAGCTCATTTGCAGGATTAGGTTTGGGATTCTATCTGGGACGCTCTCCAATACTCTTTGCGATGATAGCAGCGATACTCAGTGGATTGGGCGTAGAGTACCTCTCCCGAGGCAAGCAGGTACGTGAGGACTCTGCCATAGCTGCCATATGGTCCTTAGGGATGGCACTTGGAGTGCTCTTCACCTTCCTTACTCCTGGATACTCTCCGGGACTCTCTGCTTTTCTCTTCGGCAATATCTTGCTGGTCACACGTATGGATCTGATACTGCTAGGTGTGTACCTTGTCCTTACTCTTATAGGTGTAACTCGATACTACTATCCACTGCTATTTGTGAGCTTTGATGAGGAATATGGTCGCACACGCGGGCTGCCTGTGTCTACCCTCCGCTCTCTCATGATGGTATGGACCTGCATCGGAGTAGTCTTGAGTATCCGAGCGTTGGGTATCATGATGCTGATGAGTATGCTTACGCTGCCACAGATGACGGTCAACCTCTTCACATCCGACTTCCGTAAGCTCCTTGTAGGCTCCTCTATCTTGAGCATTGTATCAGGATTTGCAGGATTAGTGTCCAGCTTCTACCTCAATCTACCCACCGGAGCGTGTACTATATTGCTGCTTTCGCTGATCTTTTTGCTTGCCAAATGGAGGCAAAATCTCCTTCATCGTGGCATCAAGAGGGCATAGATACTTCCATCTTGTATTTATTCTGCTGGCATCCCTGACCCATGTTATGGCTCAGGGAAGCCCCAATACACTCTACTATGCCCGCAAGTACCTGGCTGAGGGGACCGGGATAGTGGAGAATAGTCCTTCCCCGGACATGGCAGGATATGCTCTCCCCGCTACCCTATGTCCCTATGCAGAGGGAGATGCAGTGCCGGAACCCCTTGAGAAGTGTCTTGGTATCTGCGATAAGTACCTCCTCAAGGCTGAAAAGGACTCTTCTCACCATTCTTCTAAGAGTTCAAAGGTCTGGGGAATCAGAAGTGAAGCTCTCCTCCGGATGGGACGAATGCCCGAGGCAATCTTATCAGCACGGACATGGAAGGATAGATACCCCCTCGAAGGAGCTGCGGGAGACTATCTCATGGCAGCGGTTTGGGTGGCTGAGGGAAGAAGTTCCTTGGCGCTGACGTATCTGGTAGATGCCCCTGAGCCTCTTCGTCGTTGGCTCGAAGCATACAGGGCGGCAGAATATGGTCATTATGTGGAAGCTGCCCGGAAGTTGGAAGGAGTAGAAGTACCTCCTACATTTCAGCTGTCTCTCCTTCGCATGCGTCTTTATCTGGCACGTGTGACGGGAGATTCGGAGTCGGTCTATACGTTAGCTACCCATTTGCGTAGACTCACACCTATCGAGAAGGAGCGACATATGCTCACCCTAGACCTTAAATACCGCTCTAAGAGACCTTCCGATGAACTTTCCGGAACGATCTCTGATGGTTATGAATTGTGGAAGATCCTCCAAGGCCATGGGGATATCCTTTCCGCTCGTCTCCTGCTTACTTATCTGCTTCAGACCACTCCTGATGTCTGGCATCCTATGGCTTATGACTATCTGGAAGAGGTATTCATACGTCGGCAGCTCCCTCTCGAACTCAATATACTCTACCAAACTGCATATTTCACTTCACGTCCCGATCCCGGAGAAAAGAGGGCAACTCTCCTGGCAGCCATTGAGCAGCTACATAAAGAGCTGGAGGTAATAGAGAGCTATGAGACTATGGAGGATTTCCGGAGCAAGGACCGGCGTACACAGCAGAGATTGCTATCTAGAATCTCCGGACAGCTGCCCAACGTTCACCAACCTAAAAGCACCTCTACAGCAGACACAGAGGAGCATACTTCCTTCTTCGAAAAGTGGGGTAATGTCCCGAACGAAGACTACTGGACTCTTTCAAGAGGATCCTCAGGAATGGGTCTCAAGCCCTCCGAACAGTCTGCCACATCCTTCAAACTGCCTGGAGTGGGCAGGGAGTGGTATCGATCTACTTCGATCTCACAGGAGGAGTATCGCAAGGCTCTGCAAAGGGTCTTGGATCACCGGGAATCCCACTCTATACTATCGGAATGGAGACAATCCTATAAGGAAAAGCTTCAGGGGAGAGGATCTGAACCTATGCCTCGATGAGGATACTCCAGCGTCATATCCAGCAGCTCCTCAAGGGATCCATTGAAGATGTCTAGGTCTACAGCTGAGGGGATGCCTTCCACTCTACCCTTGTCGGAGTGCTGCCAGAAGTGCCACTTCCCCGGATATTCCACAGAGTCTACATAATAGTGAGCTATCCAATAGGGATAGGAGTCAAAGATAGGATCATTGAGGTATCTCATCTTGAACTTATAAGATGCGTAGAGGATAGGCTTGGTGCCATAGTGTGCTTCGACTCTGTCGAGCCAGATCTTGATCAGCCTGCGTAGCTCCCGAGGATCCTTGTCTCCCGTAACTTCAACGTCCAGAACAGGTGGAAGATCACCATCTTCGAGTGCCACAGTTTTGACATAGAAGTCTGCTTGCGTTCGAGGATCTCGTGTGGGATGAAAGTAGTGATAGGCACCACGGATGAGCCCATGCCTCCTAGCAGATGCAAAATTGTCGGCAAAAAGGCTGTCCCCCGAGGTCTCACCCTCTGTAGCTTTCATGAAAACAAATTGAAGGGGAAAGGGACCCTCATGTGTATCTATGATACTTTCCCAATGGATCCTACCTTGATAGTGTGAGATGTCCAAGCCATGAACTGCATAGTCTGTGGGCATGCAGACCTGATACCAGCGTACTCCATTGCAAATATGTGTGTGATAGGGTCGGACGAGGAATAGATAAAGTCCGCCAAGAGTCATCCCCGCAACCAGAATGATGAGCAGGATATTTTCCCTTCGCCGGAGAATCCTCTGCTCCTCAGCCTTGCGATGCTTCGCAGACTTTGCAGACTTCGCAGACTTTCGGGAACGTGTCTTGCCTCGAATAGAGGACTTATTGGGGTGAGAGTGGGGATGGTTCTTCATAAAATCGGATCCGATTTCGGCAGCATGTGCCGTGAATAGCAACAAAGATACTACTTAATGATGCAAAGGAACTTCCAGGGATCAACGTAACGACTGACACTATTCCTTCTCATGACGAATTCGGCAAAACCTTCAGCCCAAAAATAAATGGCGGGGTAATTCGAAAATTACTCGGACGTTTTTTTTGAATTACCCCGCCTTTTTTTCGAGAAAAAGGCGGGGTAATTTTATGCTGCATTCAAGGCACTAATATTCAGTTGATTACAGATGTCCGGGGTGGCTTATTTTCTGCAGATTTCGTTAGCAGTAGAAAAAGGGAAAATGGATAATTGTTGAGGTACCTGACAACGTGTATTTGAGGATCCTTCCCTGACTCTTTGGGACTTTCTTACTCTGTCGTCCCTCACCTTGAAATGTGAATTAACCCAAGTTTGGGAAGCTTAGCACCTAGATTCCGCAAGCTGAATTGGGGTGAGAAAAAAAGGTGAGAAATCCAGAG
>X289_Eastern_Grey_Kangaroo__coassemble_123_pt1 | contig 30165 bp, 27 predicted proteins | sample X289_Eastern_Grey_Kangaroo__metabat2_low_PE_002 | metagenome-assembled genome bin X289_Eastern_Grey_Kangaroo
TCTGGATTTCTCACCTTTTTTTCTCACCCCAATTCAGCTTGCGGAATCTAGGTCTTTTTCTTCTTGTCAGTGAAAGAAAAAAGCAATTACAGCCGTTGCGAGCGGTTACGGTTGATAAGCTGTCTCCATTTCTGTTCGCACCAATCGGTAATGGGAAGCCCGTTGATGGTGAGGAGCGGTCGCTTCTTCTCATCCTTGATGATACGGATTTCGCTGTCCTCTTCCGTGAACTCTCTCTTGTACATCCCCGAATAGGCTTTAGCCGTACCTCGCTGGGGAGTCTCCGTGCGATACATCTCCGCTATTCTGTCGTCAGAGAAACCCATCTTTCGGAGCATCAGACGGATATTCAAAAGCTGGTAGAAACCACTGAAGAAGCGTTTTATCCAATTCCGCTCTTCCTCATAAACCTGCACGGTTTCTTTCAATTCGGCAATGGCTCTGTCCCTTCCCTTGACCGTGTCCTTCAAGAGAACGACTTCCTTTCGGATTTCATTCTTCTCCTTTTCCGAAAGATACTGTTGCCGTTCGGCTTCCTGTTCCAAGTCTGCAATACGCTTCTCTGCCTTGTCGAGTTCGGGGTTCCCAAAGAGGGAGTACAGCGTGCCTTTCATTCGGAGCTTGCCTGCCTGCTTCTCCAGCTCCTTTATCTTGGCTGTGAGTTCCGCCTTTTGAGCTTCCTTCTCTTTCATGGATTTGAGTATTTCCTTGTAATACTCCATCGTGGTGCGGTGCTTGGCTTCCGAGCCGTATACGCCCCGTTCCAATCCGAAACGCTGCACTCGCTTGGCATAGTCCGTCTGATACTGCTCCAGCTTCTTGGGCGTAAGCACATCATCGGCACAAAGCCGTACCTTGTTTTTCTTCGTCTTGTACTTCCGCTTCCCATTCTCGGCTTCCTCTTTGGCTTTCCGTCTTTCGCCCGTGACAATCGGGACGACCGTGGCGTGAATATGCGGAGTTTCCTCATCTGCGTGCAGCGTGGCAGCGACCACGTTGTCCGCCCCGAAAGTGGAGCGAAGCCAATCCATTGATTCATCGCACCACTCGTACAGGCGTCCTTCCTGCTCTATACGAGCCATATCCTTTGGTGAGCTTGACAGAATAAAGCGCAGGGCTTTGACTTGGTTCTTTGCTACCTTTCGGTAGATACCGGCTGTGGCGATGCGATGCTCTATCGCTTCGCTACGGTTGGTCACATTTGCAGGGAATTGCACCAATTCCCTGTTCAGGTGTGTGCGAGAAGGATCAACGTTACTCGGGGTATATGTCCGCGCTATATGAGCGGTATTTCCTGAGTCGTTGCTTCTCGCCTTGTCTATATGTAATACGGCGTAGCCCATTGTTTGAAGATTGATTTAGGGGTATCCAAAGGGGCGGACTCCCTTGGCTCAGGAGGGTATTTTTAGCGATAACGAAGTGCAGCGTGAAGAAAATACCCTAATAAGTTATGGCATTTCTTGAAATGTCCGCTCTGCAGCATCTCTTTCACTTTCGTTACCTGCTGCATTCTGTGAATGCCTGCACGCTTTGTTTCTAAGTTTGGCTCTGCAAACTTGCTGTTCTGAGGAACTGCCGTAGCTATCGAAACAAAGCCGTTTATTCGCATACATTTTATTTCCTGCATCTTTGAATACCTGATGATAGAATAATGTTGTTTGCTCTCTTTTGCCTTATCGTCTAAGTCCTCGTTTGCGAGGTGGTATCACCTGTTTTTGCCCTGTTCTTTGGGCAACGTGGTACTCATTGAGGTCTTTGTATCGGGAATAGTGTCGGCTCATATCCTCCACGTTGATACCTGCCGATTGTAAAGAATGTAGGGCTTGTCGTCCAGCTTGGTCGTTATCGAAGAAAGCTTGAACGGAATCGATACCTTTCTCGTGGAGATAAGCAATGGCTCGTGAAAGATTACTGACCGAGTTCAGTACAAGGCAGGGAGCGATTTCTTTTCCTTTCATCGTGAGAAGGGAAAGGAAATCCATAAAGCCCTCAAAGATGCAGTGAGGAGCATTGTTCGCTTCTCCTGTAATCACAGATATATCCTTCGGAGCGATTGTGCCTTTGAATGTCTTGTCGTCTCGGAGTTCATATCCTCCTGCACGATTGGCAAAGCCGATGGCAGAATACTCTCGTCCTCCTACTTCGTAGCGAATATGACGGAGATAAGGACTTGCCACGGCAAGGTCTATCCTGCGTACCTCTCGAAGATAGTTTTGCAGATACTGGGGCAACTCTTCGCTGATGAAGAGAATATGCCTTATATTACTTGGTCGCTGTTCACCTCTTATCTGCTCTGTGTGAGTTTCACGATGAAAGGAAGAGGAAGCGAGGGTTATCGCTTTTCCTTTGGCAAGATGTGCCATTGCTTCGTAGGCACTGCATCCTTGCATCTGCATCACAAGGTCGATGATGCTTCCGCCTTGGCTCGTGCCATAGTCGTGCCACAGGTTTTGCCGAAAGTCCACTTTCAGGCTGGCATTGGGGTCTTCTCGGTAGGGTGCGTGATAAAGGGCATAGCCGTTGTAACGCTTGGCTGGCTCGATACCGCAGGCGTGCAGGTAGTCACCTATCGGTATCGCTTTGATGTATTGTAGGTCGTAATATTCGTTGTTCATTGCTGTTATCGTTGGATTGGGATTATTCATATTCATTATTCGATATTTCATTATTCGCTCTGTTTTCTCTTTTTGGAATTTTCCCCTTTTCTTCTTACTACCCTTCGACACTTGTATAAGTGATTGACAGTGAAAGAGAAAAGTGTAATACTTCATTCGGTTTTATCCTTCGACATCTCCTGTCTACACCTATCCTCTTTCCTTCTGCCGTAGAAGCGTAGAAAGATGGTAGTAAGCCGTGTCGCAAGATATATACCTCCTGTAATCCTTTCTCTTTCAATGTATTATCTTTAGTTGTAGTAATGTAGTAAGGAGAATAGGAAAGAAAAGAGAAAGGGGTATTGAAAAGGGATTGCAACAACAGAGTGCTATGGCGGTTGCTCTGGGCAAATCTTACGGACGGCATAGACATATACGGGATTACCGTTTACCCTGCGACACTCCCTCATATAACCGGCCTTTCGCAAGGCTTCGCCCATCCGCTTGGGAGAGAGCTGCTGTCGGGTATAGCAGGAGAGGTAACCCACTATCTCCGAATTGGTCATATAGAAACGCTTGGTGGCTTTCTCTGTTTCCGTGGGAAAGGTAAAGTAGCGGAGCAATAGTTCCATCTCTGTCGTATAGACTTGGAAGGCTTCGCTGTTTCTATGCAACTCGGCAATCTCTTCATCATTGAACCAATAGCGAAACCCTTCATTCAATAGGGTCTTGGCTTCGCTGTAAACGGCATCCATCGGAATGCTCTTGGCTCGGTCTATATCTATTGCCAATACTTCAAAGGGCAGGAAGCGTCTGCTTCCTGCCGGGTCGGTAAGGAAGTCGTTGCCATTAATCGAAGCCACGAAACTTGCCAAGTGGGGTCGCTCCTCGATATGCTTCTCGTAAGGCATACGGTACTTCACCTGCGGACAGGTAATGAGGTTCTTCAGTTCATTCTCGTCCCGTTTGTTAAGGGCTTTGAGTTGGTCATCAATGTTGATGATGAGGTTTTGACCGATAAGGCTCAGCACGTCCTTCTCCTGTGGATATATCTTCCCCGTATAGCGGTAATCGGAGAGAGACGGAGGGCAGAGCAGGTCAAGGAACGTGGTTTTGAATTTTCCCTGCTCACCTGTCAGCACAAGGCAGGTATGGTTACGACATTGCTTGTCGTCCATTGCGTTGGCGACCACTGCAACCAGCCACTTGGTGAGGTATTCCCTCCACTTATCGGGATTGGTTACACTCACGCAGTCGGCAAGGGCGGTGATAGCTTCCGCATTTCCTTTCGTCAGTGGTAACGCTTGGAAATAGGTTTGTACAGGATTAACACGTGGGGAGAAATCGCTTTCGATGATGCTATACAGGTTCTCGGGCGAGGTCTGTACATCGGCTTCCTTGTCCAATGCTCGCTTGAGCGTGTTGATGCGGTAGCGGTCTATGGTTGTGTAATCGTTCGTTCCTCGTAGACGGTACTCCGCTCGGTGCAACACGGTGTTGTACCGAAATTCATAGCGAGCCGAAAGGAACTCTTCTATTTGGGCGTTTTTGGAGAGGTTGTCCTTCTCTTCTTTTTTCATTGTTCGTATCTCTTTTATTTGCTTGATTTTGAACTTTCATCCGAAAACAGATGCTGAAACCAAGTTAGAGAGCCGAACACAGAGACCCAAGGTTAGTGTGTCTGTTGCTTCAAGGTGCAGAGAAATGCTCCGAGAATGGACGGGATAAACAGGAAAAATAGGGACAAAAACGCTCAAAAGGAGAGAACAGCGAGGAGAACGGCTCGGAAACCAACTTCATCGGACTGCCAATGCCTGCATTCTTTTTCTTCGGACGAAAGAGGAGCGTCTGTTTTCATTGCTAACAGAGCCACTTCATACTATATCGACGCCAGAAGTATCCACTTAACAGGAATGGGGTAAACAGTATATGTCGGTTCGTTATTTTCGCATCGAAACAGGATTTTTCCTCTCGGAAGGAATTCGGGGGAACAGAGAGAAATGGCAGGGAATCCCTTCTGAAAACAGATAGGTTTTACTTATACATTTGCCTGCAAGTTCCTGCTATTTCCCTTGCTTTCATCAGGTCCGGGAACAAGGATTTCGGCTGCATACATTTGCACCAAAAAGAGAAAATAACAACAATTAAAACGATATTGATATGAGATTTACAGCCATCGACTCCTCCGCTTGGGAGGAACTGAAAAAGAGCATCGAAGAACTGGCTCTTTGTATGAGAGAACATTTCGGCACGAAGCCCGAAGTCCCCGACTTGTTACACAACGGAGATGTGTGCCGAATACTGAACATCAGCAAGCGAACGCTCCAGCACTATCGGGACACGTCCGTGCTACCCTTTATCCAAATCGGGCATAAATGTTATTACAAACGTGAGGATGTGGAAGCACTCCTCGAAAAGTCGAACCGAAAAATACAATGACTATGGAACACGAAATCGTAAACAAAGAAACACCCGAAATGAAACAACTCATTTCGGGCATTCAAGAAGTAAGCAAACGTATTCGGGAGATTGCCCAAACGCACCGTCCGCTCTTCGGGGGAGAAATCTATCTCACGGGGAGAGAAGTGTGCGAACGGCTTTTCGTCAGCCCCCGCACCTTGCAGGATTATCGGGATAAGGGCATCATTCCCTACACCCAAATCGCAGGGAAGATACTCTACAAGCTCTCCGACTTGGAGAAGCTTTTGGAAGAAAACTATAAGCAAAGATCTTTTTAGAAGCTCTCTGTTTGTGTATATGTTAGCAAGGTATATTATTTATAATTTTCTTGTCAAAAACGGAATTTGGAGTTATGTTATAAAAGATTATAGTGTATAACAGAGAGATAAAAGAATATGCCCAGGCAATCGTCTGTATAAGATAGTTGATTGGACTGTCGGGGTGAGGACTTCTTTCATCCATTCATTATCTTTAAGATGGAACACGTTCTCTCCCTGAAGTTTGATGTCTAACTTGTTTAATTTATATTTCACTGAGAAGTCTAAATCCCTAAAATAACGCTTGGCTTCGGCATCTTCAATTCTATTCGACTTGCCGGAAACAGAAAAAACAAAATTTTCTATATTTACATGAGCTGTTGCAACACCTCCAAATTCTTGATTCCAAGAGTGAATATCACTATTCGTAAATTTTTGGTCAAGACGATTAAAACGCACACCGACTTCGAAATTAATCGGAGATTGATACATCCGCGAGACAAGATCCAACTTCGCATCCACACCCTTGTTTATTGATTCGTCTGGTTTATCTACACGAATCAGGTTGCGTTTGCTATATGTATATGTGCCCGATAATTTTATGTCTAAGGGAAAAGAACCGATTCCTTTACTCAAGTATGCTCTTGCTCTTAATGTATTATTCCATCCTCCATCTTGATAGAAGCTACTGATCAATAATCCCTTTGAAGTTGTGACGGTTATATGCGTATCTCTATCCTTGATATAACTTAAATTGCCATACATCGAAAGTCGGTTGAACAGACTGAAATAGACATAGGATAAATTGCCCTTAAAGTTCTTTGCAAAGGGGTTCGATAAGTTTGAGGGTAATTGGAGGTTATCGTATCCTTTAGCCAAAATCTGTCGGGAAAAGTAATCAATAGTTGAAGGAGAAACAGACTCGGAAACAGACAACATTAACCGATGTCGGTTATTCATTACTAATTCGATTGAAGCATGTGGCTCGATATAAAAAAGAGACTTCTCTCTCAATAGCTCCGGAGATGTTTTTTGTCTATAGGAGGAAAAATAAGAGCCTATGTTAAACCGGAATACCCCCTTGTTTTTCATCAGACTAATGTAAGACTTGAATACTCTTAAATCGGCTGTTTCCTCGTTTATACTCCCAGTAGGATAAGCCATATTAAGTTCATTCCAATTCATTGACATGGAAAACTCACCTCGCAGATATATATTATTCAATACAGGATACATTCCACCTATGTAGGCGTTGAATCCTTTTTCCATGTCTTTTTTAGTATGTTCATGAAAATAAGGATAAATAGAATTTCCATTTATATGGGGCAATGGAAGCAGTAAGACATCGGTATATATGTCACTATTGATCTTTCCTTTGTTGAAAACAAAACTTCCTCCACCGAAAAGAAGCCCTTTGCTCAAAAGCCATTTCATCTCAATATCCTGTTTGATACCGGAAAAGTGATTTTTCGGCTTTTCTAATGCATGGATATGATTATCATTGAATGTATTGGCATAGATATTATCAGCATTATGGTTTCGTATGTCTATCTTTGTCTTAGCACTGACAGAGAAAAAACGAGAAGGAGTCCATTTCTGAGACAAATATTGAGATACAAGTTGGGTCTCTTTATTAGCAGTACCTGTTGATATATTTGTAAAATAATTCTCCGGCAAAGTATATGTATCCGTCTTTGTATGCGCCCCCTCTGATTTACCTTTGTTGAACAGTGTGCTTGCTCTGAGTTTGTAGCTTGAGTGAGGGGCCCATGATATATTTATGTTTGCTAAACCTGCCGTACGTGCATGTTCATTTGTCGGAGGTAGTAAGAGTTGTTGTTCTTCAGGAGATAAACTTAAAGATGTCTGCGTTGAAGCTCCACTTCGGATCGATTCAAAGTCTATGATATTCGACGTATAATCTTGAATCGAAAAAACAGCCTCACCTGTATTATTGGCGTTAATGATGGTACTGGCAGATATTTTTGGTAAGACTGTAATCAAAGATGCTTTGCTGATAAATTTGTCTTTCAGCCCGCCTCCGCCTTCAAAAGAACCGCTTAAAGCAACTTTTTTATTGGACTTCAGATTGAGGGCTAATTGTTCTTCTGCCTTGAAAGCATGGGCAATATCACCATCCGTATAATTCGAAAGCAATTCTATTGAATTGGCAAAATCAGGAGGGAGCGTATTCATGGCAACACCGGAAGAAGAGGATAAAATATCCTGCCCGTCAACCAAGACCTTTCCAATTTTCTTTCCTTGATACGATATATTTCCTGTCTGGTCAACTTCCATGCCAGGCATCTTTTTTACTACATCCCCAAGATTACGTTCATTCCCCAGTGTGTAATTCTTGCTGTTAAAAACAATTGTGTCTCCCTTAGTATAAGCATCACGTGCTCTTGCCACAACAACAACCTCTTCCAACTCTTTTGTGTCTTCTATAAGAGTTACATTGAGAGGTGACTTAACTGCCCTAAGAGAAATTTGTTTATGAAATCCCAAGTAGCCAATTGAACGAATATGAATCCATCTCTTGTCAGGAATAGCCGAAAGTTGTCCTATTGTAAATTGCCCATGCTCATCCGTTACAGCATAGGAAATGTCTTGTTTAGATAAACTATCCAATGAAATGACAACACTCGCAGTTGTACCGTCTGCTTTAGTCTTGTTCTTATTGATATAGAATAGGATTTTGAATGTACTGCGCATAATCTTTTCGTGTGCTGTATGAATGGTAATTACTTTGTTCCCCAAAGCTCTTAAGCTTTCAGAGAAAAGCTTTATTGCTTTCTCGGAGAAGCTTAGGTGCTTTTGAGGGCATATTTTTGAATGTCACAAAGAGAGTTGCAAATCCTCGGTGAAAGAGAGAAATCGCTCGAACTCCCCGAAGAGCTTCTTAGGAGTAACGTGAGCATATCGCTCGGTCGTTTGGATGTTGCTATGCCCCAGCATTCGGCTGACCGTCTCGATGGGAACACCTCGCTCCAAGGTTATTAGCGTGGCAAAGGTGTGGCGACCAACGTGTGCCGAAAGGGGAATAGAGATGCCAGCCCGAAGTTGTAAGGCTTTGAGTTGGATAAGATAAGCCGAATAGGCAATGGGAGCAAAGAGCGTGCTGCGTTCCTCTGATTGATACCGCTCTATCAAACGAACCGCTTCGGGCAGGAGCTTTACACGACAAAGCGTATCGGTCTTTTGTCTGCAAAACTTCAGCCACAACGCCCCCTTATCATCCGTAAAGAGGTGTTCTTGATTAAGGGCTACCATATCACAATAGGCTATGCCCGTAAAGCAAGAAAAGAGAAAGAGATTGCGAGCTGTTTCCAATTCCACTTCATACGGCTCAAAAGTCAAGGCTTGTAACTTATCCAACGAGGCTCTGTCCAACGCACGAGGTTGTTTATTCTCTCCTCGTTCTATCTCTATGTGAGCGAATAGTTGTCGTTCTGTCAAGCCCTCACGATACACCAAACGACAGACTTTCTTCACTGACAAAGCCATCTTTCGATAATGACCTTGCGAATGCCCCAGCTTTCCGACAGAATAATGTTGCAAGCACTCCAAGAAGTCTTCTTCAATCTGACCGAAAGGAATATCTGTCGTATGGTACTTCTCACCAATAAAGACTTGCAAATGCTTACGAATAGTATAGTAACCTCTCATAGTCGTAGCCTTTATTTCGATGCCCACCTTTTGCTCCATCTCTTCGACCATTCGGTCGTATCGCTCCAAGAAGGTTGTCTGGCTTTGCATACTTCCTTGAAACTGCTCCTTGATGTCTGTTGCCGTAAAGACTACACCTCTCTCGCAAAGCACTCTATAAGCCGACTGTACCGAGAGAAGCAAGCGTTCCAACTTGCCATTCGTAACCACTGCCTCACGGCTCTTGCCGTTCAATCTGCTCTCACGAGCATTCCACAGCTTGGGGTCGCATGAAAGCTTGCAACTAAATTGGGCTATTGTTCGCCCACATGTTATTCGTCCCATTATTGGGGCTTGCCCCGACCTGTCCAATCCGCTCTTTTTCAGGTAGAGCAACACCTTGAATTTTTCTCTTTGCATATGCTTCTGTTTTTATGGGCAAAGTTACCCGTTATCGAAGCGTTTTCAGCTATGCAAAACATTGTAATACAAAGCATAAGAGCCGAAATAAAGGAACGGTGAGTTGCCGAATACTCTTCTGTCAGTTACCTTCTCTTACCTCTTCGTTACCGTTAGAGAAATGGACTAACGATTTGGTAACGGAACTTCTGCATAAATCCACGCTTTCTGCACTTTATCCCTCAATGCAAACCACCGAGATATGGCGCAAATCCCTCTCATTTCCATTTACTTACCTCTCATTCTCTCTCTAATGCCCTTTCCGCTGATAGTTCCGCCTTTTGTTTAGAAAAACATCCGTCTAATTTTTGAATTACCCCGCCCTTTTGTTTTGAGCTCTTCCGAGATTGATTCAACTAAGAAATCCTTTGATCTGAATACCCTAAATATAGCAGATTCCAAAATACCGATTTTGTGGTATTGACTACCTCTCCCGATAGAGGGAATTTTGCAGAATAAAAAAATGTATCATCTAATAGATAGAAAGTTTATGAAATCAGTAAATCTAATCGTATTGGCGTTGATCGGGAGTATGTCTCTCATGTTTGCCGGCTGTAATTCTGGCAAGGATAAACCCACACCGGACCCTACACCGAAAGAGAAGCTCAAGCAGCAGGAGGTTAAGTTTTTGAAAGCCTCCACCTATGACACGTGGACCTACTTCTCACTCTCGGAAGTCAAAGAGGTAACCGTTCCAGAACCGGAAAAGAGTGCAGATTGGGACATAGCCTTCCATCAGGCAGATATCCGTGTCAATGGCTCCAAACACTATACTAAGGGTAAGGGTGCTCTGGCAATAGTCACTGGTAAAAGTTATGAGCAGGTGATAGATGCTCAGGGTGTTAAGTGGGTAGGAAATGTCGAGGCATTCATCCCCGTCGGATTTGACATGAAGGGTATGATGAAAGGCAAACCCTATATACTGGAAAAGCAGTTCTATGTGACTGACGCACCGGATCATTACTCTAACCTGACGGATAAAAATAACAAGGAGAATACCTACCGTAGCTACTCTATGAAGCTCACGCAGATGCCTCCTCTCTATGAAGTCAATAATGGCATCTTCCTGATCAAGAGTGCCGACGGTAAGCACCTATATAAGCTCCAGATAAAAAAGGTCTTAGACGATCAGGGTAAGAGTGCAGGCACGTTGACCTTTATCTATGAGGAGATTTAAGTGTGATGAGTTAGTCTTTTTCTCCCATAGTCACCTTTGATGTATGCATGCTTAAGTCATGAAATCTAATCGATATGGCGCTGTGTGTCGCACTGCCATAGTCGCTCTACTCACATCTCTTCCCTTGCCATGGGGAGAGATGTGGGCACAGAGTGGACCCTCGGACGCAAATCTTAAGAATGGGGGGGAGTTCAGCGAACTTGTGGTGACCTCCACACGTACCTGCAAGCTCCTTCGCAGCCTCCCTGTCCCTACAACGGTCTTCTCCAAGTCTCAGATAGACAGGATATCACCCACGAGCATGAAAGATATCCTGCTGTATAGTATTCCCGGCGTGGAGCTGTGGGAGCATGGGGGGATCCTTCATATCTCTTTTCAGGGCTATTCGGCCGAGTATATTACATTCCTTATCAATGGGGAGGAGGTGTCGGGTCTGAAGAGTGGGAGCATTGACTTGACTCGCCTCAGCCCCGAGAATGTGGAGCGTGTGGAGTACGTAACCGGTGCGGGATCGGCACTCTATGGCTCCTCATCGGTGGGGGGCGTCATCAACATCATTACGAAGGATGCCACAGCTCCACACTCTCTGACAGCTTCGGGGGGATATACCCACAGGTCTCAGTATACCTCTTATCTCGGAGGTGGCATCAAGAGAGATAAGTGGAGAGCTCTGCTCAATGGCTCCTACGATAGAGAGGGGGGATATACTATCCACAATAGAGATGATTCAGGAAGTCTTTTCATCACTCCGAATAGTATATGGAGAGTGGGTGGAAGTGTCTCCTACTCACCTATAGAGCAGCTTAAGCTCGGTATGGACAATGATTGGTCTTCGCGGATTCAGTATAAGGATGAATATCAGAATGATAGGTACAATTATCTCACCAATAGGTTGAAAGCCGGCTATGCCATCAGTCGTTCACAGCAGATCACCTTTCTCTATAACCAAGACTACTCATGGAGAGACAGACTCTACCCACAAGCGATCAACAAAGAGCGGTCTAAGGATCTGATACATCGCAATATCAAGAATAATGCCCGTCTGCAGTGGGACTATCTTCCCGGCAGTGGTCACGAGTTGAATGCGGGTATAGAGTGGCGGAGGGAAAGTCTTCTCTCAGACCAGATTTCCGGAGCAAAGGAGACGAAGCATACCGAGAATGGAGTACTCTTTGCGCAGGACTTATGGAATATGGGAGGAGGCTTTAAGACCATGTATGGTGGTCGGCTGGACTGGCACTCTGTATATGGATTCCATTTCTCGCCCAAGGTGACGCTCTCCTATCAGGGTGGTCCCTGGGGAGCTAGATTGGGGTATTACCACGCTTTTAAGTCTCCCTCTATGATGGAGCTATACTATGACTGGAGCCATCAGGGGATGTTTATGATCATCGGGAATCCTGACCTTAAGCCGGAGCGTGCCTATCAGTGGCTGGTGGGGGTGGAGTACCATAACGGATCTCTGGATCTCTCCGCCGGGATGACTCACTCTACCTTCGTGGATAGGATCGTCAGGGTCACTACGGAGAAGATGGACCAGAAGCACATCAATCTGGACGGCAAAAGGTCTATGACCTCTCTTGCCCTCCAGGGATCTTGGCGAATCCTGCAGGGACTTACACTCAATGGATCTTATCTCTTCACTCATGACCCTTCGTACTATGATGTGGGAAGCGAGAGAGTGAATGTAAGCACTACACGCCCGCACAATCTCCTCTTGCGGCTGGAGGGCTACAAGGCTGTGGGGGACTGGAATATCCTCGGAACCCTCATGGGACAATGGCTATCAGCCATACACTCACATACTATCTCCGCGGAAGAGGGTCAGGACGGTACCACCAAGAGGGTAGCAGTACCCTTAACCTATGAGGGCTACCCCATGTGCCGAGTAACTATCACAGGGAGTTACAAGGGACATTACTCTCTGACGTTAGGTGTGGATAACCTGCTCAACTTCAAGCCCAAGACGATAGCCAACCAGACGGGTTCGCTCTCTCCGGGAATCGTCCCATTCACCAGGCTTACTTACAATTTATAATCACATGAAGAAGTCCAAGAGTATTTCTCTATTCATCGCTATTCTTATCCTCGCTGTGGGTGGTTACTTCTGGTGGGATAGGGTGGCTTCACCCACACAGGTGGCACTTGTCAACTTTCCCTCCTTTATGACCTCCCCGCTGATGCTCTCCAATAGCAATTCGGCGGTTCGTTATCGTCCACTGGAGACGGAGGAATTCATTTCAAACAGGAGGAAGTATGATTTCGTGCTGCTCTTTGGTATGGGTCTTAAGCTGGATGAGAAGACCAGAGCAGAGGTGAAGAAGTACGCTGAGCGCCAACCTCTATTGGTCTTTGCTCCTACCGGTCCGGAAAATACCATCTCCAGTCTCGACTCCCTTCAAGAGGAACGCGTGAAGGGGTATATGTATAGTGGGAACAAAAAGAACTACCGCTCTCTGTCGAACTACATACGCAAGTATATCGACTACAAGCGTACCTCGGCACCGGAGCCTGAGGAGGTGGTACCGACGGCGGATGATGTGTTCTATCACATTGACGAAGAGGTGGCTATACCTGGCATAGAGGAGTTTGAGAAGTATCTGAAGGGTATCGGATACTACCATGAAGGCGCTCCCAAGGTACTATTGATGAGTACGATAGGAGATCCTTACAGCGGGAATAAGGAAAACATCGATAGCGTCATCTCCGGTCTGAATGCACGAGGGCTCAATGTCTATCCCGTGGTGAGCAGCAAGAATAGACTGAAATTCATTGATTCCGTGGCACCCAATGCCGTAGTGTTGATGGCTCATGGTCGCATGCTCTATGGTCCCCAAGCGATGCAATTGCAGGCAAAGCTACGTCAGCTACATGCTCCGCTCTTCATCCCGCTGACGACTCTTAGCACTCAAGAGGAGTGGGAGAGGAGTCCTATGGGCATGATGGGAGGCTTCATGAGCCAGAGTCTTGTGATGCCTGAGCTGGATGGTGCCATCTGTCCCTACCTGTTAAATGCCCAGGAGGAGAAAGGTGGCATTGTGAAAACCATTGCAATCCCGGAGCGTCTCGACAGGTTCTCAGAGATCGTGGCGAGAATGACGCAGCTACAGAAGACTCCCAATAGGGATAAGAAGGTAGCCATCTTCTACTTCAAGGGTCCGGGACAAGCGGGACTACAAGCTCAGGGTCTTGAGGTGGGACCTTCACTCTATGAACTGCTCAAACGGATGAAGGTGGAGGGGTATACCATAGATTTACCGGAATCTGCGGATGCATTGGTCGATCGAATCATGAAGGAGGGACCTGTTCTGGAGAGCTTCACTGAGGGGGCAGTGCAACATTACTTGGATAGCGTTGCAACTATCCGAGTAGATGCCTCCCTCTATGACTCTTGGTTGAAGAAGAGACTCTCGCCTCAGAAGTACCAAGAAGTGATGGAGAAGTACGGACCTGCTCCCGGAAAGTATATGAGTGGTATGCAAGATGGAAAACCTTACGTAGCAGTGGCAGGCGTACAGCTGGGAAATGTTGTACTCCTTCCTCAACCCATGAGTGCCATCGGGAGTGATGACTTCAAAATAGTGCATGGTGCCAATACCGCTCCTCCACACCCTTATCTCACTGCTTACCTTTGGGCTGAAGAGGCTTTTGGTGCTGATGCACTCGTACACTTCGGCACACATGGTAGCTTGGAGTTCACTCCTCAGAAGCAAGTAGCACTCTCCTCTCATGACTGGTCCGATGCTCTTGTAGGTACTACTCCCCACTTCTATTACTACACCATAGGTAATGTGGGTGAATCCATGATGGCTAAAAGACGAAGCTATGCGACCCTCGTGAGCTACCTTACGCCACCTTTTGAAGAGAGTGAGATGCGATCGAGCTTCAAGACTTTGATGAATAAGTTGGATGCTTACGACAAAGAGGAGAATGGCAAGCTTAGAGATAAATACGCCCTGGATGCCAAGAAGGAGATTCTTCGCTTAGGTATCCACCGAGACCTTAAGCTGGATAGTATTCCCGGCAAACCATACACTGAAGAGGAGCTGCTCAGGGTGGAGAACTTTGCTGAAGAGATTGCCAATGAGAAGATATATACCCATCTCTATACAACGGGTATTCCGTACTCTCCTAAACAAATACACTCTACAGTGATGGCAATCTCCACTGATCCTATAGGCTACGCAAGTGCGAGTCTGGATAGGGAGTTGGGTAAACTTTCGGAAGAGAACTACCGACGTACCTCTTATCTTACCCGGCACTACCTCACACCCGCAAAGGCTTTGGTAAGTAAGATACTTGCCGGAGCCCGGATGGATAGTGCCTCTGTAGCACACTATGGTGGGATCTCTATGGAGGAGCTTAGGAGTGGTCTTGTCTCTAAGGACAATAGAGATCAAAAGGCTCTAGCTATTCAGGAGCTATTCACTACCATAATGAGCGTTGGCAAGTACGAGAAAGCTCTTCAGGCTAGCCCTGAGATGGAGCTACAAGGAGCGCTCACAGCTCTCAGTGGTAGCTATCTTGCCCCCAGTAGCGGCGGAGATGCCGTTGCAAACCCTAAGGCTCTGCCTACCGGTAGGAACCTCTACAGTATCAATGCTGAGACTACCCCCACTGTACAGGCTTGGGAGAAAGGCAAAATGCTAGCTGAAAGTACCCTCAAGGATTACTTCAATAAACACGGAGAGTATCCTAGGAAGGTAAGCTACAGTTTCTGGAGCAGTGAATTCATTGAAACGGGAGGTACTACTCTCGCTCAAGTGTTCTATATGCTAGGCGTAGAGCCTGTACATGATAGGATGGGGCGTGTGAGTGACGTACGCCTTATCCCTTCAGAAGAATTGGGAAGACCGAGGATAGATGTCCTTGTGCAGACCTCGGGGCAATTCAGAGACCTGGCTGCATCTCGTCTGAGCCTCATTACCAAGGCTGTAGCCCTTGCTGCCAATGCCGGGAGCAATGAGAAGTATCCCAATTTTGTACTGGAAGGGAATAAAAATACCGAGAAGCTACTTGTGGAAGAAGGCACTCCACCTCAGAGGGCTCGTGAGCTAAGTGGAATACGTGTATTCGGGGGCATCAATGGCATGTACGGCACAGGCATACAGGAGATGATTTTTGCGAGCAATAAGTGGTCTTCTCGTGACGAAATAGCCGATGTGTATCTCAATAATATGGGTGCTGCGTATGCTACAGAGGAGTCGTGGGGAGAATTTTCTGAAGGCTTATTCCGTGCTGCGGTAGCTCATACAGATGTCGTGGTTCACCCCCGCCAAAGCAATACTTGGGGGGCACTCAGTCTGGACCATGTATTTGAATTTATGGGTGGGCTGAACCTTACCATTACCTCAGTCACCGGCAAGGAGCCCGATGCCTACTTCGCTGATTACAGAAATAGGAATCGCAATAAGATACAAGAGCTAAAAGAGGCAATAGGAGTAGAGAGTAGGAGTACTATCCTGAATCCACATTTTGTCTCTGAGGTTACCCATACCGGAGGTGCTTCAAGTGCCATGCGAATCTCGGAGATTGTAGAAAATACCTTCGGCTGGGAAGTAGCTAAGCCTGATGTCATTGACGATGAACTCTGGAATGGCATCTATGATGTCTGGGTAAATGACTCCATGCATCAAGGCACTGAGGCTTTCTTCACCACCCAAAGTCCTGCGGCACTGGAGCAGATCACAGGCGTACTGCTGGAGACCGTCAGGAAGGGGATGTGGAAGGCATCACCCTCACAAGTGGTACACCTAGCAGAAGTCAATGCTCGTGTGATAAAGGAGTATGGATCCTCGGGAGCTAGCTTTGTGGCAAGGAATGAAGACCTACGGGAGTTTGTCTCCAAGCAATTACCGGAAGGCAGTGCTAAGGAGTATAACCGAAAGATTAATCATACTCTTAAGGCTACCCAAGCTAATGATAGGATCGACAAAGAGGGTATGGTCCTTGAGAAGCAGACCGCTCAGAGCGCAACTGATACACAATCACTCTTCACGAGCAATTGGAGCGTCTACCTCATAGTTGACGGGGTACTTCTGATATTTGTCATCGTGATAGTACTCCTCCGCAGGAAGAGTAGATAATATCGAAGGGCGTGATAGTCATCATATATCTCGTTCTAATCTTGAGTGTACTCTGTTACGGAGTCAAACTCTCTCTGCGTCCTTGGTACGAACGCATAGTCTATGGGTTTATATTGGTAGGCTTCACCCTCTTCATGGTGGAGCCTACCAGCCGTAGCTCTAAACTCCTTCTGGAGCAGTACCTTGTGAGCGACACCGCACGCGAGTATGTTGCCATCCTCGTGACCTTGGAGCTTACCATGGTCCTGAACTACTCTTTCCGAAACTGGACTCACAATTTCACTCCTCTCAGAGCCACTGCCTGGCACACCCTAAGGGAAAAGTACTTCAATCCCCCTTTCAGGTGGCTGGAGCAGCACTATATCACACTCCTTATCTTCCCCACGTTGTACCTCGTTCAGAGCCGAACCGTATATGCTCTCCCCGGTATAAGATTCCTGATCTCGGCTATCCTGGTAGGAGGGGGATCTTTAATACTGTCCGTACTTCTCGGGTGGCTAATCCAAACCCTTCTTCCCAGTCGTTCCGAACGTGAAGAACTCCTCCTCTTTACCTCTTTCATACTCTGTGCTGCAGCCCTTCTTTCCACCACCACGGGAGAGATTATATACGCACCTTCTCGTCAAGGAACAGATATGCCGGAGGGTTTTCAGCACCTTATAGTAGGTGGATTCATAGTACTTTTCGTTACTGGTGCGCTCATCAGAAGGTTACACAAGTTCAAGCACTGATCTAGATTTTCTCATCTTCATATTTTCTTCCAAATGGAGTTTATCTCAAAAATCCTTTTCGGCATTGCCAATAGTCTCCTTATCCCCGATATCATTCTCCTCATCGCACTCCTCATCAGGGCTATTATCCTCCTTGGGAGCTTCTATGCCCAGTTTAGTATTCGGAGGAAAAATATTAAGCTCCTCCAAGAAGCGATAGACAAAGCTTCAGAATACTCTCCGGAGGAGCTATTGGAACTCCTCCCCAAGTCGGACAACTCGCTCGTGATACCCTATCTCAGGGAGCTCTTGGAGCATTATCAAGATGAGGACTATACGGAGTATGTGATAGCCAATTTTGAGAATAGAGTGGTAAAAGACCTAGCCATCAGTCGTATTCTCTCCAAGATGGGACCGGTATTGGGATTGGCGGGGACCCTCATAGCAATGAGTCCGGCACTGGTCGGACTCTCCACAGGAGACATTGCCGGTATGGCTTTCAATATGCAAGTCGTCTTCTCCACTACCGTAGTAGGTCTCGTGATCAGCTCAGTGGGAATCATTACGCTACAGTATAAGCAGCGCTGGTACGATAAGGACGTGAATAACCTGCTCTACCTCTCTAGAGTCTTCCTTTCCAAGTGATGTCATATGATAGAAAAAGAACAGAACCTGTCTGACAGGCATGAACCTCGTCGCCCTCGAAAGAGAAGACCCTCCAAAGTGCTGGATGGGCAAGACGATGATCCCCTGGCTGTGATCGTAAATATGTTTGATGTGGCTATGGTCTTCGCAGTCTCACTTATGGTGGCACTTGTGCTACATATGAATATGGCAGAATTTTTCGGAAAGGAGGACTTTACAATCGTCAAGAACCCCGGGACCAAGGATATGGAAATCATCACCAAGGAGGGCAAAGAGATCAAGAAATATACTCCCAAGAAACAAAATGAGAGTTCATCTGTCGGAAAAGGGCGACGGATAGGAATCGCTTATGAGCTCGAAAATGGTGAGATCATCTATGTCCCTGAAGAATAGTTATTGTATCAAATGAACCCTATAAAGATGAATAAAACATTATTGCTAATACTGACCGCTCTCACAGTCCTATCAATTGTCTCCTGTAAGCCTAGTGAGAAGACTGCACCGGCATCGCTTGAGCTGAGTCTCTCGGAGGTCTCCTTCTCAAACGATGGTGGAGAGAAATCGGTAAGTGTATCATCAAGTCCGGCTGAGTGGAAAGCTATACCCCTGAAGAACTACGACTGGCTGGGTGTGAAGCAAGATCAGGGCAAGCTCCTGCTTCATATTGACGCAAACCCCAATGCGACCTCCAGAGTTGCGGCGATTATGGTAATGGCTCAGGAAGCTCGGAAAGTACTCAGAGTGAAGCAGGATGGTTCTGCAACTGAAGTAATGGTAGAGCAGCAGGAGCTTGCTTTCTCTCTCTCGGGTGGTAAGAAGAATTTAAGGATAGATAGCAATGGCACGTGGACCGCACAGCTGGAGGGCGGACAAGACTGGGTGAAGATAGCCCTCCAGAGTGTGGAGCTAAAAAAGGTTGTGATAGATGTGGCTCCCAACGAGCAGGGGTCTGCTCCACGAGAGGCTAAGCTTAAGATAGTCTCAGAGGGTGGCGAGCAGATAGTCCTCATTAAGCAGATGGGGGTTACCCGTTTTCTCCTCCCTATGCCTCCTGCAGAGGCGACCTCTAAGGAGGTGATTAAGGACTTTGAGGTGAATAGAGGTGGCGTGGTCTTCTTTGAGAATACGGGTAATTCCGAATACAACCTCGAAGGTGGTATCACAGTAGCTACACAGTCTCCTGTGATGTCTACTATAGAGTACTGGTACTACCGTGATGTAAAGACATACAAGGAAGCACGTGTCACGGTGCAAGGAGCTCGTGTGTACCAAGAGATTCTCTCTAGCGACTTTGATACTTACCTTAAGGAGCATGGCTATCGCCTTACCTATAAGATACCAAGTCAGAGAGATTACCGTAGTGACGACCTACACCTTAGGATGGAAATAGTAGATGAGGAGGATGGCGTAATACTTCGCTTCTTCCCTGTCGTTAAGACTAACCGTCCAACTCTGGTTGGGTTCAATATGGTCCCGATTAAAGAGCTGCTTCTTAGCGATACACCTAAGACCTTCAAGGATATAGAGGAGTGGGAGAAAGCTCAAGGTTCTGAGCTTATTCGTACTGAGATGAACCCATCTTCGGCATATAAGAATCAAATTTGGCAGCAGACCTATAGGGTCAAAGACCACCCCAACCACACCGTAATGCGTATCTATAGATACAAATGCAACTACCCGGGGAATCCGCTACCTGAAAATAGAGTGGGGGAAGTAGCCTACTTCACGGAAGTAATGGATAAGCCAGGTGTACTCTTTGAAGAGGATAACTTCACCATTACACGAGAGTTCTCAGAACTCCTAGAGCGTGAAGGATTTAAACTCATTGAGAATAACGATCCTTATTCCAATCCTGAATATTTGCGGATAACAGACCGAGTGAAGGTGATGCCCGATCCTTATGTTATCACCAACCCCGACACCTACGAGTCCGCAGCGGGCTTACTTTGGTCTGTGGACCTGAAGACGAATGAATAATAACACTCACACATCATAATACACAGAGACATAATGAAAAAGTGGATACTAAGAGCTGGCCTACTGGTGATTACGCTCCTTTCTGTAGTAGCTTGCCGGTATGGCATTGAAGATGACCTCCAAGAGGCAACTCTAAATCTTGCTGAGAATAGAGTTCTCTTTGCTAAAGGAGATACGGAGAAGTCCGTATTCATAGACTCTAACTTGGGCCGGTGGAATGCCTTCTCCTCAGAAGAAGGTATTTGGCTCACTCTACAAGCGGAGAGCAATAGCCTGAAGATCTCCGTAGCACCCAATACGAAACCTGAGGAACGTAAGGCCACCGTTCTTATTTCTGCCGGAGCCGTCATTAAAAGCCTGGAGGTAATACAGAGTGGTGCGGACGTCATGATTTCTACAGACCCTCAGAGCGTAGAGATTCCTGCTTCAGGTGGCTCACAGAGCATTGATATAGCGTGCAATTCTTCATGGAATGCCACACTTGAGGGGGGCGATGGATGGCTCAAGATGTCTCTCCACCCTGAGTTTGGGAAGATTGAGCTTACAGCAGAGACCAATAAAAGTATTGTAGCTCGTGATGCTCACATCAAGCTAGAGAGTGGCAAGGAGGTACACTTTCTCACCATTAAGCAGCTGGGTATGAAGAGCTTTATGCTCCCTATGCCTGCACACGACGAGACCTCACTTGCCAAGCTTATCCGCTTTGAGATAGCACGTGGCAGTGTACTCAGTGGGCAGGACAATGGTCGTCCCGTGATGGGTCTCCCCGCTTCTATTGCTTTTGCTACACAGTCTCTCATAATGCCGTCCCTCACTTACACCTACTTCAAGGGGACCGGCACCTACCTCAGTGCTTCCGGCTCCGGTGGCGGGAAGGAAGCTGTTGAAGCCGTGAAATCCCCAGCCTTCCTCGACTTCCTCTCACGTAACCATTTTGAGGAGGTGACTAACTCCACTTCCGGAGGGAAAGAGTACGTAAATGAGGACTTCCGTATGATTGTAAAGATAGAAAACGACCAGAAGGTTTTCTTTGAATTCTACCTTTACTCTAAGCAGACCAAGCAGTACCCCACACTTGCCAAGCTCAATATGGAGCCAATAGATGCACTCCTACTGAAAGATGCTCCTCAGCACGTGGCGGACGTAGCCAAGTGGGAGAAAGCAAATGGAGGCACCCTCATAGAAAGCTGGACAGATAAAAATGCCAAGGGGGACATTATCCAGCAGCTTTATGAAGTGAAGAACCACCCCAATCACACCAAATACCGCTTATACAAGTATAAGGATAGAGCTAAGAAGACCAATATCGCCCCCAACGAAGTAGAGACAGTGGATTGGATCTACGAGGTGGTGGATAACTTAGAGCTTGTCTTCCGCCCAGGTGCAAGAAGAGGTGAGTATGTAGTAACCAATGAATTCCGTGAGCTATGTACCAGTGAGGGCTTCAAGATGATGACTCGGCAGGGTGGTGTAGGCTTTATGCGAGAGAGCGACCTCCTCCTTGCTTATCCTCAGGTGATGGATCTAAAGATGGGAGACAACAACGTAGAGCATGTGGCTGTCATTATGTGGTTCAAGCATCCCAATATGGCAGGAAATAATATCTCCGCCATACCGGAAGAAGCAAGTGGTCTCCTTAGGAGGAGTGTCATAAAGAAGTAAGAGAAGTAGAAGATGATGATACCAATTAAGAAAACCCTTCTGGGAGGAGGGTTACTATTGCTGCTTGCAATACTATCCGGCTGTCAAAATGAAATACGACGACTTGAACCGGAGAACAAGGTTACAGACTCCCAAGCTTCTTTCTCCTTTACAGAGACACAGCTCCGAATGAGTGAATACATACGTCCTCACGTATTGCATATAAAGTTGGCTCCGGAAGTCAAAGAGAAGCTTACACCCATCAAGGGTGGTAATGGACTCTCACTTCAGAGTCTGCCCTCACGTCTTTCAGTAGCCTTTTCTCGGCTCGGAGTGACCTCTATGGAACCACTCTTCCCTACGGATCCGCGCTTTGAAAAGCGAGATAAGGAGTTCGGGTTGGGTCGTTGGATGGTTGTCCGCTTTGGCGAGACCACTCCCCTGCAAGCTAAGGCTATGCTAGCACAGCTGGAAGACGTGGAGATAGCAGAAGAGGTCTACAATCCCGTTAAGCCCAAAGTGAATATTACGCCACTCTCCGATGACCAATTAAGAAGTAGCCGGGGGCGGAGTAGCTCTATGCCTTTCAATGACCCCCAGCTCCCCAAGCAGTGGCACTACAATAATACTGGTGAGGTGAATAACTACAGAGCCGGAGCAGACATCAATCTCTTCAAAGCTTGGGAGATAGAGAAAGGCAAGAAGAGTGTCATTGTCGCTGTCATTGACGGGGGCATTGACTACGAACACCCCGACCTTAAGGAGAGTATGTGGGTGAACCAAGCCGAGGCCAATGGGTATCCCGATTATGATGACGACGGTAATGGCTTTGTAGATGATGTATATGGCTACAGCTTTGTGAAGTATCTCAGTGACCCACTCCCTCCGGGTGCCATTGCACCGGACGATGAGTCTCATGGAACACACGTAGCAGGTACTGTGGCGGCGCGCAATAATAATGGTATCGGAGTATGCGGTGTAGCGGGTGGAGATGGTACCGCGGATAGCGGTGTCCGCCTGATGAGCTGTGCCATCTTCCGTAATGATAAGGAGGATGGTAATGCGGAGCAAGCCTTCGTGTATGCTGCTCGTAATGGTGCTGTCATAGCCCAGTGCTCTTGGGGATGGCCTTATCCCGGTCCTATCTCCTTCCCTCAGTCACTCAAGGATGCTATAGACTACTTCATAGAGTATGCCGGCAAGGATGAGAATGGGAAGCAGAGGTCCGACTCTCCGATGAGTGGCGGAGTAGTTATCTTCGCTGCGGGCAATGATGGAAGAAACTACGAAGCAGTCCCAGCTTGCTACGAGAAAGTCATAGCAGTCTCCTCTATGGCTCCAAACTTCACTCCTGCTTTTTACACCAATAAAGGTCCGTGGGTTGATGTGATGGCTCCGGGTGGAGACCAGCGCTTCGCACAAGGTGAAGGGCTGGTACTCTCTACAGTTTCCCCAAAGGTACCGGCAAGTCAAGGGCAGTCCTATGGCTATATGCAGGGGACTTCTATGGCATGCCCACACGTATCGGGTATAGCCGCACTTATTGTATCGCACTACGGAGGACAAGGATATAGCAATAAGGACTTATGGTATAGGCTTACAGGTTCCTTCCTTCCGGAGGATATCAATGAGATCAATCCCGACTATAGAGGACAGTTAGGAGCCGGCTACATAGATGCCGAAGCCTGCTTTGCCACCAATGACCACAAGGCACCGGAAGCCCCAAAGGTAGAGCTCAAGGACCCGGGCTTTGTGAGCCTGAAGCTAAGGTGGAGTGTACCTAAGGATGAAGACGATTCCACCCCTCGTAAGTATACGGTTTATATCAGCGAGAGCGAACTGACACAGCAGAACTACTCCCTCACCGGGACTAAGGTGCTATTCCAAGGACAAGACTACATCAATAACGGCTCTAGGAAAGTGGGCGATGAAGTAGTCGCGGAGGTAAAAAACCTCAAGCATAGCACTAAGTACTACTTTGCAGTAGAGGCAGAAGATAGATGGGGACAGAAGTCTCCCACTACTTTCTTCTCCGTAAGCACCAAAGAAAATCATCCACCGGTAGCCATAGGAGCCCCAAGCCCCAAGGAGAAGATCCTCGTCTCCTCCGTAAAGCCATTAACCTTCAGTTTTAAGGTTAAAGATGAAGATGGGCATATCTGGTCCTATACTACCGGACCACTTCCTAAAGGTGTAAGTATTCAGCGTATTGAGGATGAGATACACATCTCCATTGTACCTACTGCTGAGAATGGTGAGTACGGATTTGACCTCACCCTCACAGACCTCTATGGCAGCTCCTCCACTATACCGATAGAATTTGAGATATACGATTATGCTCCACCCAGGTATACCGGAGGGCTTGAGGGGCTCTCTATAGGGCTTGCGAATGAGGGAAGCGGAATAACAATATATGGGGCACAATTCTTTGAGGTGAGCAAGCATATGGAGCTAAAGCTCACAGCCTCTTCCTCCAATAGCTCTGTTGCCAAGGTAGAAGTCACACCGGAGAATAATGTAGTCATCACGCCTTGCAAGCAAGGCATTACAGAAGTTAGAATTAAGTCTGGAGACCAGAATGGGGAAGGCGATACTGCCAACGTTCAGGTGCGTGTCGTGGCAGATAGTGGTGCTCCTGTGTATGCCGTCTATCCTCTCCCGGCTAGGACCTTCGTGGATCTCCTTGTTAATAATAGGCTGGACAGTTTGGAGGTACTCGTGACTACCCTCTATGGCGAGGAGATTATGAGCCACCGTCTGACAGTTAATCCGAAAACCCATACAGCACGACTATGGCTGAAAGAACTAACCCCGGGCTCCTATCGTATCCATGTGAAATCTTCCCTCGGATCGTATAGTCGTACCATCCTTAAGCGATAATAATAGTATGAGACTGATTCATTATATCCTTATTGCCCTTCTTTGGGGATTTCTATTCTCAGCATATGCCAAAGCACAGATTAGAGTGTTACCCATCTTAGAGCAAAGTTCTGACGCTAGGGCTACGGCTATGGGAGGACTCTCTATGGTAGAGAACCATGGAATGTATCTCTACCAAAATCCTGCGATGCTTCACTATGCCCCCAAGGACTTCTCCGTAGAGGCAGGTGTGAAGTTCTTCCCAAAACTCGAAGACGCAGGCAGAGAGAAGCTAACGTCCCTCTCTCTCGGGTATTCCTTCCTTGAGAGGCACGTTGTACTGGCGGGTCTACGTTACTTAGGGGGACTAAGCTTTGCACAGCCCGATCCCATCTCGGGAGCCGATACCGATAAACGTTTCTTCCCCTATACCCTTACTCTGGACTTAGGCTATAGCTACCTCCTCAATGAGCAGCTTAGCCTCTTCCTCACGAGTGGATTTATCCGTCACCATACTTCCCGTACAGGTTTTGCTGGTACCTTCTCGCTGGGAGCCAATTACAGACAAGACCTTAGCGAAGCAAGGTGGAATATTGGGGCTAAAGTGTCGGATTTTGGCACCCCTCTCATTTATCAGAATGGAGCTAAATATGCACTGCCTACATCCGCAGAGTTGAGTGGCTCCTATAGTATGCTTTTCTCAGATGAAGGGACCCTCAGTGGGGTAGCAGGTGTACGATACTTCTTTCTCCCTTCCAAGGGAAGGCTCTTGAGAGCGGGAATTGGGACAGAATACTGTTGGAGAAAACTCTTGGCACTTCGGGCGGGATATGATTATGGTGACAAGGGTACCGGTGGTATCTCCGGAGGTGTTGGTATCAACTATAACGACCTCAGGTTGGATCTCACTTACCGTCATGGTACACACCAACATACCCCAAATAGTTTTGTAATTACTCTGGGTTATGCTTTTGGAAAAAAGGAATGACCGCAATCACTACCGCAAGACATTTCTCCCGAAAGATGCGCCTAAAGGTGCCGATGCGGACATGAGTTTGATGTAGCTTAAGACACTCCTACGAAATTATGCTTCTCGATGAAGCGATGGACAGCTCGGCGGATGGAGTCTAGCCCGAAGGTTTGAGGATTCAATGCTGCGAGGGGGATGGCAAGGAGTTCGCTCACGTCATCTTTTCCCTTGCCGGCAAAGATTCGGACATCCGGTAGTCTCAGCGTAAAGAAGGCGTCAACGGTATGGACTTCAAACCCGCTGTATGGATAGATGTTGGGTAGCGAAAAGAGATATTGTAGATCATCTGGAGTGATTCCTTCCAAGGGAGTTTCCTCCATCACCTCTCGGCATGCAGCCTCCTCCGAGCTCTCTTCCATATCTACAAAGCCTCCGGGAAGATCATAGCTCCCTGCTGCAGGATCCTTGGCACGTACGGCTACTAGAAGTCTCTCACCGTCGTGGATAAATATTGCGGTGGCTGCAGAGGGATTGAAGTAGTAGACAAAACCGCAGTCAGCACATTTCTTGGATTTGACGTTGTTGACCTTGAAGTTGGTAGAGCCACATCTTGGACAATAGCGGAATAGTTCTAGTGGATGTGAGGGCATGAAGGATGTGAATATTGACGGAATTAGTGGAGGATAAAGTAGATGAGATCATTGAGAATCTCCTTGGCTTCGGGGTCACCCCCGTACATTCCTTTACTCCGTGCATCGCTGTGACGTATGTAGGAGAGGATATGCCTGATCTTTGTGGGGCTGTATTTGCGTATTCCTTGAACATAGTTGATCACCTGAAAGCGCGCCTTAATGTCGAGAGTGGCCATGAGTCCTCGTTCGCTTTTGTCGGATGAGTGAGCTGCAATGAGTAGGAGACTGAAGTAGTTGAAGAGGAGTCCTATGGTGGTTTGGACCGGAACTTTTTTCTGTTCGTCAGCCAGATTGAGAGCGATCATCATGCTTCTTTGGGCGTCCTTGATGGCAAGGGCGCGAAGAAGCTCGAAGTTGTTGAAGACTTTGCTGACGGATGTATATTGTCGTATATCCTCTTCGGAGAGGGTACGACCCTGCGCATCGGGTATGAGACGGAGTTTATCGATCTCCTTGGAGAGTCTTTGGAGGTTGCTACCGATGTTTTCGGCGAGGAGATTGCATGCAGCGAGAGAGATCTTGAGCCCCTTCTCCTCCGCCATCATGGCTATATGGGGATTGAGTTGATTATCGTAGATTTTCTTGGACTCGATGTATTTGAACTTTTCTCTCACGCTTTTGACGAACTTGGACCGACCATCCGGCATCTTTCCTTTGAAGGAGAGGATGAGGATAGTAGTCGGCACCGGAAAGTCAGCAAGGTTTTGGAGCAGATCGAGGTGGGAGAGATATTGAGCCTCACGGACTACTACAATATTGTAGCGGCTCATCATGGGGAACCGTCTGGCAGTGGCAAGGATCTCATCAGTATTCGCTTCCATACCATAGAAGACCTTGAAGCTGAAGTCTATGGCTTCGGGCTCGAGGTAGGTCTCCACAATCCTTTTCTCCAACTTGTCTATATAGTATTCCTCCTCCCCTGCCAGGATATAGATCATATCAGGAGGTGTGTGGGGAGACAGACTTCTGAGGAAAATGAGTGGGTCAGTGACAGCTGCCATAGGAGGTCTATTTGGTGAATCGTCACGAATATAGCTAAATTTAGAGTATGGATTTCAGTGACAATGAGATAGCGAATTCCGAAACCATCTTTGACCCCATTCGGGGAGAGTACTTGGTCGCTACACCTGAAGAGCGCGTCCGCCAGCAATTCGTTCGCTTACTGATCGATAGCTATGGTTACCCTTCAGTACTGATGGCGAATGAGTTTACGATTCGATTGGGCAAGCTTTCGAGGCGGTGCGACACAGTAGTCTTCGACAAATCCCTGCGTCCTCTGGTAATTGTGGAGTACAAAGCGCCCCACATTCCACTGAATCAGAAGGTGGTGGAGCAGGTCTTTCGCTACAATTCGGTACTCCAAGTGCCCTATATATTCATCACCAATGGCAGACAGATGGCTATATATAGAGTGGGATATGGGGGCTGTCGAACTGAATCACTCCCTGAAATCCCACAATACAGCCAGCTTCAGAATCCAATTTAGGCTATCAATCCTAATCACTAGTAATACTTAAAACGAAAATGCTATGTACGGAAAAGTAAAGAATCACCTACAAGAAAGAATCCAAAAGACGAAGGATGCAGGACTCTATAAGGAGGAACGTATCATCGTAAGCCCGCAGTCTGCAGAAATTAAGGTCAATGAGAACGGCACGGAAAAGCGTGTCCTGAATTTCTGTGCCAACAATTATCTCGGCTTATCTGACCATCCGAGATTGATACAGGCTGCCAAAGATGCCATGGATGCTCGCGGCTTCGGTATGTCATCCGTGCGTTTTATTTGCGGAACCCAGGACATCCACAAGGAGTTGGAAGAGGCTATTTCGAGATACTTCCACACTGAGGATACCATACTCTACGCTGCCTGCTTTGATGCCAACGGAGGTGTCTTTGAACCACTCTTGACAGAAGAGGATGCGATCATCTCTGACAGCCTCAATCATGCCTCCATCATTGACGGAGTACGCCTCTGTAAAGCCAAGAGATACCGCTACGAGAATGCCAACATGCAGGAGCTCGAAGAGTGTCTCAAGCAGGCCCAAGAGCAGAGATTCCGCATCATCGTCACTGATGGGGTATTTTCCATGGACGGGAATGTGGCTCCCATGGACAAGATATGCGACCTTGCTGACAAGTATGATGCTCTCGTGATGGTCGATGAATGCCATTCTGCCGGAGTGGTAGGGAAGACAGGTCGAGGAGTGGCTGAGCTCTTCGACTGCAACGAACGCATCGACATCCACACAGGTACCCTCGGAAAATCCTTCGGAGGCGCCATTGGTGGATTCACCACAGGCCGTAAGGAGATTGTTGAACTGCTGAGACAGAATTCTCGTCCCTATCTCTTCTCCAACTCCCTTCCTCCTGCTGTCGTGGGTGCAGGTATCGAACTCTTCAAGATGCTGGATGAGGATGACAAGCTTCACGCTAAACTGATGGAGAATGTCAACTACTTCCGCGACAAGATGATGGCTCAAGGCTTTGACATCAAGCCTACTCAGTCAGCTATCTGCGCTGTCATGCTCTACGATGCCCCGCTCTCTCAGAAGTATGCAGCGCGGTTGCTCGAAGAGGGCATCTACGTCACCGGTTTCTACTATCCTGTAGTTCCGCAGGGAAAGGCACGCATACGTGTCCAACTTAGTGCAGCACATGAGCGTGAACACCTGGATAAGGCCATCGAAGCCTTCGTCAAAGTAGGTAAGGAGCTGGGTGTCTTGAAGTAAAGCCCATCAGTATATCTGAATCTAAAATAGGGGGTAAGTCTTTCGGCTTGCCCCCTATTGTTATGCAATGAAATATATACTTCAGATTCTAGTGTTTCAGGTTCAGGTAGTCTTCCCGCAAGATCGTAATGTACTCTTCCAGAGCTTTGTGTCCCAGAGGGGTGAGCTTGCAAGTGGTTCGGCTGGCTCGTCCCGAATTCTCCTTAGTCACTGCGATATAACCTGCTTCCGATAGCTTGTCAATCTGCACGCTGAGATTACCACTCGTTGCCCCGGTCTTTTCGCGCAGATATACGAAGTCTGCCTCCTTCACCCCCAGCAGGATGGACACGATCGCCAGTCGAAGTTGGGAATGAAGTAGGGGGTCTAGAGTCCTCATCGTACCGAACTCTTAGAGGGACGCCACAGGATACCGGGAATTAGCAGAAGTATCCCCAAGAGACCTCCTGCAATGAGATTCCACATGGGTCGAAAGACCGGCAGATGCTCCACTACAGCACAGAGGAAGAAGATGCCCAATGCCATCACCACGAGCGAGATGATGTAGAAAGTTCTTTCCTTAAGGATGCTCCAGACCTGTGCGGAGGTGAATGCGACCAGTATCACACTCAGCGGTGCCATGAGCTGAAAATAGTTTCCCCCTCCGACGAGAGCATAAATGATGAGGCAGATGACTTCAATCCAGAAGAGTATACCCAGTGTCTTGAAGCAGCCTACTACACTATCATCAGTATAGCTGCTGGTATGTACCTTCTTGGATCTCGAGGAGAATGACAAGGGAAATTGTAAAAGTAGCATGATCATCCACAATGCGTGCCATACCGGCTGTCCCGTGTAGTAGACTACAAGGGTGACCATGGCACTCACGAGGATGGTACAGATACCCCAGTAACGGAAAGCGAAACCCATTCGTGGGCTCTGTTCTTCATTTGTCTTTTCGAGCATCTGAGAGATCAACTCGAGACTCTCTTGGTGAGAAAATGATTCATTGTCCATGTCCTAAGTAACGATTAAAAGGTTTATAGTATAAACTTTAGTACCAAAAAAGATGCGCATCACTTTCTTCGCACCGAAAGATAGTAAGGTTTATATTATAAACCAAATGATTCAAAACGGCGTTTTTGTGGAATTGTTCTAACTGTCTCAGAATCAATCGATAATAAAGAGTTAAAAATTGGAGGTAAAAAAAGGCGGACCAATAAAAAGATTACCCCGCCTTTCTTTTTGAATTACCCCGCCTTTCTTTTTGAATTACCCCGCC
>X289_Eastern_Grey_Kangaroo__coassemble_124_pt1 | contig 29723 bp, 25 predicted proteins | sample X289_Eastern_Grey_Kangaroo__metabat2_low_PE_002 | metagenome-assembled genome bin X289_Eastern_Grey_Kangaroo
TACCGAGTACTCAATCCATTTGTACCGAGTACTCAATCCATTTGTACCGAGTACTTAATCCAACTCAACCGAGTACTCAATCCAACTCAACCGAGTACTCAATCCAACTCAACCGAGTACTCAATCCATTTATACCGAGTACTCAATCCGAAAGAGGTTTATGCTCGAACATCCTGATCCTACTATCAGAGTACGAAAAAGGGGGTATGCCATCGAGACATACCCCCTAATGTAACTTCCCGGATCGGGTGGGTCATCGCTACCAGACGAGTACCCGGTCTTCCGGTGCGAGGTACATGGGATCGCCGGGTTGGACATCAAAGGCTTCGTAGAATGCCGGTATATTCTTCAGTGCCTGATTGACCCTAAACTCTCCCAGACTGTGGGGATCGATCTTGGTGAGGCGGACCATCTCTTCGGGGCGGATATTCTGTCCCCAGATACGACCGTATGCGATGAAGAATCTCTGAGCCGGGGTCCATCCGTCTATGGTCTCAGCCTGTTTGCCTTCGAGAGCTTTGTTGAGGGCTTGGAATGAGATCATCAGGCCGCCTTGATCGGCTATATTCTCCCCGAGGGTGAGCTTGCCGTTGGCGTTCAGACCGTCAGCCACGACGATATTGCTGTACTGATCGGCAAGCTTGGAAGTGGCTTGTTCGAACTTCGCGGCGTCTTCCTTCGTCCACCAGTTGACCATGTTTCCATCCTTATCGTACTTGCTACCCTGATCGTCGAATCCGTGCGTGATCTCGTGACCGATCACCACTCCGATTGCACCGTAGTTGACGGCATCATCGGCATCCATATTGAAGAAGGGTGGCTGGAGTATACCGGCAGGGAAGCATATCTCGTTGGTGGTAGGATTGTAGTAGGCGTTGACCGTCTGCGGTGTCATAAACCATTTGTCCTTATCGACAGGCTTATTGAGGTCGGCGATGTTCTTGTCCGTCTCAAACTTATTGATGCTCCGAATGTAGTCGTACAGTGAAGAGTCTACCACCTGAATCTTAGAGTAGTCTTCCCACTTATCGGGATAACCCACCTTGACCGTAAAAGTGCCCAGCTTCTCCTGAGCCTTCTCCTTGGTCTCGGCACTCATCCACTCCAGGGCATTGATACGCTCGGAGAGGGCTGACTTGAGGTTGTCGATCAATTTGATCATCCGATCCTTGGCTTCGGGTGGGAAATGCTTCTCGACATACACCTTTCCGATCACTTCGCCCATATGGTTCTCCACCATGGCTACAGCGCTCTTCCATCGAGGTTTCATCTCTTTGGCACCCGTCATGGTCTTACCATTGAACTCCCACGAAGCCTTGCGGAAGTCATCACTGAGATAGGGGGCAGCTTCCGATATGGTATATGCCTTGAGGAGATTCTTTATATCCTCGAGCGGGGTCTGCGCATACCATTTGTCAAATCGTTTGAAGTAATCGTACTGAGCGACGTTGAGCTCTTTGAAATTCCCGGCGAGTCCGTCTCTCTCAGCGAAGTAGGTGCTCCAGGGAAATGTAAAGGAGCGGAAGAATGTGGTGGTATCTACTTTGTTGTAGTTTCGCTCGGTATCTCGAAGCTCTTCTTTGCTATAGAGAATACCTGCAAGACTCTTCTCCGTATCGTAGCACTTGGCAGCCATCTTGTCGGGATCCGCCACACCGGAAAGAGAGTAGAGCTTGGATATAAACTTCCGATATTCATCCTGATACTTGGCAAAAGCAGCATTGTCTTCGTAGTAAGATTTATCACCCATGATCAGACCGGTCTGGTAAAGAGAAAGGATATTCATGTCGCTATTCTTCTCATCGGCATTGACATAGGGAGTGAATAGGTGCGGGAACCCCTCGTTGGAACGTTGCGCCAAGTAATGGACCAGCTCATCCTTCGTGCCGATGGCATCAATACGCTCCAGTTCAGACAGTATAGGCTTGGCTCCATCAGCATTCAGCTTGGTGCTGTCCATCGCCATATCGTAGAGAGCTTTGGCTTTGGCACCTTCGGATCCGGCTTCAGCTCCATTCAGTTCGGTGCGGAGGATGTCATGTGTGATGGCAAGTGATGAGTCGCGTAGAATATCAAACGCTCCGTAACGGCTGTACTCACCCTTGAGGGGATTGGCAGCCATCCACCCGCCGTTGGTGAATCGATAGAAGTCGCCCTGAGGGCGCACGCTCCTGTCCAGCGCGGTACTATCGATGGCAGGGACTGTCTCGCGCTCTCCTTCGGAAGTAGATTGATTGCTTTGACAACCGGTCTGAATGCCCGTTGCCAGGGTACATAACCCAAGTAGGTAAATTGTTTTATTCATATTGATTGATTAATTGGATTGATTATGGGAACTATTCTCTGCATATCTCTGCTTCAGTGTACGGATCATATCCTCGCTCATGGAATCGAGATCGTAGGTAGGAGCCCAATCCCACTCTTGCCTTGCGCAGGTATCGTCCAAGGAGTTGGGCCATGACTCTGCAATACCCTGTCGCAACTCATCGATCTGATAGTCCATCTCGAAGTCAGGTATGATCTTGCGTATGCTATTAGCGATCATCTCGGGGTCAAAGCTCATGGAGGCAATGTTGAAAGAGTTGCGATGAATGAGACGAGAAGGGTCAGCCTCGAGCAGCTGAACCATAGCCTTAAGTGCATCGGGCATGTACATCATATCCATGAAAGTCCCGGGCTTGATGGGGCAAGTGAAGCGACCATCCTTGACAGCTTTGTAGTAAATATCCACCGCATAGTCTGTGGTCCCTCCTCCGGGCAGTGCTACATTGGAGATCAATCCCGGGAAGCGTACGGAGCGAGTGTCGACACCGAACCGCTTGAAGTAGTAGTCCCCGAGAAGTTCACCGGATACTTTGGTCACTCCATACATGGTCTTGGGGCGCTGTATGGTGTCTTGGGGAGTCTTGTCCTTGGGGGTATCATCTCCAAATGCACCGATGGAGCTGGGCGTAAATACCGCACAACCATACTCTCTGGCTACTTCAAGCACGTTGAACAGACCGCCAAGACCTATCTTCCATGCCAATTGAGGCTTCTGCTCTGCCACAGCAGAAAGGAGAGCAGCGAGGTTGTAGATGGTGTCTACCTTGTACTTAGATACTACATCGGCAATCTGCTGTGCATTAGTAATGTCTACAATTTCCGCAGGTCCGCTCTCCAGTAGTATTCCGGATGGAGCGGCTGAGGGAATGTATCCAGCAACCACATCTCCTGAATAGAGAGACCTGAGATACATAGTCAGCTCGGATCCTATCTGACCCGTTGAGCCGATAATAAGGATATTTCTCATAATGTCGTGTGAATGATTTAGGTATTATTTAGTTTGGTGTTGATTATACGATTGGAGTCTGTGCACCTTCCCGCAGAATGCTGTAGGGCTTATTGACACAGTCAATGATAGTGGACAGTGGAGCATTTCGGATACCACTATCCACTACGAGGTCTACCTGAGACGCCCACAATTCATGTATGAGCTCGGGATGATATCCGTAAGCCTCATCCATGTCTTCACCGATGGGCGGAAGTGAAAAGCCCGTGAGAGGTGATCCGTAATACTCTATCAAAGCTATAGGAAGAGGGTCACCGGGGATTCGGATCCCTACTTCACGCCGTCCCTTGTAGATATGGGGTAGAGCACTCCCGGTAGGTAGAATAAAAGTGAACGGACCGGGAGTATTGTCCTTGAGAAACCTGAAGGCATCATTGTCTATCCTGGCGTATTGGCTGGCTTGTGCTATATCAGAGCAGAGGATGGAAAAGTTGGTCTTGGAGGGATCAATACCCTTTAGCGCAGCGAGACGCTCCAGAGCTTTGGTGTTGAGTGCATCGCAGCCGACACTATATACGGTATCTGTGGGATAGATTATTATTCCGCCGTCCCGAAGAGTGTCTTCTACCAACTTTAGTCCTTGGGCAGACAGAATCCCCTCAAATGCTTTAACGATCATGTAGATGGAGTATGATTTAGGAATTTAATTGCTGATAAGAAAGATGCAGGGACGCTTGTGGAAGCTCGGTCTATCGGTAACCTTCCATGAGGCAACCGATCGGGAGATGATTTCTTCGCGCTCTGTAGTAAGATCGCAAGCAACACAAAGCCTGAATTCTGAAGGCAATATGCGCAGAAGTTCATCGATAAGCTTATCGTTTCGGTAGGGTGCTTCGATGAAGATCTGGGTTTCGCCTCGATTGGATCGCTTGACGAACTCACCGAAAAGTTCCTTTCTCCTCTGCGCATCGAAGGGAATATATCCATGAAAGGAAAAGCTCTGACCATTGAATCCCGAAGCCATGAGTGAGAGAAGTATCGAGGATGGTCCGACCAAAGGCACTACACGAGCCCCTATTCTGTGAGCTTCAGCCACGAGATTGCTACCGGGATCAGCTACAGCCGGGCATCCTGCCTCAGACATCAACCCCATATCTTGCCCCTCACGGAGGAGTTGGAGAGCTTGAGGTGGGAAGGCGTATGCATCATGCTTGTCAATCTCCAGAATGGTCAGCTCCGATATGTCTCTATCCGGGCATACAGACTTGATATATCTGCGGGCAGTCTTGGCGTTCTCCACGACGTAGGTACTCAGTCCGGAGATAATATCAACATTGTGCCTCGGCTGATAGTAGTCGGCAGGAACCTCTCCTATGGATATGGGTATCAGATAAAGTGTGCCTACTTTGTCACTCTTCATAGGTCATAGAGATGAATCAAAGCGCTCTCCAGCGTAGGATACTTATACTTAAAGCCAGCTTTCATTATGCGGACCGGAGAGATGCGAGACCCGGACATCACCATATCAGCAGCTTCTTGGAGGAACTTGCGCGTCACTATCCCCGGCAGATAAAGCCTAAGTGTATGACGAGATCTCAGAGATGCCAACGTAGTCACAACCCCTTCGTAGGTGACATAGTCCGGCGAAACAGCATTGTACGCACCATGAACTCCGGGATTAAGTATCATAAAGTAGAGCATCCTGCACAGATCACTGATATGTATCCAAGGCATATACTGCTTACCACTACCGAGGATGGGAGCAATGCCGTACTTCGTCCCGACAGCCATCTTAGGCAATACGCCGCCGTAATGAGCAAAGATCAAACCGAAGCGACCGACACAAACCCTCTCAGCGAGGTTCTCAACACGAAGGAGATAAGCCTCCTCTTCCCAAGCCTTGCATACTTCAGCCAGAAAGTCGTGACCCGGACGTGAGGACTCTTTCAATATCTCATCCGTCGGCGTCGAGCCATAATACCCGACAGCTGATGCACTAATGAAGGTCTTGACCCTCATATTATAGTTCATAAGCGTACGACCCAGGAGTGCCGTTGCACCTGCTCTGCTCGTAACTATCTCATCCCGGTATCGGGGAGTCCACCGATGATCTGCCAGGCTTGCTCCGGCCAGATGAATGATGTGGTCCACATCCCTTAAGGCATCAGGATCTATTCCGCCCAACTTCGGATCCCAATAGTATTGATTGGACTCCACAGGACGCCTACTGTAGAAGCGTATGTGGAACCTATCCCGATAGAGCTGAGCAAAATGATTGGCGAGCATTCCCTCTGCGCCGGTGATCAATATAGTCTCCATGCTGGCAAAACTCTCTTAAGTGCGATAAAGATACCGATTTTCATTTATCTCAAAAGTCCAAGAGAGGATACTGCCGCCTCACCTCTGACATAGACTCCGGTTGTTCGTAGTGCCACCACTCTCTGCGGTATGGCACAAGTCCTACGCGTCGCATCACGGAGTATAGCATCTGTCTATTCTTTTGGGCAGCTGCAGAGATCTTTCCGGTACGTACCAAACGATCCTCCTGACCCACATGTGATACAGCATCAAACTGATCAAAGTCTCCACCCATATCCAATGGTTCACCTTGAGACAGATCCCATATCGAGAGATCCACTGCTACACCATAGTTGTGCCGTCCCCCGCGGTGTGGAGAAGCCACATATACTTTCAAGGGTGTCCCTTTGACTAGGTCATACATACGGCGCTGAGCACTCAAGGGTCGTGCGGCGTCATATATAATGATGCGATAGTCTGGAGAATATTCTCTCTCCAGTATCACTTGTGCTTTTCGGAGCCTCTCAGCCATGTGAGGTCTGAGATATGCATCATTTAGACCCCCATACATATCCACGCCCACAAAGTTGTCCGTACTATTGTATTTCAGATCCACCATAACCTTAGGGGCATAATCACGCACACGAACCAGACCTATGTCCAGCATCTTCTGCTCAATGGTCTGAGAGAAAGCATATAATGGGGATATTACAAGGATCAAAGAGACGAGGCTCTGAACCACATTGAAGTGAATCAGAGCCCCATGTGAGTAAGTATATCTACTAGACATTCCGAGCTTAGTCATTCATCGATGCTAAGAACTCTATATTATCCACCGTATTCTCCATCCTCTTTTTGATCTCTTCCATCGCTTCTATGGGGTTCATATCCGCCATCATCTTGCGCAGGATCCACATGCGGTTGAGCGTGTTGCTATCCTGAAGGAGATCATCACGACGCGTACTGGATGCCATGATATCCACGGCAGGATAGATCCTTTTATTGGAGAGACGCCTATCGAGCTGCAGCTCCATATTACCTGTTCCCTTGAACTCTTCAAATATCACATCATCCATCTTACTACCGGTATCTGTGAGAGCTGTAGCAAGGATGGTAAGGCTACCTCCATTCTCAATATTTCGGGCCGCTCCGAAGAATCTCTTGGGCTTCTGAAGTGCATTGGCATCCACACCACCCGAGAGCACTTTACCGGATGTCGGTTGGACTGTGTTATAAGCTCTGGCAAGTCTGGTAATAGAGTCTAAGAGGATCACCACATCATGCCCACATTCCACAAGTCTTTTAGCTTTATTGAGCACGATATCTGCAATCTTCACATGACTTTCAGCAGGCTCATCAAAGGTAGAGGCAATCACTTCAGCATCTACACTGCGAGCCATATCAGTGACCTCTTCCGGACGCTCATCTATCAGCAAGATGATCATATAGACCTCAGGATGATTTTTAGCGATGGCATTGGCTATGTCCTTCAGGAGCATGGTCTTACCTGTCTTGGGCTGAGCCACAATAAGACCACGTTGACCCTTACCTATAGGTGAAAAGAGATCCACGATACGCACTCCGATCTTATCATAGACCTTAGAAGAAGATGGCGCTTCAAGCTTGAATTTCTCCGTGGGGAATAGCGGAGTCAGGTGATCAAAGGGCACTCTGTCACGTATGGATCGAGGATCGCAACCATTCAGGCGAACCAGCTTATGCATGGGGAAGAACTTCTCACGCTCCTTGGGTGCACGCACTATAGCCTCTATCACATCGCCTGTGCGAAGACCCAGATTCTTAATCTGTGCCTGTGAGACATACACATCATCCGGAGAGGAGAGGTAGTTATAGTCACTGGATCGAATGAATCCGTAACCATCAGGCATGATCTCCAGCACCCCGGTCATCGTCAATGCATCCCCAAAGTCATAGATAGCCTCATCTTGAGACTCCTCCTGCTGAGGTTTGGAGTTCGCATTGCGTTGATTCTTATGGTTTTGACCGTTATTCTTTTGCTGGTTACCCCGTTGAGAATTATTTCGATTGTTATTCTGCTTGTTCTCATTCTTGGTGGGCTGCTGAGGGCTTATGATACTCATCATCTGATCCAGAACACTCGAGTCACTGGCACTCTTATTCACGAATACCACCGGCTTCCCCTCGTGTTCCACTGCTTTGCTGTCGGAGGGACCCTCAGGAGGAGTTGTTTCAGATTTTTCCTCTCGATTCACATTAGCTTCATTGCTGCGACCGGATGACCTATTGTCATTATCAGATGACTGATTATTACTTTTCCCTTGAGCAGCTCGATCACCTGACTCTGCCTCATTGTCACCTGAATTATTGGCGGGTTCGCTGATCTTTTTCTTATTACGAGCTGACCCGACATTATTAGTTTCCTCATTCACTTTTGGAGACCCGGGCTTATCCTCTACGGTACTTTCAGGATTCTTGTCCTGCTTCGTACTCTTGTCAGCTATTTCTGACTTTTTCTTACGTCCTCTGTTGCTCTTTTTGGGAGCATTGTCAGTAGTTTCAGCTTGTGCTTCACCTTCTGCTTGGGACTTTTTGGGGGAATCCTTGGTATTTTTCTTCGTTCCGCGGCTGTCATCAGCGCTTTTTCTTTGTTTTTTTGGCTGCATCTGAGATGCTAGCTGTACCGCTTGCTCATCAAGGATTTTGTAGACCAGCGAACTCTGATCCATGCTGTCGATTCCCTTCACCTGAAGTTCCGAAGCTATTTTCTTTAGCTCGTCATGGGACATGGACGTGAGTTCGAAGATATTGTAACTCTGAGCCATAAATATGTATTGGTATGGTAGTAAATGTTCTATCGAAAGCTTATACCTCAATCTCCAATTCCGCCGTATCTGTCACACGTCACTTGAGTACCCGGCGGCACACGATTATAAAAGAGGTATTGCCTAAAAGTATATGGATGAATTAGAATAGGAGTCAGGGTCGCTGTGTTACGCTTCCCTGCTTGTCGCAAAGATACAACAATCTTCTTTACGATGGCTTCTGATAGGGTAATGTCACTATCGAAACCCCTATTTAGCTAAGGATAAGCAGTTAAGAGGATAAGAGAAGGGGAGCCATCCACCTAAATGAATGCTCCCCTTATGATTGCGCGCCGAGAGATAGTGACGAAACTCCGATAGACAAGTTTTGAGGATGACTGAAACTTTGTAATCCGCTGAGCTAGGAGCTACCCGAAGGTTGCGGCCCGCCATCATCTCAGCCAAAAGTCTCGGAATTAGGAAATAATTGATGAGTTTCCCGATCGCTCGGCGCGACTAACCGATACTTTACATTATTCTTGTAACACAAATATAACAACTTAGTCACCAAAATGCAAATCATCTTTTCAATCCAACCCATAAATACGGAAAGTCCCTCGAAGAATCATTCTTCTTGGGACTTCCGTATACCATATAATGAGATTGGATTTATTTCTCCTCAGATACTGCTTCAGTGCCTTCCTCTAGGTTGTCAGAAGAGGCAATGGAAGGATCATTCTTCATATCCTTCTTATCTTCTTGAGGGTTCACCATAGCGGAGAATTCCTCCTGTGTCATCATATTCTCTTCAAGTGTGACATCATCTTTCACAGCATTCGCCATTTTCTGCTCTGAGATGTTCTCCCGGATCCTCTTACGAGTATCATCCTTCTTGAGTATATCCTTTGCATAGTCTGCTATCACCTCCGTAGGGATATTGGACATACCATACTGACGGAATTGCATGGCGGTCATCTCCTGAGCAAATCCTTCAATCTCTTCATCAGAAACCTCGATATTGTGCTTATCCTTCAGTGCGTTGAGATAGAGATCAACCTTCAGATCTTCTATCATGTCCACCATAACCTTATCGTATTCATCTTCCGGGATCTTAGATCCACCCTCGGTAGTACGATACCATCGTTTGAGAGTCTTCTCATCCAGCTCTATACCGGCTATCTTATGTTCCTTCACATATTCCTTCAGATCACTGAGGAACTTCATGTTGGTATCGGGCATCGTGCGCGCCTCAATATATTCTCTGATACGCTGGCGAGCCTCCTCTTCACTCTTCACCTCTCCTTCTCCGAATACACGGTCGTAAAACTCTTGACCCAATTCGGCATCTTTATGCCTGCGTATCTGAGAGATCTCGAAGGAGAACTCCTTACCTTCCAGTGCATCAACCTCTTCTCCCTGAATACCGAAGAGAGACGAGAGCTCTGCCCTATTGCCCTCAAAAGCCTTATAGGGATTGAAGATTACGACACTATTCTTCGGAATTCCGATGAACTTATTGCGTTCCTCTTCATCCTTGATATACTTCACGAGGATCATGGCATTATCCTCCTTAGAGAGACCTCCCTCTTTGGGCAGATCTCCTTCTAGTTCATGAATAGATCCGGAGACAAAGTCCTCAGCCTCAACGGTATCAACCTCCACCATTTGGCCCGCATTTTGGAGCGATGACCGGAGCATCTCTTCTACCTCTTCGTCTGTAGTCTTAATCTTGTAGAGAGGAAGAGTATCCTCCTTCGTCAGTAGATCAGTGATCTCAGGTACCAGAGCTACTTCAAAAGAGTAGGTCAGATCCTCAGCTCCAAGTAGATCTATTTGGCTACTCTCCTCTGTAGGCAGGGGTTGTCCCAGAATCTTATATCCTTCATCCTTCATATGATTATAGAGACCCTCAGAGAGCTCATCCTGGATTACATCCAGCTTAATACCGTCACCATACATTTTGCGCACCATACCCGCAGGCACATGACCTTTCCTGAATCCCGGAATGTTAGCTTTCTTGGAGTATTCCTTGATCTGCTTTTCCACCTTATCCAGGTAGTCATCCTTGGTCAGGGTGATATCTATGCGGGCATAGTTGTCTCTTTTCTCTACTGTGGAGATGTTCATACTATTATAATAATGGTTGATGTTTCAGAAATTAATTACGCCCAATCCGGCATTGATTGCATTGGGCAACAAAGTGTTGCAAAAGTACTCCTATTTTCTCTATTAGGCAACCTCTGATCAGCCTGTCGGGAGGAACCTCTTATCCGAAAACGGTTATATGCACCCCCTAAAAATCACCCCGCCTTTTGTTCGAAATTGTATTCTTAAAATGGAGAGAAAGGAGATGTCTCAGTGAGAAGGATTTACCTCAAATATCTTGTCCCTAACCTGCTCCATTTGCCACATAGGGGTGGAGGTGGCACCGCAAATTCCCACGGTGCGAACCCATGAGGGAAGCGGCTGAGAAATTTCATCGGCAGAAGAGACAAAGACAGTATGGGGATTGGCTTCCTTGCAGTGACCGTAGAGCACCTGACCGTTAGAACTCTTCTTGCCTGCCACGAAGTATATCCAGTCCTTAGAGGCGGCAAAGTCAGCTATATCCTCCGCCCTATTGGCAACTTGTCGGCAGATAGTATCATGCGATTCCAGGTAAGCTGTGGGGGAGATCCGCTCAGAGATATTTCGGACAAGAGCACTGTAGTCGGCATGGTTCATCGTTGTTTGGGAAAAGAGGATGATGGGCAGTGAGTAATCCAGTCTGTCCAAATCCTCGACACTCTGGACTACTATGGCATTACCGTCAGTCTGCCCCACGAGTCCATTGACTTCGGCGTGCCCGGGCTTACCATAAATAACAATCTGGGCACCCTCATCTCGGCTCTCGAGGTAGCGACGATGGATCTTGCGCTGGAGATTGATGACCACAGGACAAGTGGCGTCTACTACCTTCACATTATTCTTGCGAGCCAATTCATAAACCTGAGGGGGTTCACCGTGTGCTCTGAAGAGGACCTCCGAATCGCGTAGCTTTTCGAGCTTAGCGTAGTCAATGGTAGTGAGACCCTCAGAGGAGAGTCTCCGAACCTCTTCCCCATTGTGGACGATATCCCCTAGGCAATTGAGGCTGCCGGCATCCTTGAGATGCTCTTCAGCCTTTCGAATTGCATGTATCACACCAAAGCAAAATCCCGAGGAGCTATCGATCTCGATATCTAGCATGAAAGTTCGGATAGTCGAGTAGCAACCAAGTCTCGGATGAGCCGGTCCTGCTCCTCTATAGTTAGGTCGGAATTGTCAATAAACAATGCATCCTCAGCCTGCTTCAGGGGACCCACTTCACGGGTACTATCGATATGATCGCGAGTAATGACATTCTGATAGATCTCATCATACTTGACATCCATCCCCTTGGCACGGAGTTCATCGAATCTTCGCTGCGCCCTAACCTCCGGAGATGCCGTGATGAAAAGCTTCAACTCAGCGTCCGGTAGAATGACTGTGCCGACATCTCTACCGTCCATCACCACCCCTCGGGGACGAGCGATCTCTTGCTGTAGACGGACCAGGTGAGCTCTAACTTCCGGAATGGTGGCAATAGGGCTCACTCTCCGTGAGACTTCCATGCCGCGAATCTCTTCCTCTACATCCTCACCATTGAGGAAGAGGTGATTCGATCCCCCCACATTGCGAAAATCGAGCCTGATGTCATCGAGTGAATGAGCCAACTTTTCACGATCTGGCTCATCCCCATTCCATAATCCTTTACGCATAGAATAGAGCGTGACACCCCTATACATGGCGCCCGTGTCCAGGTATTTGTATCCCAGATACTTGGCAAGACTTTTAGCTATGGTACTTTTGCCACAAGAGGAGTGTCCGTCAATGGCAATATTAATGAGAGGTTTAGACATACCGGTATGTGCTATATATGACTAGGGGAGGAGGAGTTTCTGACCGGGTTTGATCATATTTCCTTTGAGATTATTGGCTCTTCGAAGAGAACTCACCGTGACTCCGGGATACTTCTTAGCGATGGTGGAGAGTGATTCGCCTCGGCGTACCGTGTGATAACGCTTCTTTGGGGCAGAGGGAGATTCCTTCTTCTTAGAGAGATCTACCTCAGATGCTTTGACGGCATGGTCGGAGGTACCGCTGACTGATGCCGTAGAGCTTATGGGGTCAGCACCTCTTTGAGCGAGAATAGGGGTGGCATCATCGACAGGAACCTCGGTCATCACTTTGATCTTAAGCCTCTGCCCTCTGCGGATAGAGGATCTCTTGAGGTGATTCCACTCTTTGATAGAAGCGACATCTACGTCATATTTGTCAGCAATGTGGGACAGGGTCTCCCCTCTCTTCACCTTATGTATGATGTCTGTCTCCTGAAGTGCCAGCTTGCGGCGAGTAGTATCTGCCTCAATACTATCCTTGAAGCAGCTGAATGCTATCGCTTTGGAAGCAGGAAGAACCAGTACTTGTGCACCGGAAGCCGGGACTATCTCTCGACGGTATTGGGGATTGAGGCGACGAATGGTATCGATGTCTACACCGGTGACAAGGCTTAGATCACGAAAAGTCTGTCGGGAATTGATGTGAACCGTATCAGTAGCCAGAGGCACGCGGATCATATCCGGACGGATGTTGTGGTCCTTGTGGTGCTCCATGGCATAAAATGCTGCGATGAAGAAGGGTACATAGGAACGTGTCTCCCTGGGAAGGAAGGGGAAGATCTCCCAAAAGTCAGTACTTCCTCCTGCTTTCCGAATGGCTTTGTTGATATTCCCAGGTCCGCAGTTGTAGGCAGCGATCACGAGTATCCAATCTCCATAGATATCATACATGTCTTTGAAATACCTGCAGGCGGCCTGTGTGGACTTGACAGGATCCCTTCTCTCATCAATCAAGGAGTCTATGGTGAGCCCATAGAGTTTTCCTGTCCGAAGCATGAACTGCCACAGCCCCGTAGCACCCATACGTGAGACGGCTGTAGGATTGAGAGCAGATTCAACTATGGCGAGGTATTTCAATTCGAGAGGGAGTCCGGCGTGCTCGAGCTGCTCCTCAATGATCGGAAAATAGTAGGCTGACTTGGCTAGCATAGAGGAGAGGAGTCCGCTCCTCTTATTGACATACATATCGATACACTCCTGCACCATAGGATTGTAAGAGAGAGGTATGACACTATGCATGGACCTGAGACGTTCCCTGTAGCTCTGACTATCCGGATGAGAGGGTATGTATTTGCGAGCTTTGCCGAAGTAGTATTCACGATATCGAGCATTGAAGAGACTGTCCACAGCCATATCAAAACTCTCCGGGAGCCTCCCCAATTCATAACTTTCCGATCGAGATACAGTATCCCCGGGTGCCTGAGCACTCACCTTCTCCACGTACAAATTGAGGAAAAGGATCACACTCAGCACACATAGTATTCGTCTATTCATCCAATAGCAAGTTTAAAAATCTTCAGAAACTCAGAGCTACCGCTACTCCATAGCCTCCTGAAGGATTAGTGAAGTCCGGCGGATGAACCACGGGACCGTAGCTCAGCGCCAGATCGGGTGAGATATCGAATCTGAACAGTTCAGCATCCACATATGCATCTATCATCACAAGGAAATACACTCCTGCACTAACTATGATGCTAAGGTCTCTGTTACGCCGATAAAAGTCCCTACCACGCTTGAGTTGATCCTGGAATGAGGAGTTGTTGACATAGTCTTCCGGCTTGGCATTGATGGGCACAAAGTCGAACCATGCATTATTCTCCAAAGGCTTGTCACTCTTAATGTCTCTATAAGCCTCAGAGTATTCTTTGAGATTCACGTTATTCCATGAGATCGCATAGTAGCAAGCTGTGTATGCACCCAGTATGATAGGGATTTTCCAGTACTTACGGTTGTAGATCTGTCCGCCTCCCGGGATCAGTGACCAGAGTACAGCTGAGCGAGGATTGGGCTTGAAGGTTGATGACTCCGACTCCACCTTGAGCTCGTTATGCGAGTCAAGAGCCACACTATCGGCAAGCGTAGCTGCCTGAACTTGAGGAAGAACTGAGCAGACACACGCCATGAGCACCCACAACCTAACCCTCTTCAATCTCATAACTTGTCCAATAAAGAAAGGATCTCCTCGAGTTGCTCCTCAGAACCGAAGGGAATGGTGATCTTTCCTTTCCCCCGATCATTGCATGTCATGGAGACCTTTGTATTGAAGAGGGAGGAAAATCTCTTCGCCAAAAGGTCAAATTCAGGACTCTTAGGCGAGCGTTTAGGCTTGGAAGGAAGGGAGGTTTTATCCTCCTCATTCAGCGCTTTGACCAGATCCTCCACCTGCCTCACCGAGAGCTTCTCCTCCAATACCTGCTCATACACCTGCAGCTGTAGCTCAGGGTCTTCTATGGAGAGGATAGCTCGAGCGTGTCCCATATCAACCTTACCCAACTTCAGCCCCATCTGAACCTCCGCCGGCAGTCTCAGGAGTCGTAGATAATTGGAGATGGTAGCCCTCTTCTTCCCCACTCTGCTGCTCAGCGCATCCTGGGTGAGTCCATAGGTGTCGATCAGCTTCTTGAAGGCAAGAGATATTTCGATGGCATTGAGATCCTCACGTTGGATATTCTCGATAAGAGCCATCTCCATCATCTGCTCATCCTCCACTGTGCGGATATATGCCGGAATAGTGGTCAGACCTGCGATCTTAGCTGCTTTGAAGCGACGCTCCCCTGATATAATCTTATAAGGAGCCACCTCTCCCTCTACAGCTGACAGGGTGATAGGCTGTATCACACCCACATTCTTGATGGATTCCGCCAGCTCCCGCAATGCCTCCTCCTCAAATATGGTTCTTGGCTGCTCGGCATTTGGGATAATATCTGCCAGGGGTATTTCATTGATGCTGGACGATCCGGACGTCTCTATAGAGAGGTAATCTGTAGAGATAAGTGCATCCAGCCCGCGCCCTAGTGATGATCTAGTCTTTTTAGTCATTATAATGATTTACGATTTAACCTTGCTCCCCACTCTATTTTTCTGAAGTAGTTCGTTGGCGAGTTGAAGGTAATTCTGACTTCCACGACTATCCATGTCGAAGTCCAGGACCGACTTACCATAGCTGGGAGCTTCACTCAATCGGATATTGCGATGGATCACTGTAGAGAATACAAGTGACTTGAAGTGCTTCTTGACCTCCTCATAGATCTGATTGGAGTGACGTGTACGAGCATCATACATCGTCATCAGGAAGCCTTCAATGTCGATACCCGGATTCAATTTCTTCTTGATGATCTGCAAAGTGTGTAGCAATTTGGTGATACCCTCAAGTGCAAAATACTCACACTGTACAGGAATGATCACAGAGTCTGCAGCTGTCAGCGCTGCCACTGTGATTAATCCCAACGAAGGTGAACAGTCTATCAGGATGAAATCAAAATCGGGCTTCAACTCGTCCGTGATACGCTTGAGCACAAATTCCCGGCGAGGAACCTTGATCAGCTCAATCTCTGCTCCTGCCAGATCTGTATGCGAGGGAAGTATCATCAATCCCTCTACCGAACAAGGCTGGAGACACTGCCGGGGATCCGCCTCCCCAAGCAGGCAATTGTAGACTGTATACTCTGCTGATCCGGGACGTACTCCCAAGCCGGAAGTAGCGTTTGCTTGGGGATCCGCGTCGATAATCAAGACCTTCTTCTCCAGCGCCACCAGAGACGCTGCCAGATTGATCGTTGTGGTCGTCTTACCTACTCCCCCTTTTTGATTAGATATAGCTATAACCTTTCCCATGCATTATCCTCTCAACAACAGATATGCGCTTAGACCCGTTTGGTGTAAAGAATCGGCAAACATATCGCACGAAGTTACTAAGAAAAAAGTAATTCCTACTGAGTACTATTCCACCCTCTTACAGCGGATAGATGACTAAAAAAGAGTTAGAAACTTACAAGTAAATATCCAGCATCCCATTTTTTGTGACAAGCGAAATCTGCAAAAACAAAAGGGCGGGGTAATCCGAAAAAAAGTACGGGGTAATTCAGAAAAAAAGGCGGGGTTATTCAGAAAAAAAGGCGGGGCAATTTCGGAGACTTGTAACATCCTGATAATCAGATCTTAAAATAAGAGTAGAAAAGGTGCAATGTTTACTATCCCTGAATGACGATGAAGGAATTTTGAGGTAAAAGTCTCAAAAAAGGGACCACAGGGTATTGCATGAATAAAAAAGAGCACTTATCTTTGCACTCACGTTAACCACGGTGCCATAGCTCAGTTGGTAGAGCAAAGGACTGAAAATCCTTGTGTCCCCGGTTCGACTCCTGGTGGCACCACCCATAAGAAAGATTTTTGATAAAGACTCCCATCCCTTCTCATAAGAGGCTTGGGAGTCTTCTTTATTTATAAGTCTTCAATATTCATAGATGTACTGCTGTGCGGGGTATTAAATAGCAAAAGGGGAGGTGGGTAACATTTGGAGTTACCCACCTCCCCTTTTCACTAAGTATGAAGTTTAGATCCGAGAGGATTTCGTCACTCCTCAACCTTTTCCTCCACAGAGTCTGATGGCTCGGGAGCATCTACAAAGGTGGTCATACCGGCACCCACAAGGATGTTGTACCACTTGGCGAGCTTTTTGATGTCTGCGATACGAACTCTTTCACGGTCGTAGTCTGGCAAGACACTCTCCATGAAATTGCGCAATGATTCCTCATCTCGGAGCACCTGATCAGTGTCCAGGGGTTTATGATCACGTGAGCCTGACAGCTCCTCTAGGATCTCTCCCAGGGGCTTGTCTCCGGTCTCGGTATACATTGAAATATCCCCAAGTGCAACGACCTTGTCACGAGCAAAAATGGGTAGACGCTTTCCATCTTCGAGGGACTCCACGATCATAGGCATCTTCTGCCCTGAAAGGAGTTTGTAAAGTCCGGGCTTTCCGGTGATAGCAAATATTTCTTTGAGCTTCATAGAGTTGATAGTTTATTCGTTTAATTAATCAATCTGTTTAGAATAGTGAGGTACCACCCATCAGAAGATCTTCCACTTGATGGATCAAAGAGCTATTTCGATCGTTATGGAGGATGCGTGAGCTCTGAAGAGCCTGCTCAGCCTCTACCCTCTGTACCGCATCAAAGGTGCTAAAGCGTTCTGAAGTAGTATCTCCATCACGCCGCATGACACGATCCTTACGGGTCTTATGGGAAGCGGTGACATACAGGGTGGTATCACACAACTTATAGAATCCGGAGGTGAAAAGGATAGCCGATTCGAGAGCCACCCAGGGACTCTTTTGCGCATCGACCCACTGTCGGAAATCCTTTGCCAGTGAGCTGTGCACAATCTCTTCGAGCTGTTCTTTGTCAGTAGTGCTGCGTCTAAGAATCTCCATCAGGAGAGACTTACGGAGTTGTCCTCCCTCATCTATCACATCCACTCCCCACTTTTCCTGTATTGCCTGACGGACATCGGGATCATAGTACCGCATCTTGGCTCTCTCATCCGCTATGTAGATGGGAATACCATAGAAGTGAAGCAATTGCATCACTACACTTTTACCGGATCCAATGGAGCCACAGACTCCAAGGACATGAACGCGTGAAGTCATCGTGGCTCCAGCAGATATTCGACTTCGCTGGGATCCGTCTGGATCATCTGCACATAAGAGGGATATTTCTGCACAATGACCTTGAGGGATCCTCGGGGATTAGACTGAATATTGTCTGCCATCACGGAAACGATGATATCACTGTCCTTGATATCCTCCCGACGAGAGTTGGGGATGACGCAGGTCACCTGAACAGATGTAGGGAAGGTCCTCAGCAGATATTTACCCTTGACTTCCGGGATAGAGAGAGGGAGTGTGAATGAGACTTGGCTCAACTGCTCCGTAGAGATGTGCAGAACTGTGAAGTCCGGGGTAAGGGTCGTACGCTCAGGCACTCGCAATCTCACCTTGACATTGGTATCTCCCAGGATACTGTCGATGGTTATGCTGTCAGTAGGTATGATCTCGAGGGTGTCCAGCTCTGCCTTACTGCCGTAAACGATGGCAGTCTCAGGGTCTATCTTAAGATCTGTAATGATAGTACCCGGTACGGGAATGACATGAACAGCCATCTCTATGGGGATCTCCTTCTTAGCCTTGGGAGAGTAGTCGGTGGATATCATTGAGGGATAGATGCTCATGATCTTGAAAGAGCGGCTCGAAGAGTTGAGTTTCTTAACCACTTCATTCTCGATCTGTCGACTATTCCACCCGAAGTGCCCCACCCTATCCTCATTTATCTCTACCGGAAGAACTATAGGAGTGAATACCCCCTTGAGTCTATAGTTGAGGAGAGCGAAGCCATTGTCACGTATCTCCACTCGCAGAGAGGTGGGTAGGTCATCCGAAACCGCTATATCTCGTGGAATATGGTCATACTCCACGGGAATATTCACAACGGTAGAGTAATTGTAGCGGAAGGCTTGGAAGAACCATAAGAGCAGTGCGATGACGAAAAAGGCTAGGAAGAGGAGTGCTCCACGGTTCATCACCGAGCGCATCCTCTCCCCTAGCCGTCGCCAAAGTCTGCGGAGACCTCTCACGGTATCACCCTATAGATCAACCATGGGATCAGCAATTATTTCTTCTCTACCTCAGGTGCTTCATTCGCAGCGTAGATAGAGTTGATGTCTATCTTGAGCTTTACGCCTTCCCATACTTCGACAGTGACCACGCGAGTAGAGGAGTTGATATCACGAATGGTTCCGTAGATTCCCCCGGCAGTGATGACCTTATCTCCGGGTTTGAGTGCTTCGCGGGTCTTTTGCAGCTGCTTCTGCTTCTTGGTCTGCGGACGAATGATGAAGAAGTAGAAGATCACCACAAGCAGGACGATCATCAAGATCTGCATGGTAGCAGGGTTCATAGCTGTCTGTTGGAGAAACAATGTATTCATAGCTAATATAGTTTGTGATAATAGTTATCGTTTTGTCAAGCACCAAGAATCCTTCCTTCACTCTTGAGATCCATGAATGCCTGATGCAGAATCCCATTGATGAAGACATTGCTATTGGGTGAGCTGTAATAACGACCCAGATTCAGATACTCATTGATGGTGACTTGAGTGGCTATATCGGGGTTGTGGATAGCCTCCGTCATGGCCAGCTGAAGGATAAGGTAGTCCATCTCGCTCACCCTCTCCTTGTCCCAGTTCTTAAAATATTGGCTGAGATACTTACGATACTCTTCTTTATGGCTGATGGCGTTGCGAAGAAGCTCGATTCCGAACCTCTCTTCATCGGGATGTGTATACTTGGGACGTAGTGCTTGGGTCATCTCCATCCCTTCGGAGAGGGCATTGAACACCTTGGTCACGAAGGAGAAGACAATCTCTATGTCGTCAGCAATATAAGCTGACATCCCCTCTAAGAGCTGATAAAAGTCATCATTGGAGAAGAAAAAATGCCTATAAATCTGCTTCCAAAGCTCCATATCGGTCATCTCTCTCCAAGCATCGAAAGCTTCGTCCTTGGAGAGATCTATTATAGCCTTGTCATAGTAGGCAGAAAAGGATACGGAATCCGGAGTATAAGTATCAAGCAACCCCTCAAAGCCCTCTCCTGCCGAGACGGCTCTAACCATCTCATTATCCTCGAGTCGCTCCAGCAAATCAATCAACTCAGCGCTGGGAGAGAGCTTGGAGGTCTCTATCTCCAAACGTCGACGAGCAGCCCTGCTCACATGAATGGGCAGTCCACATAGATATATGTAAAGTCTGTAGGAGTGGTCTAGAGCGACCTTTAAGATCGAAAGAGCCTGCTCACCGGTCATAGAATCTACTAGATAGTAGTTGTAGAGTATCTGCAGGACCTTGATGCGAATAAGTAATCTATTGATCATACCTGGTGTATCGGGGAGATTCACTACTCCCTGCATTATTGGGCAAAAGTACTACAAAACACCCTAATTCCCATAAATGCACTTGTTGATAGTTCACTATTAATAAAAGATTCCTTGAAGCTCTCGGGCAATAAGGGCACCAAAAAAAGGTGCCCCCATGGGAGGCACCTCGATAAATACATGGAAAAAACTATTCAGACATCAATATCCGAATATTTCCTTCTTGGTTACTTTGGTCACAGGACCCACCTTTTCGAGATATTTCATGTCAAGTGATTTCTCATCACCGACTATACCGTAATGATAGGTCTTGCCCTTGACGTGCTTCTGCTGGAAGTCCAGAATGTCGTCAAGGTTTAGGCTGTGAATCTTGTGGTAGATCTCTTCAGAAGGATCTTTGGATAGCCCCATGTCTTGGAGAGCAATATAACGGAAGGCGTATTCTGAGGGATGAACACGTGCCGAGCGCATGCTGGCGATGATACCATCCTTAGCTATCTTGAAGGCAGCTTCCGATTTGGGCATGTTATTAGTTATCTCCATAAAGGTGTCCAGAGCAGACGGCAGTTTGTCGCTCTGTGAGGCAATGTTGGATACGATGGTAAATGTACGTTCGGGTCTGGATGGAGTAGAGAAGCTACCTCCGGCAGAATATGCCAGTCCGCGAGCTTCGCGCAACTCCTGGAAGACAATCGAATTCATACCGTCACCAAAATAACTATTGAAGAGTCTGACCTCAGGAAGAAGAGTGACATCATACTTCATACCCGTATTATTGAACATCAACATGTTGAAGTTGGGAGCATCATACTGTGCAATGTATACTTTGGGCTCCGTAGTGGTATTGTATTGATGTTTGTATTCGGCAGGAGTCTGGAGCTGCTGAGCAGGTGTAGGATGATAAGCCTGAAGGGAAGCGAGCACGTTCGACTTTTCGGCAGGACCATAGAAGATCACTCTATGAGGATAGAGGAGGAGCTTGTGGATCTTATCCAAGATCTCTCCGCTGGTGACTGCTGCCAACTCTTCGTTGGTAGCTACATTGTGGCGGATATAGTCTTCTCCATTGACCATATAGTTGATGAGCGCAGAGAAGTTGCTACCCTGTGATTTTTGAGAATTCTCACGTGCGAGTAGGATATCCTCCTTGACACGTCCAAAGGCAGCCTCATCTCCCTGAGCTCTGGTAAAGAGATGCTCCACAAGCTTCATGGCAGCATCCATATTCTCCTGAAGACCGGATATAGTGAGGGAGACCCTGCGGCCAGAAGTGTTGAAGTTGTAGTCGCAAGCGATGTTGTAGAATGCAGATTTGATTGCCGATGCTGAGAGACTATCCGTACCCAAGACATCAAGGTAACTGCCGGCAAGAGTGAAATACTTATCGTCCCCAAGTCCGGGCTCAAAGAGATAGGTGATATTGAATATATCATTGATGGTATTCTTGCGGTAGATGAGATCCCTTTGGGCGGCATCGGAGTGAGAGATATCGAGCTCTTTGGCAAAGTCCACGAATTCCGGCTCAATAGGATCCACCTCCGTGCTCACAATTTCCTTGAGGAAGTCAGATACTTTGTCGCGGTTCATCTGGATAGGAGTGATGGCAGGCTTCTCCATCTTCACGGCATTTTTATCTTCACCTTGCAGCTTATAGGCAATACAATAATTGTCCACAAGATACTTGTTGGCAAAGTCCATAATCTGAGACTTGGTCACCTTGGAGAGTCTATCCAGCAGCTGTACGTTACGCTCCCAGGGAATTTGGTTGATAAAAGCGTGGACAAAGCTATCTGCTCTACTCTTGTTGCTCTCAAGACCCTTCATGAATTGCAGCTTATAATTGCTGATAGTGGCAGGAATGAGGGATTCATCAAACTGACCCTTGCGGAGAAGTGTCACCTGCTCGAGGAGTAAGTCTCGCAACTGCTCCAGGGATTGACCCTGTTTGGGGTAACCTACGAGGCAGAAGACATCGTAGTCGCTCAGCCCCATAGCACCGGATCCTGCCATGAGGACCTTCTGTTTGAGAAGAAGATTCTTGTCAATGAGACCTGTTTTACCGTTGTCAAGCATAGCACTGACGAGGATTGCGACTTCACTTTCGGGGCTTTTGGGTCCCGGAATGCGCCATCCGATCATGAGATTCTCAGCCTCTTGACCGTACACTTTCTTCTCTACTATCTGAGTGGGATAAGTTTCTTTGACCAAGACAGAGCGCTCCAGTTCGGGGTTAGGCGTCAGATGTCCAAAATACTTCCGGATGATGGCTATAGTTTTGTCGGGATCCAAATCGCCTGCCATGCATATCGCCATATTGTTAGGCACATAATATTTCTTGAAATACGCCTTAATGTTGGTGATACTGGGGTTTTTAAGGTCATACTGAGTTCCCAAAACAGTCTGAGTACCGTAGGGGTGATCCGGGAAGATTCCATTCAAAAGGCTCTCATAAAGCTTACGGCTATCTTTGGTTAGAGAGATGTTCTTCTCCTCATAGACGGATTCCAGTTCGGTATGGAAGCCACGGATCACCGCATTTTCGAACCTGTCCGCCTGAATCTTCGCCCAGTTTTCAACCTGGTTGGCAGGGATATTCTCGACATAGACAGTTTGATCGTAGGAGGTATAGGCATTCGTACCCTGCGCACCTATGGCAGACATCAACTTGTCATACTCATTAGGTATAGCATACTGAGAGGCTAAGTAGGAGACTGAGTCGATCTGGTGATAGATCTGCTTCTTCTGATCCTCATCTGTGGTGGCACGATGCTGCTCATATAGCTGTTCGATCTGATCGAGGTAGACCTTTTCCTTGGCGTAGTCGGAGGTACCAAACTTCTGAGTCCCCTTGAACATAATGTGCTCAAAGTAGTGTGCCAGACCGGTAGTCTCTGCCGGGTCATTCTTACCCCCCACCCTAACGGCAATAAAAGTCTGGACCCTTGGAGCTTGTTTATTGACGCTGAGATAGACTTTAAGTCCATTATCCAGCGTATAGATTTGGGTTTTCATGGGATCTCCCGGGACCGTCTTGGGTGTCTGGGCATGCGCTGCAAAGCCCCACACTGAGATCAGGCATCCCAGAAAGATGGATGTGAGCATTCTGCTTCTCATGTTCATAAATGATAAGTTGTTACATGGTTCATAATCACGAGAGTGACCAATCTAAGGCACTCATCCTCACAAATATAGAGGAATTAATGTTTACATTTGAGCATTACAGATGATTTTATATGATTCCTTCGTCCATTTTTATCCCGTTAGTGGTCGTACTTTTTCTCTTTTTGCTCTTCTATGGTAGGAAGGGAAGGAATCCTGAAGAGAGTGAATCGACAGATTATGACCCAATATTGCCCGCCACAGTGCAGAATCCCTTTGTACTTCCCGGAGCAGAGGAGGATGCCGAGCCTCATTTTGCCTTCATAGATGTGCAGACCAACGGGCTGATAGGTATCGATGGATCCGTTCCTGATATTCTTCAGATTGCGTGGATTATCACAGACAAGGAGATGAATGCCATCAAAGTCGCCAACCATTACATAACACCCTCCACCCTGGGACCTCCATCAGCTAGGGCAGTTCACCATATAACCCCCGAATTCATCCGGAAATATGGAGAAGATGAAAATGATGTCATGCAACTATTCGTCAGGGAGTGCGCCAAAGTTCCTCATTGGGTGATGCACAATGCAGGGTTTGATACGCAAGTGATCCTCCACTCCTGCAGTCGGAATGATATCGATCCTATGCTTTCTCACATCATTCTTCACTGTACCATGACCTACTACCAACGCATGGGTATATCGGATGAAGCGTATGAGTCACTGATAGATATGGCATCTCAAATGATTGGGTACGCTCCGGAGAAGCTGGCAAGGATGGATAACGTAGCGTGGCGCAACGTCTGTCTCACCCGAGTAGTATATCGGCAACTGACGATGCGCCACGGCATAGATCGAGGCTTCAGTACGGAAGCCCTCTAGCTCGGATCCGGGAGGTTAAAGGTATCACCATCCCGAATAGTTCCGAGCCTATAACCTTTGTATAACCAGGCTGCACGCTGAGCCGAAGTACCATGGTTAAAGGCATCAGGGACGACATACCCCTGAGCCTCCATCTGCAGTTTGTCATCACCAATAGCGTGTGCGGCATTGATACCCTCTTCGATATCCCCGGGTTCGAGGGATCCAAACATCTTATTGTCGTGGTGTGCCCACACTCCGGCATAGTAGTCTGCCTGCAGCTCCAATCGCACACTGATGGCATTAGCCCTCTTCTTATCTACCTTGCTCATCTGAGCATGAGCCTGATCTAGGGTTCCAAGCAGATTCTGGACATGGTGTCCCACCTCATGGGCAATCACATATGCATATGCAAAGTCCCCCGAAGCACCCAACTTGCTCCGCATCTCCCGGAAGAATGACAAGTCAATGTACAGGCTTTGGTCTGCAGAACAGTAAAATGGACCCATCTGAGCACCTGCTGCTCCGCACCCACTCTGCACAGCTTGCGTGAAAAGTACCATCTTAGGTGGAGTATAGGTCATACCATTCTGCTCAAAAACCTTTGCCCACACATCCTCTGTGCCGGCAAGGATCTGTCTCGAGAACTTGGCCAATTCCTCTTCCTCTTTTGTAGGCTGATACTCTTCTGTCTGAGTAGCTACTGCTCCCCCACCATTACGCAGGACATCCAGCGGATTGCCTCCCATGAGCCATACCAGCAGACCCAGAACTATGGTTCCTCCGATGCCGAGAGATGCGCGACCGACTCTACGTCCGCGGGAGTCAATCACATTGCCACTCTCGCGTCTACCTCCTAATTTCATACGATCTATAACTTGTAAAAGTTGGAATTCAAAGGGTTTAAATCACCTCAAATATAGATAAAATGATTGCGTAGCAAACCACTTTAGAACGATTTGCTACGCAATCTAATATGAAAATACGGCAGAAGGCTATTCCTCTTCCTGGTATGCAGCGAGGAGTTTGTCCTGAATATCTGACGGTACAAGCTCGTAGGAAGCGAACTTCATGGTGAAGGATCCTCTACCTCCGGCGAGCGAACTCAGGGCCGTCGAATAGTCTGAAAGCTCCTTCAGGGGTACTTTGGCCTGAATCTGCTCATATCCTTTGCTGCTATTCATACCCATGATCATGGCACGACGACCTTGAAGATCACTCATCACATCACCCATATAGTCTGCAGGCACGGAGACCACAACGTCATATACCGGCTCGAGCACCTTGGGTGAAGCTTCTCTGAATGCTTGACTGAAGGCATTTCTACCTGCCAGCATGAAGGATATTTCGTTACTGTCCACGGGGTGCATCTTACCATCATACACGATCACACGGACATCTCGGGCATAGGATCCTGTGAGAGGTCCCCGCTCCATTCGTGCCATGATGCCCTTGAGGATAGCCGGAAGGAACCTTGCATCTATAGCACCACCCACAATACTGTTGACGAAGACCAGCTTTCCACCCCAATCCAGATCTATGGTCTGTGTGTCTCGAGGGGTGATCTTGAATTCCTGGTTACCGAATTTATAGACCGAGGGCTCCGGCATTCCCTCTTTGTAGGGCTCCACTATCAGATGAACTTCCCCGAACTGCCCGGCACCTCCCGACTGCTTCTTGTGGCGGTAGTCTGCACGTGCACTCTTGGTGATGGTCTCACGATAGGGAATGCGAGGCTCATCAAATACGATGGGTAGCTTCTCATTATTCTCTATACGCCACTTTAGGGTACGCAGGTGGAATTCCCCCTGCCCATAGACGATGAGTTGTCTCAGCTCCTTGGACTGCTCAACTATCCAAGTAGGATCCTCGCTCCTCATTCGGGTGAGGATCTCACTCAGTTTCTCCGACTCAGCCTCATTCACTGCACGGATAGCTCTGCGATATTTAGGCTCAGGATACTTTACGCCGGGATACATATAGTCTACTCCCTTCTCATTGAGTGAGTTACCCAGTCTCACATCCTTGAGTTTCACCGTAGACCCTATATCTCCGGCGTACATTTGAGAGACCTTTTCGCGGTTTTGACCTGCGGGGATATAGATCTGGGAGATGCGCTCCTTAGACTCTCTATTGGGGTTGAAGAGGTCGTCACCCTCCTTCACACAACCGCTCATCACCTTGAAGTAGTCCACCTCACCTATATGAGGCTCTACAGTGGTCTTGAAAAAGTACAGACTCGTGGGACCTTCGGAATCCGGCACAACTTCAACACCTTCAGTGGTTACGGGCGATGCCATCTTGTCGGTACAGGGAACCACATTACCCAAAAATTCCAGAGTCCTCCTCACACACATATCCTTAGAGGCACTCACGCAGAATACGGGGAACATCCCTCTAGAGATCAGACCCTGTCGTATCCCTTCACGCATCTCCTCTTCGGTCAGAGATCCCTTATCGAAGAAGGTATCCATCAGGGTCTCATCATTCTCCGCTGCAGCCTCCACCAGAGCTTGGTGGTACTCCATAGCCTTGTCATGCTCGCTTTCCGGGATCTCCATAACTTCCGGCACGCCACCTTCAGGCTTCCAGCGATACATCTTCATCTTGAGTACATCCACCACTTCGTTGAAGTCGGGACCCACCCTGGTGGGATATTGTACCGGAACCACTTTGCTGCCATATCTCTCCCGGAGCTGATTCAGCGTATTATCGTAGTCGGCTTTCTCGTGATCCAACTGATTGATGATGAAGATCACAGGCTTGTTGAGATCCTCTGTATATCTGAATTGATTTACCAGACCCACTTCCACACCATATTGGGCATTGACGACCATCAGAGCGGTATCCGTGACGGTCAGGGCAGACACTGCAGCTCCCACGAAGTCATCTGACCCCGGGCAGTCAATGAAGTTGAGCTTCCGATCCTGCCATGGTACTGCAAAGACGGTTGAGAATACAGAGTAACCATATTCCTTCTCCACCGGGAAATAGTCGCTTACCGTATTTCCTGCATCTATGGTGCCTCTGCGTTTGATCACGCCCGCTTCATAGAGCATAGCCTCCGCCAGGGTTGTCTTCCCTGACCCTGAACTCCCCAAGATGGAGATGTTCTTCAATTCATTGGTCTGATACACCTTCATAGTATAGTTTGTTTTAGTTCTAAGATAATGAGCGACCTCACCCCCTTTACTCTCTCTTCGAGTTTGTGAATCATGAAGTCGCTACACAAAATAGTAACAATAATCGATATGAACAACGAATCTTCTCATAATCCTATACGGGTCCATGCATTTGTGATGCAGAACCTCTCCCAAGTGTAACGTGGAAAACTCAGATACTACCTTTCGTCACGTATAGCTTGCAGCTCAAAGAGCCTGTCTCGATACTGAGCCGCAGTGATGAAGTCCAGCTCCTTGGCAGCCTGCTTCATGGCTGCCTCGGTCTCTTCGATAGTCTTCTCCAGCGACTCTATGGGAACCTTACCGTAGGCTGCTATCTCTTCTGCTGCCATGGCAGGCTCTTCGGGTGCGCCGTACCCCTTCTTTGAGTAACCCTTCTTGCCGGCACTTTTACCTACGCTCTCGGACTTTCCGGTGATTTCCAGCAGGGAGACACTCTTCTTATAGACCTGCTTCGGCGTTATGCCATGCTCTTCGTTGTACTTTAACTGCTTGGTGCGCCGCCTATTGGTCTCATCTATGGTCAGACGCATGCTCTCAGTGATCTTATCGGCATAGAAGATCACCAAGCCGTTGAGGTTACGAGCGGCACGTCCTGCGGTCTGGGTCAGGGATCTGTGCGAACGCAAAAAGCCCTCCTTATCAGCATCCAGTATCGCCACCAGAGAGACCTCCGGCAGGTCTAACCCCTCTCTGAGGAGATTTACCCCCACAAGTACGTCAAAGTCTCCTGCCCGTAGCCCCTCCATGATCTCTACTCTGCGTATGGTATCTATCTCACTATGGATATATTCGCACTTCACACCCATATCTATGAGGTAGTCCGTGAGCTCTTCTGCCATGCGTTTGGTCAGCGTGGTGACCAGCGTGCGCTCATTCTGCTCGCTCCTCTTGGTTATTTCCTCGATGAGGTCATCCATCTGGAACTTTGTGGGGCGCACCTCTATCACAGGATCCGGGAGACCCGTGGGTCGAATGATCTGCGCCACAATCTCTCCCCCACTCTTTTCCAGCTCATAGTCTGCAGGGGTTGCACTCACATAGATCACCCGATCCGTCATCTGCTCAAACTCCTCAAGCTTCAGAGGGCGGTTGTCCACCGCCGCCGGAAGCCTGAATCCATAGTCGACGAGATTCTCCTTACGTGCCCGGTCTCCGGAGTACATACCTCGGATCTGCGGCACGGTCACATGGCTCTCATCTATTACGAGCAAAAAATCCTTGGGAAAATAGTCAAGAAGGCAGAAGGGTTGCTCCCCGGGCGCCCTGCCATCGAAGTAGCGAGAGTAGTTCTCTACCCCGGAACAGTATCCCACCTCCTTGAGCATCTCCACGTCATACCGCACACGCTCCTCCAGACGAGCAGCCTCGAGGCTCTTACCTATACTTTCAAAGAATGCCACCTGCTTGACGAGGTCCGCCTTGATCATCTCCACAGCGTTCCGAATCTGATCGTCAGTGGTCACGAAGAGATTGGCAGGATAGATGTTGACACCATCCAGTTCACCCATATTCTCTAGGGTCATGGGGTTGAAGCACACTATGCGCTCCACCTCATCGCCCCACATCTCCACCCTGTAGGCGATGCCATCATAACCTTCGACCGCGGGGAAAATATCTATGGTATCCCCCTTGGTACGGAAAGACCCCGGCTTAAACTCCAGAGCATTATTTACATAGTAGGCATCCACCAAACGCCTCAGGAGCTCATCTCTCTCCACCTCCTCACCTCTACGTATCTCTACACGCTTCGAGGCATAGGAGTCAGGATTAGCCATACCATATATACATGAGACAGAGGAGACCACGATGACATCGTTGCGTCCCGAAAGGAGGGATGCAGTCGCCTTGAGTCGAAGCTTCTCAATCTCGTCATTGATCGCCATATCCTTGGCGATATAGAGATCAGTGGAGGGGAGATAGGCTTCAGGCTGGTAATAGTCGTAGTAGGACACGAAGTACTCCACCGCATTGTTGGGAAAAAAGGTCTTGAATTCCCCATAGAGCTGTGCTGCCAACGTTTTATTGTGGCTCAATACCAGTGTCGGCATATTCAGCTCACGGATCACGTTAGCCACCGTGAAAGTCTTACCTGATCCCGTTACTCCTAAAAGTGTCTGTTGGGCACCATCCTCAGCAAGCCCCGCCGTCAGCTGTCGGATCGCCTCGGGCTGATCCCCCGTAGGCTTAAATCTAGAAACCAAATCGTACTTCATCCGCACTCCTACTATACTCTCTCAGAATACAAAGTTACCCATATTTCCCCCATCTCCAGAGACCTATTACCCTCAATTCCGCAAGGTGAGTATTCAGGTTATGCGGAAGGTTCCAATTACTGTTT
>X289_Eastern_Grey_Kangaroo__coassemble_125_pt1 | contig 28435 bp, 30 predicted proteins | sample X289_Eastern_Grey_Kangaroo__metabat2_low_PE_002 | metagenome-assembled genome bin X289_Eastern_Grey_Kangaroo
TCTCTCAACTATTGCCTTATCTGCTGCACTACCCTCAACCATTTTCGGTAACACCACCTTCACCAAGTCCTTTTTGAATAGTTTCGGAAAGATTCTTCCCTTCCTGAGATGAAAAGCCCCGAGGCGGTTAACCGATCCTCTATATAATCCTTATGATACTTGTCAGTCAGCACCTTCACACGCTCATACTCGTCTGCCCTCGTCTTATCTTGCTTGAGAATTTCTATTGTCCATAATCCAATCAAGCGTTTTCCCTTGAGGTATTAGCTCAAGGCGTAAAGTCTTGTGCAATGCATAAATCCCAGTGAATTGCTCTAGTTTCATAAGTTTGGATAAGGATAGGTTGTACTAATCTGCGGTGAAATCAAAGTGATGTCGGGTCTGGTGAAGGCGGCTTCTGATACTCAGCTTTAATATGTGTCGCCATCTGGGAGAGCAATTCGGGGGCGACTTTTACTTTCTCCTCTCGTTTCAGATTACGTTCTCTCCTCATTTCTTCTGCGATATCATCCTCAACCTGTGAGAGAAGCATCCTGACTTGCCCTTGGAGTCTATCTATATTAGGTTCTACCTTTTTACGCCATACGAAGGTATACTTGTTAGCCTTTGACTCTACTTTCCTGCTATCCATATACTCCACCTCCAAGCTCAGAAGCCCTTTTTGCACCAGTATTACCACCATATGCGTGAATATTTGATGAATCTCCTTCTTAGACTTTATGCGAAACCTGTTAATGGTGGAAAAGTCGGGCGTCTCACGCCCAACCAACCATAGGAAGTGAACATCTCGACGAAGAGCCTGCTCGATCTCTCGGGACAAGTAAACGTTATTCAAGTAGGCATAGAAAATCACTTTGAGCATCATCTTAGGATGATAGGGAGATTTGCCCATGGCACGATAGAGGTTTTTGAATCCATCAATATCCAGTCCATCGATTAACGCATTAACCAATCTGACCGGATCATTTTCCGAAATATCCTCATCGAGCCTTGGAGGGATGAGCATTGAACGTTTGTGAATGTATGGACGAAATCTCATGTATTCCTTCTAGTTGATTGATATTACTGAAGGTAACTAAGTTATAAGACATACAATTGCTTAAACATAGCCATACATACAATCTACAACTAATAAAATAATTGGCTATAGTAACCTAATATTGCTAAGCCATTCATTCACCTCCCAAAATAGTTATCGGAATCTATCTCAGGGGAACCTAGATTCAGCTTGCGGAATCTAGGGGATAATAGAGGTCAAAGAGGAAGGCTCTACCCCAAAAACAGTAATTGAAGCCTTCCGCATAACCTGAATACCCACCTTGCGGAATTGAGGGGAATACCCTTGGTAGTTAAACCAAGGGGACGAACTTTGAAGGATATAGCTACTTTATCCATATTTCAAAGGTGTTCATTTACAGACACCAGATTAGCCTCACTGCTTTTGGTCCTCCCCAATGGTATTACAGACGTTCCTACGCGCTAACAAAAGAGGAGTGGGGATACGTGAAAGACGCGCATGCTGTGGGTGGTGGCTGGAGTAGGTACAACCCGGATTTTGGTTATAAACAAGAACGGTATTCGAAAGATTGATGACAACGAGAAATTTTACTTGCCGATGCAGAAGTGCGCAAAGATATTGTGTAGTAGATCGTCCGTAGTGATGTCCCCTACCACTTCGCTGAGGGAGTGTATCGCTTCCCTCAAATCCTGCGCCACAAGGTCTCCGGGAAGTCCGGACTGGAGCCCTTCACTTACCCTCGTGAGCGACTCCCAGGCACGTTTGAGAGCCTCAGCATGACGGAGGTTGGATACGATCACCTCCCCCTCGTGCACCTGAAGATCCTCAAATCTCCGCGCGATCAAGCCTTTCACATGCTCCACATCTTTTCGATCTCGTGCCGAGATGGCATGGATCTCCATTACACCTAAGGAGCGCAACGTGGACATCACACGTTCCAGATCCACCGGAGATAATAGATCCTGCTTATTGACGAGTACAAGGAGCTTATCCCTCTGCGTATGCTGAAGGATCACTGACAGAATGCCACTGAGCGTCTCCGGCTCGGGATCCACACCATCTACCACCCAGAGGATCAGGGAAGCCTGTGCCACCCTCTCCAGCGCTCTGCCGATCCCTATAGTTTCTATCCGATCCTCAGTATCACGTATTCCGGCAGTGTCTATCAGCCGATACTCTTTGCCCCCTATGAGCATTACCTCCTCAATGGTGTCGCGTGTCGTGCCATGGATATCTGATACAATGGCTCTATCCTCCTGCAGCAAGGCATTGAGTAGGGTAGACTTTCCGGCATTGGTCGCCCCCACGATCGCTACGGGAATTCCTGCCTTGATCACGCTTCCTGTCTCATAGCTGTCTGCCAGACTGCGTATCTCAGCCTTAACCTCCTCACATCGCTGCATCAATTCCTCTCTATCTGCAAACTCTACCTCCTCTTCGCTAAAATCCAGCTCCAATTCCAAGAGTGAAGCCAACTGTATTAAAGGATCTCGGAGAGCACGAATCCTCTCCCCATATCCTCCGCGCATCTGAGTCATCGACATCCTGAGAGCCGCCCGCGAAGTACTGGCTATCACATCTGCCACCGCTTCTGCCTGAGACAGATCCATCTTGCCATTCGCAAGGGCTCTACGCGTATACTCTCCCGGCTCAGCCACACGCGCTCCGCAGGTACACAGGAGTCGTATCACCTCCCTCAGGATCAGGGGAGCTCCATGACATGAGAGCTCCACCACATCCTCTCCGGTATAGGAGTGCGGTGCTCTATAGACCAGTGCCATAGCATCATCGATCAACTCTCCTCCAACAGGATCTGAGATGAAGCCATACACCGCACGATATCCCTCCACTTCCGAGAGAGGGGGGAAGCCCTTACTGACACGAAAGATCTTAGAGACCACATCAAGGGCAAGAGCCCCCGAAACCTTCACTACCCCTATGGCAGAGACTCCTACAGGGGTAGCTATAGCACATATCGTATCACCGGAATTCGTCATGATCCTACTATATATTACTATTCAAAGTGTAAGGATTAGGGCAGAAATAATGAAAGGAGTGTCTCGAGCCGATAAAAAACTCCGAGACACTCCTCTATGAGATTGATCCGGAAGGACCGTGTCAATGTAGATAGATCACTTCTTGGAGCGATTTCCGTAACGGCTCATAAACTTATCCACACGTCCGGCGGTATCCACAAGCTTAGCCTTACCGGTGTAGAAGGGATGCGAGGAGCTAGAGATTTCCACCTTGATCAGCGGATAGGTCTCTCCATCCACTTCGATGGTCTCCTTGGAGGATGCGGTTGAGCGTGTGATAAAGATCTCATCATTGGACATGTCTTTGAAGACCACCTTGCGGTAGTTTTCGGGATGTATGCCTTTCTTCATCGTTGTATGGTTTATTTGGTTATTATCTTATATGCGTACACAGTTGTGCAAAGGTAGGAATTATTTCTCCAACTTCCCAGCTCAAATTGGCTGCTGACGTAAGACTCTCAGCACATTCATAGTCGGCTGATACACAGGTAGTTGCGGAACGGGACGGATTAGGCGAATAATTACCCCGCCTTTTTCTCGAAAAAACGTCCGTCTAAGAATTACATTACCCCGCCTTTCTTTTCGGAAAAAGGCGGGGTAATATTTGAAGGTAGTCTTGCACCTAGAATAAAAGGGAGAGTGCTTACTATTATGAGGTATTGAGTGAGACACCTATTCCGTGACAATCTCAGGCGTTGGCACACTATTTGCGATTTTGAAGATGAATGCCATATTAATCTTTAGGGGATGTATTTGCATCCTACTTATAGGATTTAGGAATGCAAGAAGGGACTTTATTCTTTGTTAATATGGTAGTTTGCAAAGCAAGATACCGTTAATCATACTCAAAATGACAGATTAAGGGACTGGAAAGTGTTAAATCTCTCATGATAAGGCATTTGGCATGGACAGATTATTCTTTTCTTTGCATCATGCACGGAGGCAATTCTCACTCATAATAGATTGCTTACCGAGATTTAAAGGACAATTAGATTAAGAGATATATGAAGACAGGATTAAAAACAACACTATTGATTCTACTCTGCTCGACCCTCAGTGCGGCGGCAGCAGTAGGACTCTACGATCATTTTAGCACCAATAGGTTTGGACACTCTCCCGACGATGGAGATTCCGGCAGTGGCGCCATATTTAAGCAGGCTAACCTGAGACCTGTAGCCTTCTCCTCAGCTCATGCTCCTCAGGACTTCGCCGATGTGGCTGAACGAAGCCTAAACGGTGTGGTAAATATTCGCTGTGAAGTCACTATCCCCGGAAGACAACAGCAGTTTGTGGACCCCTTTGAGCTCCTCTTCGGGCCGGGATTCGGAGGTCGCAGCCAGCGTCCTCGTGAGATGCCTAAGCAGATGAGCATCGGGTCCGGGGTGATCATCTCAACGGATGGCTATATCCTGACGAATAATCACGTGATAGAGAATGCCACTAAGATTACGGTTAATACAAATGACAATAGGGAATACATAGCTAAGGTTATCGGTACCGATCCCACGACAGACGTCGCTCTGCTGAAAGTGGAAGCTAAGGACTTGCAGCCTATTCCCTTTGGAGATAGTGAAGCACTGCGTGTGGGAGAATGGGTTCTGGCTATAGGAAACCCCTTCAACCTCTCATCTACGGTAACAGCTGGTATCGTGAGTGCCAAGGGTCGCTCCACTATGGGCGAAGGGAGCCTGAGAGTGGCATCCTTCATCCAGACCGATGCTGCAGTGAACCCCGGTAATAGTGGTGGTGCACTGGTGAATACGCGTGGCGAACTCATAGGGATCAATACGATGATCTTCTCCCAGACCGGGAACTATGCCGGCTACTCCTTTGCGATACCTGTAAGTATCGCCAGAAAAGTGGTGGCAGACCTCAAGAAGTATGGTGCCGTACAGCGAGCTGTCCTGGGTGTCAGCGGTGGCAATATCGTGAGTGAATTGACGGAAAAGTATAACCTCAAAGTGACTGAGGGTGCCGTAGTCGGGGGATTCTCTGACCTTAGCCCTGCGAAGAGTGCGGGAGTGAAGGAGGGTGACGTGATCACGCATGTCAATAATACATATGTCCGCAATATGGCTGAGCTCCAGGAGCAGATCAGCAAGTATGCCCCCGGAGATAAAGTCTCTCTGGGTATCAACCGTCAAGGTAAGGAGGAGAAAATCGATGTGGTACTGAAGAATATGCAGGGAACTACCGACGTGGTGACAGGTCTGACACCCTCTTCGATAGGTGCTGCATTCAAGCCTCTGAGCACAAAGATGCGTAATGCTTTGGGTATTGACTATGGTGTCGAGGTGGTCGGCGTAGATGCCGGGAAGTTCCGCGATGCGGGTATCACCAAGGGATTCATTATACTCAGTATCAATAATGTTAAGGTGTCTACGAGTGAACAGGTAGAAGCCGTGATCCACGAGGTGATGGCTAACTCTCCGGACAAGGTGCTCTTCATCAAGGGAGCTTACCCCAACGGAAGAGTGAAGTACCTAGCGGTAGATCTGAACTAAGCTCTCATCTGAGAAGAAGAACTTAGACAAGTCAGTGACACCTGATTAGACTTAAAAGAGAGATGTAAATCTTTTCTGATCTGTTTTGTTTGTGATCTGAAGTGCCCTTACCCCATGTGGGGTAGGGCACTTCTTTTTTCAGGATTGGGACTATTTGTGTTTCTTTGTCCAGGATCAATATTCAGCGTGGAGATGAAATCGACTTATTCTGACACTCCTTCATCACGACATAGTCGTTCCGGGACCAAACCTAAAAGGGTCACACGTCGGTCTAAGTCAAGACCGAGAGTGCGTCAGGAGCGTCGTCCTGTGCAAATCAGTTGCTTATTTAGCGAACAGGAGGCTGAGTTGATCAACCATTATCTCAAGAAATATAAGGTGCAGAATCGGTCAGAATTTATCCGCAGAACGGTACTCACAGAAGTGCTAAGTAAGCTTAGCCTGAACTACCCTAAGATCTTTGATGATGAATCTCTGGGCTGACCCCGATATATACTTTATGTCTCAGGCACTATCGGAGGCTCGTCGTGCCATGGAGGAGGATGAGGTACCTATAGGTGCCGTAGTGGTATCCCAAGGAAAGGTGATAGGTCGCGGATTCAACCACACCGAGGCACTTACGGATGTGACGGCACATGCGGAAATATTGGCTCTCACCGCAGCTCAGAATCACCTGGGGGCTAAGTTTTTGACAGACTGTACTCTCTACGTCACCGTAGAGCCGTGTGTGATGTGTGCCGGGGCGATACGTTGGTCACGCCCGGCTCGAGTGGTATGGGGAGCTGATGAGCCTAAGTTTGGATACCGGAAGTTTTCGGAAGAAATCCTTCACCCTCGGACTGAGATCAGGAGAGGAGTGATGGCAGAAGAGTGTCTGATACTGATGAGAGAGTTCTTTAGTCAAAAACGCTAAAACACTCTCCATCTAGAGAGATATAGATATGCAGAGAGAGGCGACCCTATTCGGGTCGCCTCTCTCTGCATCAAGTATGTTATATATGAATAGTTTCTAGTTCAAATGGTCTACTCCAGAATGAGAGCCTTAGGTACTATGCCGTTGGGATAGTTCTTTACCAGATTCAGATTGACGCGCCATTCGCCTTCTTCCTGCAGCAGGTCCATGGAGCCGGTAACCTCTTTGGTGGGTACACCGTTTTTGTGTACATAATCTACAATCTTCTGCTTGACATCCTCAGGTAGATCTACCAGGCGTGTTACCTTGCCACCATCAGCTATAGACATCAGGTCTGTGAGCGAAAGTACTTCGCTACCAATCTTGTCAGCATCGGGGATATTGACTACATAAGTCACTACGGCGTTATCACCGGTCACGGTCTCTTTGAATTTACTAGCCTTGAAGACATCCTTAGCTTCCGGGAGGATCTCCAGGATCTGCCGTATGTCATCAGGCAAATGGTAGGTACGCACAAAATTGGTCTTCGTCATAGCAGCCTGATCTGCCTGGGTAAGGAGCTCATAATAGCTTTCCATATCTCCATCCAGGAGGGCATTGACAGCTTTTTCGGCTACCGGAGCAGGACTATTTCCGGAGCATCCGTAGACCAAAAGTAGCAACATCAGGGTTAGAAAGGGGACTACTCTTCTCATGACATTCTTGTATTTGTAAAAGTATAGTTGAACTCAGGGCGATAAGATCCTGACCTTTTAGTAAAGGGGACCTCTCTCAAGCTCTAAGTTACAGCTATTTTTCTATTTTCTTATTATCTTTGGTTTGATTCAAAAAGCCACCTTTTATGAGTGAACAGCAAGACTCATCACACGAAACCAACGCCTATCTTGTGGAGGTACTGAACTCCTCCATAAGCTCTGACATCTACATGGCTATGCACAAACTGCAAGATGCCGGGATCCCTGCTACGCCTCAGCATGAAGCCATGGAGGCTGTCTGGGGCGGAAATACCGGACTTCTCAATGGGATATCCCTAATGGTCCGGGCTGAAGATGCCCCCAGAGCATTTGAGATCCTCCGGGCTGCCGGATTTGTACCCCATCCGGGTGAGGGAAGTTCGTCGCACGTCCGCGGACCTCTCTCCTACATTCCCGGAAAGAGCGTGGGTGCCAAGCTCATCTTCTTCATCCTCTTCATCGCGGCACTCACACTGATCACTATCTCCTTTGCTCAATATATTTCGCGTTGATACCCGCGCTGACCGCATCGATACCTAACGACTAGCAGATGGATCCCCTCAAGCCTAAAAGGACGCCACGCAGACTTTCCAAAATTCAGAGCATGTGCCTGATCATCCTTTGGTGCTGTTTGGTGTACTATATCCTCATCCATGCAGAGCGCGTCGACGGTATGCTCATCCTGACCATCCTCATGAGTGGCTGCCTAGTAGGGATCCCTATCTATAAATCCTGGCGCACCCGAAAGTAGAATACGCACGCACCCTTCCTCCTAATCATCCTCTTCAAAGTCCCAGAAGTCTTCCATATCTTCCGGGTCAAAGAACTGTTCCAAATCCCTACGCTCTTTCTTTGTGGGACGTCCGGTACCTCTTGCACGATCCACAAAGCCGGAAAGTCGCTGTAAGTTCAGTATCTCATACTCTTCCGGAGGGGTTATATTTTTCAGAAAATCAGGTACCAATTTGGCTCCCATCCTATTCTGGGTCAAAGCCAACACTTCAAAATGAAAAGTTACGGGAGGCTTTCTCACCTTCACCACGTCCCCTACTCGTACCATGGTTGAGGGTTTGGCAGGAGCATCTCGTACTTCTACTCTACCTTTCTTGCAAGCGTCTGCGGCTATGGAGCGTGTCTTGAAGACGCGTGTCGCCCACAGCCACTTATCCACACGTACTTCATTCATCGTTTGTCCGTCCTAGTATTGCAGGCATTCATGGCAGCATCGGGACCAGCCAGGCAGAATGTCCGTATCGCCTCGCACGCTTCCTCACAATGCTCGGACAGCTTTGCCTGCTCATCCGGACTAAACTGTGAGAGCACGTAGTCTATCTGCCCGCCTCGAGGGAACTCACTCCCAATCCCGAACCTCAATCGAGCATATTCCTGAGTGCCTAGTATGGCAGCAATATGCTTAAGACCATTGTGTCCTCCATCACTTCCACGAGACTTAAGCCTGATATGACCGAAAGGCAAAGCCAGATCATCCACAACTACCAGTAGATTAGGGAGCTCTATCTTCTCCTTATCCATCCAGTAACGCACTGCATTGCCACTGAGATTCATGAAGGTGGAGGGCTTCAGCAAGAGAAGTTCCTTATTCTTCAGACGCATCCGAGCCACACTCCCATAGCGCTTATCCTCAAAAGCTGCCCTACCCTCAGGATTCAAAGTGTCCACCACTTCAAATCCGATGTTATGTCGAGTCAATTCATACTCGGGGCCAATATTACCTAGACCTACGATCAAAAATCTATTACTTGCCATCTCAGGATCTCTCTTGTTCTTGTGAAATATAGATCTCCACCTCTTTTTCCAGCTTATCATACCACTCTTCTCCAAAAGCTCTCACCAGAGGATTTTTCAAAAACCGGTAGAGCCTGATTCCCAACTTACGCCCCTTTCTCAAAGCAGGCTCGCATATCTGCCACTTATGGTAGTTCACCGCAATAAAATCTCGGTACTTCGTCAAGCGAATAGGGTAGAGATGACAGGATATAGGCTTGTAGAAGAGAGGATTTACTCCCTCCGTATACCCCTTTTCGAAGGCACATCTACAGCTTCCATCCTCCTCTCGGCAAGTGAATACACACTCCCTACCCCGTATGATCTGCGTCACTAACTCATCGTCATCATCATAGTAGAGCAATCCATGCTCCGCCATGTATTCACGATTGGTCTGTGGAAGCAGATGCTCCACAAGGGGTAGCGCCTGCAAGATGGGATCCTTCTCTACTTCAAGCACCGGAGCACCGGCGTCACCCTCTACACAGCAGGCACCTCCACAAGCCTCCAGATCGCAACAGAAGTAGACATCAGCCACCTCCCGACTCACTACAGTATCCTCAATATGAAACATTTATCTATCTATAGACCAGGAATTAATGTAAGAGAAAAAAGGAGTCCAGAGATCTTCTCGGGCTCCTTTTTTCTTACTAAATGTTCTATCTACTCAACCATGCCCTCCTCTATCTGATCCTCTCACCCCGGGAAGGAGATTGAGAAGGAGGGACATTGCCGATCAGAGGGCTTACTCTTCAGAGCTTTCTTCCTGCTCTTCACCTCCGGCGGATTCACCTTCATCCGTAGCAGTACGGGCAGCACCACGGGCAGCGCGGGTGAGACGAACAGCAGCTACGACTGCCTTCTTGGGAGTCAGAAGCTCGATATCATCAAATGAGAGCTCGCCCACCTGAATAGTCTTGCCGAGTCCTAGTTTTGTAACGTCAATGACCAACTTTTCAGGAATATCCTTGTAGAGTCCCTTAACCCTGAGTCGACGCATATCCAGACTCAGCTTACCACCGGCGCGTACCCCGGCAGCATGCCCTTCAAGGCTGACAGGTACATCAATCACGATAGGTTTGTCAGGGAATACCTCAAGCAGGTCAATGTGGAGGATGCGATCCGTCACGGGATGGAACTGGATCTCCCGGATGATACAGGTCTTCTGCTCACCGTTGAGCGTAAGATTGATCAGGAAAATATCCGGACTGTAGACCAGATTGCGCACCCCTGCCTGAGTCAGAGTGATCGCAGTATTACTGTCACGACTGTAAAGTACAGCGGGTATGGCATTCTCCTTACGTAATGCCTTGGAAGCCTTCTTGCCAAGCTCGTTGCGGACTTCCGCAGAGAGTTCGTACGTTTTCATTCTTCTTTGAATTAATAGTGTTACTCAAAATTAGCCTCTTCACTAATTTCCCATCACACGATAGGCTCTTCTGAAAAAGCCTTGCAAAGGTACAGTTTATCTCCCTGATTCACAACCCGTCACCCGCCAAAAGGCTTGGGCAAAGAGATCAGTCCGTAATTACAACGGGGTATCTCAAAACCTCTTGCCTATGGTGATGAAGTAGGTGCCGTAGACTGTTTCGGAAGAGTTGGCAGGAACAGCGAGATAGCGCCCCAGACGAAATCCGGATTCTCCTACCCAATTGTTGCGGGTCACATATTTCCAACCCAATTCCAGTCCCAGTCCCCAAGCAGTTTGGTTGGCTTTAGATATAGAGACCCCGTTATCCGTTTGGGTAGACACCGTGCCATTGATGACGCTGAGAGCAGTATTGGCACCCATGAAGAAGCCTGCACCAGCTCTATTTTGACTCCGAGAAGAGCCTCCAAAGTACCACCTGGCGAATACACTGGAGTGAAATTTGGCATCGCTACCAAACTCATCACCCTCGCCCAGACCAACTCCAAGATTGGCTCCTACACCCAAGTCGGGCATCAGGATCCGTTCGTAGGCTACCGTTGGACGCTTTAATAGGATTGATGTCAACAGATCAACTTTGATTTCATTAGGCTTGACAATCACATCATCTGACTCCATTACATCCTGAGCTGAGGATATATTGGGAGTCAGCCACAGAAGGAAACCTATCAGTAAAAGTGCTTTTTTCATAAAGGATATATTTTGATTGGATTATTGATTTCTGGCTTGAAGTAGAGAATCGGCACTAGAATCTCAGACCTACAGTGATAAATATGGACGCATTCAGCTTTACTGTCTCCCCTTCAGGGACAAGCAAATATCTATAGAGCCGAAATCCGGTCTCACCGACCCAATTGTGAAGTGAGAGATACTTCCAGCCCAACTCTGCTCCCAGCCCCCAAGAGGCACCTTTTGCAGCAGGGGAAACGACGCAGCAGCTCTGTGAGGACTTGTCGTATTTGTCGTCTAGGTAGCTCACAATGGTATTGGCACCGATGAAGAAGCCCGCACCATCTCTCAGAAGGCTCTTGGAGAGTCCCCCAAAGTACCACCTAGAAAATACTACAGCTCTAAACCTATCATAATATTGCCAGTCCACAAACCCCAGATTGAGACTTGCATCAGCTCCCAACCCAAAGTCCGGTGTGACGATATACTCATACGCTACAGTCGGACGCTGACCTACTATCGAATTCAGAAGATCTATTTTGAGTTCATGAGATAGCCCGGGATCAACCTCTGTCGGCACCTGAGCCCTGATATTCAGGACTCCTACAGGGAGAAGGCAGAGAAGTGCGAAAATGAATAGCTTATTCATAACTCAATGGTTAGTGAATGTAAAGCCAATTATGTAGTGTGTGTAAAAAATAATCGAACCGAATTCGGATTTCAGAAGCGATAACCCACCTCAATGATGCCACCTTGGCTCCTAAAGACCTGGCGAGGAACCCGAGATTGATTCAGCAGGCCGAACTGGTACCCCAACCCTAACATTATACCATGGAACTCCATCCCGGCACCAATCTGCAATCCAAGCTCCAGACGCTTAAAGCCCTTCTCAACAGAGAAAAGGTCTACCTTCTCTCCTGAGACCACCTGTTTGCCCTCTAGAGGGCGCTTCAGCCGTTGACGAGATACGAGCCCCATGCCGATGTAGGGACCTGCATTGGTATAGAAGTAGACGGGAGCAGCCACATTGAAGCGGAGATTGAAGAGGAAAGGCACCTCTAGGGTATGAATGTCAGTGATGCCCGAGCCCGATATGCCGAGGTCATCGAAGTCGGCAGAGAATCCCTTGCAGACATAGACCAAGTGAGGCTGGAGGAAGGTGTCCATGATGGCAGTCTCACCGACCTGGACATCTATCCCCACGCCTGCATGATATCCCCACTTGAAGGCTGTATTGGTGATGCCGACATCCTGGAGCTTGCCATTTAGGGAATAGTAGGTCGCTGCACCATGAACGAGTATGGCAGGACGCTGTGCCGATATAGGTTCTGTAGCAAACACCACCGTGCTAACCAAAGTGAAAAGTAGGCAGTACAGACGAGAGCCTTGGCGAGATCGGGAGGTCTGGCGCATAGAGAATTATCTACGAGATTTCACCGAAGATAGCGTCGAGACATTCTTTTCTACCGACCGTGGATTCCCCTTGTAGACCACCTTGGAAACTCCGGAGACGTCGCACTTGAGTTTCTCAGAGACCTTGACCCAAGCGTGACTCATCCCGTCTACTTCAAGGTCTGCCCTAGCCACATCGAATGTAAGCGCATTGAGAGAGGAGGTTCCGGAGAGCTCCAGGTTCATATTCTCTCCACGTCCTGCCAGATCCAGCTTAGACACTCCCTCGATATTGATCTTCAAGTCCTTGACATCCAGGCTCATCGTGGCGTTTGACACCCCTTCTAGATCCAGTTTGAATCGCTCTACTTTATATTTCGGACGGTGCACCAAGGTACATACACCCTCGAGCTCTACTTCCCCAAGCTCCTGAGGACGGGTCAGGGTCACCAAGACAAAGACCTTCTTCAACCCCCTGCGATAGAATTTATTATCATCATATTCTTCAGTAAAGAAGACTCTAACCTTGCCGGGCTCCTTCTCTTCGACCCTAACCTCATCGACCTTCTTCTTCTCCCCTGCCAGGGTGATAGAATTTTCGTTGCCCTGAACTATTTCAACCTCAAAGACCCCCTCACACTCCAGCGCTTTGATAGCAGCCGTGAAGCTCTGTCTCCGAATCTCACCATCCCGATATTTGGAAGGGATCCTAGAGTTGTCGGAAAAGGTTTGCGCCATTAAATCATAGGTTCCCGGCATGCACATGGCGAGAAAGAGTGCCAGTAGGCCTATAAAGCTACGTCCCATTGTTTTCATATCAATCCTATTTTATCAGTGAAGCATCCGAACTATTCATCAAAGGGATCCAGGGGTTTGATGGTGCTCCCCCCTGAGCTTGACACATCAAGCCTGGGGTTACCCTTGTACCTCAGTGAAGAATTCCCACTAGCCTGCACACTCAAGGCATCCACCACATAGACCGTAGCATCCGAGGATCCCGATAGTTCGATAGAAGCTACAGTGACCCTCATTGCATGCCCTTCGATATCAGAAGAGCCAGAGAGGTCCATAGACATACTTTCTGCCTGCCCTCTAAGCTGTATGGAGGAGGATCCGGAGAGATCTCCCTTCATCTTCCCCACAGTAGCATCGATATTCATATCCGAAGAACCCGAAAGATCAACCTCCATTTCATCGGCACCACCCTTGAAGTTCAGCTCAGAGGCTTGGGAGATATCCAGATCAAGCTTCCTCGCCTTCAGTGCCAGTTCAGCATCAGAGGCACCGGATAGTTCAATATCCAGCTCATCCAAGGGTTGATTAGTCTTGAAAGTTAGATTTGAAGCCCTATCCATATCTATTTCTTTCAGGTTATTGACTCTAGTAGTGGTCACCACCACTTTGATGACAGATCTTCTACGGTCCTTAGACCTATCCAATACATCGACTCTTCCGAAGCGACGATCTCTCCGGGAGGAGAGCTTCAGCCCACTGCCTTCCTGCTCATATATGACCTTCTTGAGGAGCTCATCCGGGCAGTCAATAGTTACCACATTAGAGTTACCTTCACGAATCTCAACGTCAAACACTCCGGATACTTCGAGTGAACTCAGGGGCATACGGAGTACGTTCTCCCTACCGGGCTCGGAGGATCGAACGATGACACACGAGACAAATAGGGGTACACCCACCACGATAAGAGCCAGCATCCATACTGCACTCCTCATCCTTATCATACTCTTCTTATTCATAGTCTAGTTTTTCAGGCAATTAATTATTGATATCACCTACACTAATAATGCGTTTTCAGTGGAACCTTGCGTTTGCTGTTGTCAATATATTCTACATTTCTCTTTTTCTGCAACTTAGGCTTAGGAGCATTCTTGACATTAGGCTTAGCATTCCCTTTACCCATAAAGGCAGCAACCTTAGGCAATTCATCCTTGATACGTTGGATTCGATTCCCGTGACTGGGGTGGGTACTCATAAGTTCAGGTACAGTCTCCTTAGTCCCGGCATTCATCTTTTGCCAGAAGGAAAGAGCTGATGAGGGGTTATATCCCGCCAGAGCCATCAAGTACAGCCCAATCTGATCTGCTTCATACTCGTGACTACGACTATAGGGGAGCATCACCAGCATCTGACTTCCAATACCATAGACAGCATTGGCTGCCTGTCTCACCGCTACAGACTTGCCTCCCAGCGAGAGATCCAGGATCCCTGCACCATACTGACGAAGCAGTGACTGGCTCATACGCTCATTGGCATGCTTGGCTACAGCATGTGCTACCTCATGAGACATCACGGTAGCCAGCTCATCATCCGTACGGGCAAAGCGCATCAGCCCCTCATAGACCACAATCTTCCCTCCGGGCATACAGAAAGCATTTGCCTGATCTGACGCTATGAGATTGAATTCCCAACGATACTTCTTGGCATCATCCGCCATACCTATGCTATTGAGATAAGCTTCTGTGGCACGTGCTATGCGCTCACCTATTCTCCGAACCTGAGCCACTCCGGCAGCATTGCGGGACTTCGGTGCCTTCGAGATAAATTCTTGATATTGCTGAAAACTACTCTGCAGAATAGCATCATCCGGGACCAGCATCACACGATTGCGACCGGTCATGGGTACTACGGAGCATGAGGTTACCCCCACAGCCAGGAGGATTCCCATGACACCCTGAAACATAATGTTTCTGAGCATTGTCAATAACTTTCCCATACCTATTTGTTTTTCTAATAAAAAATCTTGAGTCTGTGGATGAGACCTACTGTCATTCATCGCTTAAAGATAAGAGAAAGAGAGAATAAGGGCAACACCCTTTTTCCTTAATTAAGACTTTTCATACACAACTCAAACACAGCATTCGGTTAATTCGCACTTTGACGAGGTCATCTCATAAGAGTCAACAATCTCCACTCCCTTGATCGAAATCAAGGGGAATCGTAGGCTTCAAAAATAAAAGGCGGGGTAATCCAAAAATTAGTCGGACGTTTTTTTCGATTTACCCCTACTTTTTTTCGACAAAAAGGCGGGGTAATTTTCCTCAACCCTTAAGCCGCTAGTTATCAACCAATTACAAAAGACCTAATCTCACTTATTTTCAATAGACTTAATAAGCACCATTGGAAGAATGATATCTTTCTACAGTAAGCGCCCCTCACGTCAATTTGCAAATTAGCCGATTGAACACAGCATGAGGAGACTAACCATGAATTCAGGTACCGTTGCTATTTTTCGTAAGTTTGTATCTATTCATGAGTCAATCACCACTGACCGGAACGTATCTACGATGAAACATCCTGAAAATGATGAATCCTACAAGGGCCTGAAGGTGAATCAAGGGGTCCACGACGTACCTATTGTCAATCCATATCTGCGTCCTCGCAGTAGAAGGGTCTACACTGCCGGAGACTATGTCGAGGCGATACTGAAGCAAGATAGGGCTATGCTCTCGAGGGCTGTGACGCTCGTGGAGAGCAACTTGGAAGCGCATCAGGCTATGGCACAAGAGGTGATCGAGAAGTGCCTTCCCCATGCCGGCAATTCCGTGCGTATAGGTATCACAGGAGTACCGGGAGCCGGCAAGAGCACCTCCATCGATGCCTTTGGGATGCATGTCATCCGACAGGGACATAAGCTGGCTGTACTTGCCATAGACCCAAGCTCAGAGCGGTCCGGGGGAAGTATCTTGGGGGATAAGACCCGCATGGAGGAGGTAGCCAAGAGTCAGGATGCTTTTGTGCGTCCCTCCCCATCTGCAGGATCTCTGGGTGGCGTGGCACGCAAGACCCGTGAGACGATAGTCCTGTGTGAGGCGGCAGGGTTCGATACCATCTTCGTGGAGACTGTGGGGGTGGGACAGTCGGAGACAGCCGTACACTCTATGGTAGACTTTTTCTTACTCATCCAGCTCGCCGGCACAGGGGATGAACTGCAGGGGATCAAACGCGGGATCATGGAGATGGCGGACGGCATTGTGATCAATAAGGCGGATGGAGACAATATCCAAAAGGCGGAGATGGCTGCCTCCCACTTCCGCAATGCACTGCACCTCTTCCCGCCTACAGAAAGTGGATGGGTACCGCAAGTCCTTACCTACTCCGGGTATTATGCTTTGGGGATCGATAAGGTGTGGGATATGATCGATAACTATATGAAATATGCGAAGGAGAAGGGTTACTTTGACTTTAAGCGAAACAGGCAAGCCAAATATTGGATGTATGAGACCATCAATGAGGCGTTGCGCAACTCCTTCTATCACAACCCGAAAGTGCAGGAGATGATCCCCAAGATCGAGCAGGATGTACTGAATGACCGAATCAGCTCCTTTATAGGCTCCGGAAAGCTCCTGGATCTCTACTTCAATGACTTTAAGGGGCATGGTAACCCTTCACGCTAAGAGCTACTTATGAATAATAAATCCTTCTATGCCATCCTCTGCTTCGTCTCCTTCATAGGGATGTGGGGGGTGCTGCATCATCCCTATTCCCTTATCCCGGACATATTGCTTTGCGGAGGAGCTCTATACTATGCCGCCCATAGATATAAGGTACGGCGGAGGGTAAATGTGATGATGGTGTTGATGGTGATCATGGCAATCTTGGTAAACCCTGTCTACCCTCTCCCATTGGATAAACCCTATAGAGTGCCGATCTATCTGGTGGCAGCCATCCTCTTCTATCTCGCAGCACGAGGTGAAGTGATCGTGATGGGGCAGGATGTCTCTAAAAAGATGTCGGAGGAGGAACGAAAAGAAATCAATGACTGAGCATAATAAACCCTCTTCTCTCTCATCGAAAGCTAAGGCGATCATCAAAGGGAGTTCGACCCCTTATTCACCCTACCTGAGCTTCTCGAGGGATCAGTGGAGCAGTCTGGATGATCATCCCGACTTCCCCTTTTCGGAGATAGACCTCAACGCGCTGAAATCCCTCGGTGAACCCCTTACGGAGCAGGAGATCACCGACATTTATCTGCCTCTGTGCCGACTGCTTCAGATGCATATCATCCATCGAAAGAGACTCCATATGGAGTACGCGGAGTTCTTCCACCGCCCTCACATCCCTATCCCCTTCGTAGTGGGTATAGCAGGAAGTGTGGCAGTGGGCAAGAGTACCACGGCAAGAGTACTTCGCAAGCTGCTCTCCATGAACGAGGCAACGCCCAAAGTGGACTTAGTGACGACCGATGGTTACCTCTACCCCAACAGTGTATTGGAGGAGGAAGGAATGCTGGATCGGAAGGGATTTCCGGAGAGCTACGATGCCATCCGTTTACTCAACTTCCTCTCCTCGGTGAAGTCCGGGAGGGGTAACCTTCAGAGTCCGCTCTACTCGCACCTCTACTACGACGTATTGCCGGATGAATATCAGATCATCGACCATCCGGATGTGCTGATCGTGGAGGGTATCAACGTCCTACAGGTGAATATCTCCCCCCATAAGCCCAAGCGCAAGGTGTTCGTATCGGACTTCTTTGACTTCTCCATCTACGTGGATGCCACTAAGGAGGATATCGAGAGCTGGTACATCAAGCGATTTTTGCAGCTTCAGGAATCGGCATTTCAGGATCCGGAATCCTTCTTCTACAAGTACTCCCAACTATCCCGAGAGGAGACCATTCGCATGGCATCCACGATCTGGGAGCAGATCAATCTGCCCAACTTGGAAATGAATATCCTCCCTACCCGGTTTCGATCCGATCTCATTCTGGAGAAGGGTGCCCACCATGCTGTGAGGGGAGTACGACTGCGAAAGGTCTGAACCACTCACTACATCCCATTTCTGACATTTATTTTGAAGAAGATACTATGAGACGTAAATCAATCTACTGTGGTGCTTTGGCGGCACTCTTGACTTTGGCAATACCTTTTCAGCTGCAGGCTCAAAGGATAGACAAGGACGATCCTCGGATGGCGGAGGTGGATTCGCTATTTAAGATGAACTCCCCAAGTGGATTCTCCAACGGTCCCGTACAGGTGAAGAGTGCCGAATTGAGAGGCAGGACTCTGAGGCTGATTCTGAATGACAATGCCACAAATTTCCCTTTCAGGAAAGAGAATATCCAAAGACTGCGGGATGAGATACGTAAGCTCTTCGATGGAGCAGAAACTCCCGTGGACGCTGTGCTGCTTTATGCCAATGGAAGAGCGGTAGAGGACCTGGTGCCTCAGGCTTTTGGGGGAAGCGTTCGCAGACCTGCATGGGGTAAGATCTATCCTAAGGGCACGGCTCCACTGGTACGAAAGCTGAACCCTGTGATATCACCCACGAAGGGTCTGGAGGGAATGCATATCGCCATGTGGCAAAGTCACGGTCTCTACTTCGCCAATAAGCCTCAGAAATGGCTCTGGCAGCGCTCCAAACTCAACCTTACTGTAGAGGATCTCTTCACTCAATCCTACGTATTGCCCTACATTGTGCCGATGCTGGAGAATAGTGGTGCCGTGGTGATTCTCCCGAAAGAGCGGGATGTCTCCGAGAAAGAGTATATCGTGGATAATGATGCTTCGGACTTTACGAAGGGGACATTCACCCTCTCCGGAAAAGACAAAAGGAGATGGAAGAAGAATAAGTCCGCAGGATTTGGTTACAAAAAGGCAACTTTAAAGGATCATGACAACCCTTTCCGGTGGGGAACGACCCTCTCAGTGCCGGTGCAGGAGGGACAGTCTACCACCACAGCAGTGTGGACTCCTAAAATTGATACGTCAGGTGAGTATGCAGTCTACGTGAGTTATGCCACTCTTCCCGGCAGTGTCAATGATGCCAGATATACCGTCAAGCATGCAGGAGGGAGCGAAACCATCCTAGTCAACCAGCAGATGGGTGGCGGAACATGGGTGTATATCGGTACTTTCCCCTTCACCAAAGGCGCCAAAGAGCAGGGTATTTCTCTCTCCAACCACTCTTCTCATGACCGGGGAGTGGTGACTGCGGATGCCGTTAAGATAGGCGGCGGGATGGGAAACGTGGCTCGTGCGTCAGCGACGACCCGCCGTCGTGGCAAACGAAGGGTACGTGTGGCGCCGAAAGAGTACACCATCAGCGGATATCCGAGGTACTGTGAAGGAGCTAGATACTGGCTTCAGTGGGCAGGAATCCCGGACTCTGTCTATGCACCGTCCCGGGGTGTGGATGACTACAAGGATGACTATCGATGCCGAGGGCTGTGGGTCAATCACCTGAGTGGGGGTACTGCGACCAATCCGGACGTCAAAGGTCTAAACATTCCCATCAATCTCTCCTTTGCGATGCACTCCGATGCCGGCATCAAGCCCGGCAATGGCATCGTCGGTACCCTTGCCATCTACGACACAACCTACGAGGGGACTCACTATGATGCCAATGATATGCCGAAATATGCCTCCCGAGAGTTGGCAGACATCGTGCAGTCTTACATCGTTCGTGATGTCAAAACACTTTCTCCGGAGTGGATGCGTCGTGGAATGTGGGACAAACCCTACTCCGAAGCCACCTCTCCCAACCTGCCTTCCATGCTCTTGGAGTTCCTTTCCCACCAGAATGTCTCCGACATGCGCTACGGTTTGGACCCCACATTCCGCTTTGTTGTGAGCAGAGCCATCTACAAAGGGATCCTAAGGTTTCTCGCTAATGAGTTTGACCGTCCCTATGTCGTACAGCCATTACCGGTCCAAGGAATGCGTTTAGAGATGGATAGAGATGGCAAAAGGGTACGGCTCTCCTGGGATCACCCGACGGATCCCTCCGAACCCACCGCCAATCCTCAAGGATATATCCTCTATACTGCGGTAGGAGACGTGGATGCGCCCTTCGACAGAGGGGTTGCAGTCTTCGATAACAGCGCCGTGGTGAGCCTGAAGCCCGGAGAGGTTTACAGATTCAAGGTGGCAGCATTCAACGAAGGAGGCTTGGGATTTCCCTCCGAAGTCCTCGCAGCCGGCATTGCTCCCCAAGAGAAAGGGCGCGTCATGGTGGTCAATGGATTTGATATGGTCAGCACTCCCGAGTGTCATACCCTCCCCGATGGCACCTTATGGGGCTTTCGTGCCGATAGAGATGGCGGCGTTCCCTACATCAGAGATATAGCCAATTGCCGCTCTAACCATTCCATGTCTGTGCCGGAACCTGATGACGACCACGAGCCTCTCGGATTTCATCAGAAAGAGACGCAGGTCATTGCCGGTAATACGTTCGACTTTGCTGCAAGACATGGGGCCTCCTTCCTGCGTCAGGGCTACTCCTTCGTCTCCGGCTCACGTATGGCAGTGGAGAGAGACCCGGACCTTCTCAAGCCTTATACACTAGTAGATCTCATTCTAGGCAAACAAAAGACCTACACCCCCGGACCCGATGATGGTCGACCTGCACTCTTTACGACCATGAATCCCGACCTCCAATTTGCCATAGAGTCCTATCTGATGAACGGTGGCAGCCTACTAGCCAGCGGAGCCTATATCGCAAGTGATCTCTACAAGGACACCAAGACTCCCCGAGGGCGCCTCGATAGCGACTTTGCTCGAGAAGTCCTCAAGATTTCGCTCCACTCTCAGGCTGCCTCTCGTGCGGGAAGTCTCCGGCTGGTACCGCTTACAGACGATCAAGAAAGCTCTCTTCTGACCTACAATCCTACAGCCAATTCCGAGAAGTACGCCCTCGAATCTCCCGATGCTCTGGCTCCTGCCGGCGAAGAAGGCATATTGGTACCCCTGAAGTTCGCGGACAATGGACTTTCAGCCGGGGTGCTCTTCCGGGGAGACTACAATAGTTGCATTCTTTCAGTACCCCTCGAAGTCCTCAGCACAGATGATATGCTTGATAGAGTCACCGGTAGTATCCTCCGCTACTTCAGTGCTGGAGCACCCCGCTCCTACCCCAAATAAATCTCTCCTGATAGGACTTCTATGTGTTAAAGAGCCACTGTGGTAGATCCACAGTGGCTCTTACATTTATCTCTTTCCGGTATTACCGAGCGATAATTCTCTGCCTAGTACTCCTCCTCGTTGAAGAAGAAATCCTCCTTGCTAGGGTAGTCGGGCCATATATCCTCTATGGAATCATAGACTTCGCCCTCATCTTCGATCTCTTGGAGGTTCTCTATTACCTCCATGGGTGCACCCGAGCGCTGAGCGTAGTCAATCAACTCGTCCTTACTTGCGGGCCATGGTGCATCATCCAGCTTGGATGCCAATTCTAGTGTCCAGTACATATAGTCTCTAAGTTAATCACCCCCCGCACCGTGTTGGGAAGGGGGGTCTCATTCGATGGGTGCAAATGTAATAATATTATTCTCATTTGCAAGTAGGATCCCAGCACCTCTCCCGGACGCCTTCCCGATGTACCAGACAGCGAGCCAGGATGAAGAAATAGTCGGAGAGCCTATTCACAAATATCAATAGTTGCTCCTCGATCTCCACACCTTCTCCCACCAGTGCATATATCCTTCGCTCTGCACGACGCGCTACAGTGCGGCACACATGAGCAGCAGCCGTGGCGCGTGACCCGGAGGGGAGTACAAAGGACTTCATCGGAGGCACTTCGCCATCCAGCCGATCTATTTCCCCCTCGATGCGAGCTACTGCCTCGGCAGTGATCCCACTCTCTATCACGAAATCCATCGGTTCGCTCTGATCCGTAGCCAGATAAGAACCCACAGAGAATAGCTTATTCTGGATAAATAGAAGGGTATCCAGATCTCTTCCCTCACCGATCTCGGACATCAGGAGCCCCACAAAGCTGTTCAGTTCATCCACCGTTCCATAGCTTTCGAGACGGACAGAACTCTTGCTCACCCGTTGTCCGCCCACAAGCGAGGTATACCCCTTGTCACCCGTGCGTGTATACAGTTTACTCTTCTTACTCATGCCTTATATCATATCAAGTTCCATTTCTCCCTACACCCTTCAGAGCGTGCTACGGTATAGATAGTGATACTTCTCCCTAGCTACTATCACCAGACAGTCATAGAAGTCCATCACCAACCCCCTATCTAGTCCCTCTACAAGGTTCTCTATGGCTCTTCGCGTATGCTTCTGACGCAAGAGCAAAAGCGCCTGTCCCTCCTGAGCAGTCTGCAAGTATCTCTCAGCCACAATGGGACTGTCCGTGAAGAGGAGATCTGCCCCCTCCTCAGCTCCCTTTCCCCCATTTTGGAGCAGAGGGAAGTCCTGCAGAGCCTCTGCTGCGGCAGGATGATTCCCTTCCTCACCCAGCACATGAACTGCTCCCGGTGTAGCCCTGATCCCATAGAAGGGAGCATCCCACTCCTCCACCATCACATATGCCACACGTATGGGTCGCATGCGAGCACACATCCTGTACCAGAGCTTACCCACGTCCAAGTCCAGCCTACGAGCATGGAGTCCTTGCTGGGGCTGAGTCTCATGCCATGCAGCGAGGAAGTCATCGTCGTAGTATTCGTATCGGGGTCCGGTGATCTGGGTAGTGAAGAAGTATCCGTACGGTGAATGCACCCCTGCTCCCCGTCCATACCGGATCCTACGGAGAGTGCGTATGGCAAATATCGATGGAGTACGGTAGAGCTTCATGGGTGTCTCACAGGGTCAGCGCCCCTCTTTGTTGAGGAGATTGGTACTCTTTTTCAGCACCTTCAGTACCAGATAGAGGATCGCCGTCAGGAGGGTCATCACCAGCAAGGGGATATTCACCCGCATTCCCGGTATCAGCCATGCAGCGATCCCATCGAAGAGCAGCAGGAGAAGGAGGAGAGCAAAGAGTCCGTTCTTTTCCTTCTTGAGGACCTTTTTCCACGAAAAAGGGTAGACAGGGCGGACGTAACCTCTCAGACGAGGGATAAAGGCCGGAGTAACTGCCGCCCAGTCACTATAGATCGTCCCAAAAGTACGTATCAGGAAGGTCTCCTCTGCCAGCATGATCCGCTCATAGTAGAGCCAGTAGGCGAGCACAAAGATCACCACAAATCCGGGACTACCACTCATCATGGCGATGGCGAGCCACATCAAGAAGTTGCCCAGATACAGCGGATGACGCACGAGGGAGTAGATCCCTGTACGGTTCACCTCACCTGCCACCTGCCCCTCAGTGGTATTACGACCTGACGTGTTGGCAGGAGTATGACCCACTGTGAAGACCCTGACACCCAGACCCACCAATCCTATGGCGAGACAGATCCATGTATAGGTATGCCAATGCTCCCTGATCAGATAGGTGAAGAGCTGAGTAGGATAATATATCTGTAGTATAAAAACTGCCAAGCCTACCACCAGTATCACCAAGGGAAGGTGACTGCGGTATCGGAAGAGCCAATTGCCTTGCTTCTCTAATTCATTGATTAGCGACATATTTTGAGCGTATGAGTTGTGGAGACAAAGGTAAGCATTTGGGGGCGCTCGGAATGGGATTTGACTATAGGTGAGATCAATCAAAATATTACCCCGCCTTTTTGTGGGGAAAAAGGCGGGGTAATTCAAAAATTAGTCGGACGTTTTTTAGAGAAAAAGGCGGGGTAATTTTTCAGCCACTTCAAACCCCTCATTTCCAGACCATTATATACTCACTGATTCAGGCTATCGAGATTTATACTTTTACCTACTTCCGGCATCCAAGATTTGAAGGGCAATTGACAAGAACATGGTTCCAGTATAATTTAACCCCTCCACACCTCAAGCAGAGCCTGTAAATACTTACATTACAGCCTAATATAATTCTGTGCGAAGAGTGTTAAATCAGGAACCACCACAGGTGATTAACATAGAATCAGTTAATATTTAACGTCCATTATATTAACCGTAAGCGGAAATAATGCATATTTGTATCGAGATAGTAGCATAAAAGAGAAATGAAGAAGTCTACCATATGGCTATTGGTGCTGGTGATGGTGCTGGCGTTTAGCGGACTACTCTACATGCAGGTCAATTATATCAGTGTAGTGTACCGCTCCCGTAACGATCAATTCAATGAATCGGTGCGGAGATCTCTTGTGCAGGTCAATCGTGAGATAGAACGAGATGAGGTCAAGCGCCTCATGGAGCACAACCTCGGACTCTCCACCTACGACCCCTCTGCTATTTCTCCTCACCATCCGACACTGGACATAGATCCCCATAGCTTCAAGCTGGATCAGCTCCCACAGGGGACACAGGGACAGAAGTTTGGGCAGAAAAGTGATCGATTCTTGGACATGTCCCGGGTTCTCCAAAGTCAGCTAAATAATAGGCTTACCTACATTCGCGATATCATGCTGGAGCTGGCTATCGATATGATTCGCCAGGAAAACCAAGTTCCCTTCTACGATCGCGTGACACGCGAACAGCTGGAGGAGTACCTCAGTGAAGCTCTCATCAATAATGGGGTAAACCTTCACTATGTCTACGAAGTAGTGGATAAGAATAATCACGTATACTTCTCCTCCGGACGGGTCCCCAAAGACAATGGCTACTCCGTCTTTACCCAACCTCTCTTCATCAACGACAACCCCTCCGACCTGCATTTCCTCAAGGTATACTTCCCCGGAAAGCGCGGGTATATATCTAGCACGATAGAGTTCCTGGTACCTTCTATCATCTTCACGGCGATGCTGTTCCTGACCTTCCTCTTCACTATCATTGTGATCTTTAGGCAGAAAAAGTTGGCTGAGCTGAAGACAGACTTCATCAACAATATGACTCACGAGCTGAAGACACCGGTCTCCACCATCATCCTCGGGACTCAGATGCTGAGGGATACGGACGTCAAGAAGACTCCCGAAGTATACCACCAGGTACTGGGGTCTATCACAGATGAGGGAAAGAGGCTCAACTTCCTGATAGAGAAGGTGCTTCAGATGTCTCTCTTTGACCGCGAAAAGGTGGCCTTCAAGATGAAAGAGATAGATATTCAGGAGCTGATCATCGGTGTCGTCAATACCTTTAGTATCAAGGTGGAGAGCTTCGGAGGGACTATCGGTATCGATCTGGATGCTGATCACACCGATGTCTACGCCGACGAGATGCATATCACCAACGTGCTTTTCAATCTCCTGGACAATGCTATCAAGTACCATCGCGAAGGAGTACCTCCCGAACTCGAAGTGGGAACCTACAATGAAGGCTCCAACCTCTGCATATATATCCAGGATAACGGTATAGGAATCAAAAAAGAATATCTGAAGAAGGTCTTTGACCGCTTCTTCAGAGTACCCACCGGCAACGTCCATGACGTCAAAGGCTTCGGTCTCGGTCTCGCCTATGTCGCCAAGATCATCAGCGACCACGGCGGTACGATCCGAGCGGAGAGTGATCTGGGTAAGGGTACAAGGTTTATAATCAGTTTACCACTCATTAATAACTCATGAACATGGAAGAAAAAGTAAGAATCTTTTTTTGCGAAGACGATGAAAATCTGGGAACCCTGCTGAGAGAATATCTCAATGCTAAGGGATACGAAACCACCCTCTTCCCCGATGGAGAAGCAGGATATGAGGACTTCGTACAGAATCCCAGCAACTACGACATCTGCGTACTGGATGTGATGATGCCCCGCAAGGATGGCTTCGCTCTGGCACAGGACATCAAGAGCATCAACCCCGAAATCCCCATCATCTTCCTGACGGCCAAGACCATGAAGGAAGATGTCCTTGAGGGATTCAAGCTGGGCGCTGACGACTACCTCTCCAAGCCCTTCAGCATGGAAGAGCTGATCGTACGTATCGAAGCTGTACTGCGCCGCGTGAGAGGCAAGAAGTCAAAGGACGTCCCCTTCTACAAGATGGGCGACTTCCTCTTCGACACCCAGAAGCAGGTACTCACCATCGGTGAAAAGTCCACTAAGCTAACCACCAAAGAGAGCGAACTCCTCAATCTCCTCTGCAGCCACGCCAACGAGATCCTGGAGCGTAACTATGCTCTGAAGATGATATGGAATGAGGACTCCTACTTCAACGCTCGCAGCATGGACGTATACATCACCAAGCTGCGTAAGCTCCTGAAGGATGATCCCAGGGTGGAGATCCTCAATGTACACGGAAAGGGCTACAAGCTGATCACACCTTCAGCAGACTATCCCCTCAACGAAGAGAACGTCCAGGTACTCTAACCCTCAGGACGATCCTCTAACCTCATCAACCCGAGCCGGGAGAGGTCATATTTTGACCTTCCCCTGTTCGGGTTGACTTGTAGGTTTGAGGAAAATAGCTACCTTTGTCGCCGGGTAAGTCCTATACGGCCAGCTCCTGATGAATTCCCCCAGGGCTTGACCGCAGCAAGGGTAGTCGGTCGTAGCGGCGCGATATAGTCAGCTTACCCATTGCCTCTTTAGCTCAGCTGGCCAGAGCACGTGATTTGTAATCTCGGGGTCGTTGGTTCGAATCCGACAAGAGGCTCTTTTAGTTTTTCATGAATGTGCCTGTGAAGGCACGGGTTGTTTTTTTAGTTAAATATAACTGCGAGGTAGGCTTCTGTTGAAGAATTCTACCTCGCCTTTTTTATACCCCTGCCCGTCATCTCGGTACACTTCAAGGTGGGTGCCGCCCCGCAGGGGCTCAGGTTGCATGGTGATTCCGTCCCCGGGGTTCCCGGAAGGTCGGACGTTGGCACGTCCGTCCATTCCTTCACCCCGGGCTTAGACCGGTTCACCCGCTCCGCGGGTTCCACCACCGAATAACGATGCGCACATATCTGAATGTGGGAAATGGGAATGTGGAATAGTGAAATGTGCCAAACGGGAATGTGGAAGGGCGGATTGTAGCAAATGGGAACGGCGGTACGCGATTCCGCCTAACCAATTCGGCGGAGATGCCACCCGTGGTGGAACCCGCGGAGCGGGTGAATCGGTCTAAGCCCGGGGTGAAATGGAGCCACGCGAAGCTGGCGGAATGGAACCCCGGGAAAGGCGGGGCGGCACCCACCTTTTTTCAACTACCCACTTGCAATCTTTAAAATCATCCGCTAACTTGAAGCTATGAAAACATCAATTCGATTCTTTAACGATAGAGAGGTTCGGGCTGTTTGGGATGATTCTCAATCTATATGGTGGTATTCTATACTTGATATTGTCGGGGTTATCAACGACCAAGATGATTACACCAAAAACAGAAACTATTGGAAATACCTTAAACGAAAGTTGACACTTGAAGATAATGAGTTGGTTAGCTACACTAACCAACTAAAACTGACGGCTTCAGATGGAAAAAAATATCTCACAGATGTAATTCCGGAGGGTTATGTCGTAAATCTCATTTCTCTCTTTCCTAATTCCAAGGGTATGCGCTTCGCAGAGTGGTTTCTGGGTGGAGCTGACAGTGACGACTCTAGGAGTAAAGCAAAGGCTTATACCTTATTTGACAGCTCTCTGCTTGAAAGCATTGAAGTGGGGACTATCAAAGGACTACAACAGATTCATGGCTTTTTATTCGGAGGGATTTTTGAGTTTGCAGGACAAATAAGAGAGATCAATATTGCTAAGGGTGGTTTTCAATTCGCCATGGCTCAGTATTTACCGGAAACTCTTCACAATATTGAAAAAATGCCGGAGAACAGTTTGGACGAGATATTGGATAAGTATATTGAAATGAACGTTGCACATCCTTTTAGAGAGGGAAATGGGAGGGCTACACGGATATGGCTCGATCTTATGCTAAAAAACAACCTTAAGCTATGTATCGATTGGAGTAAGGTTGGAAAATACGAATACTTGAAAGCAATGGAAATAAGTGTGGCGGATGACAAACCAATTAAACAGTTATTGAAGTCAGCTTTAACGGATAAAATAAACAACCGAGAAGTGTTCATGAAGGGGATAGATTATTCCTATTACTACGAGGATGATATCTCTCAGATCTTCTAAAAATGAGCATAAGCACATGAACAGGAAGGGAAGAGGAATATAAAACGATCCGACTCTCCCCCAAAGCTCCAAAAAGATTGGCAAGTGTGTTTCAATCTGTAAGATGCACTAAGCCCGGGGTGAAATGGAGCCACGCAGAGCGGGGCGGAATGGAACCTCGGGA
>X289_Eastern_Grey_Kangaroo__coassemble_126_pt1 | contig 26077 bp, 23 predicted proteins | sample X289_Eastern_Grey_Kangaroo__metabat2_low_PE_002 | metagenome-assembled genome bin X289_Eastern_Grey_Kangaroo
ACAGTAATTGGAGCCTTCCGCATAACCTGAATACTCACCTTGCGGAATTGAGGATGATAGAGATTGCTGTAAAGGTAGTGATTTAGTTGTATCTTGGTGCCAATTTCTACTGTCCTAGATTCCGCTGTAGATAGGTAAAGATAAGCATTAATCCCGTCCAGAGTCTTGGCTATGGTAGATTTGCGACAGATCTATTGTAGATGATGATGGGTCAAAATGGGTCAATATTTTCGAACAGACTCTTAAACCTCGCACCTGCTTCTGCATATCCAAACACCCCGGTATACAGAAGGTGTCCGAGTAGAATACAAGGGGGCAGCCCCAACCTGGCAGCCTCCGTGCGAATCTCTCTTTCGTTGGGCTTATGTGGGAAGGCAACGAAATCCCGAAACAGTGTTTTTACGGCAAAGTCGTTGGCTTCTCTCTCCTCTAGGGAATCTTGCCTGTCCTCGATATCGTCCACTAAAATTTTCTTGTCTACATGATCAAGGAGGATATGCCCCAGCTCATGGAAAAAATTAAACACCAGCTTATCCAAGGTTCGTCCTTTACCGGAGAGCATAATTATAGGTGTGTTCTCCTTCTTTTTGACGGCACCACTGATGGAGGCGGAAGGTATGTTCTCCACAAAAACAAGGATTATCCCTACCTGCCTACAGAGTTCGGATAGATGGCACGTATCTTTTTCAAACAGAGCTTTCTTAAACAGGGGGATAGAGTCTGTTGCCTTTTGGGGTGAGTATTCAGAGACCTCTATGTTGTTAGCGAGGATTTCACCTCTACGTATCCATGAGGATATCCCGTATGGAGTCCGCTTGACATTGCCGGACAGTCTGTAGTGTACCCCTGCAATAAGATTCTCATACTGCGAAGCATAAGCCGCCTGATGAGTCAAGGAAAAGAACCTCAACAGGTTCCTCATCTTTTCAGCTCTAGTGGTAGCCTTAGGAACCCATCCCTTTTTTGTCATATCATTGTAAGGGAACAGCGCTCCCCAACATTCCCACTGATACTCCAAAGGGTCTTTTTGGCTCACTCTGGTCAAGGCGCTATCATAGTTAGCTTGAAACCTGAGAAGGTATGCTGAGGATATGCCGGTAACAATCTCAAAACTGTCCGCTGTCTCTTTCGTGATCCGGGATTTTCCGTTTATTATGTTGCTGATTGTCTTTTCGGGTTTGCCGGTTCGTATGGCAAACTCCCTGCCTGACATGTTATTTTCTTCGAGCCACTCTTTAATTAGTGTCCCTACATGCACGGCAACAGGTATTTTGTACTCACTACTACTCATAACGCTCCCATTGTTTAATTAGGCTATGCGACACAACGATTAATGATAATCCACCACCTCTACGATTACTGCCACAGCTACATTTTTGTTGTCTGTTACGTCTGTGGAGACCGTAAATATTAATCTCCAATTACCCCCTAAGCTACATGCCCATTGACCTTTTCTGTCTGCTATCAATTCATGGAATTTACCCGGGGTTGGAGGCCTTAGTTCGTCTACGTTATTAGCGGCTAAAATCTGGGATATTCTGAGAAACAGCGTTTTAGCACGCAGACTTCCTAGGCGTTTATTTGCATTGGCAGGAGAGGAACAGATACCTTTTATCGTCTTATTGTCAAACCTTATCTCCACATTATTCTTATTATCTCACCTGCAAAGATACAAAATCAGATTAACATCTACTGTCAAATTGAATGCAAGCCTACATTTAACATTTGTGCTTTATGGTTACCTAGAGACTCCCTTTTATACTTCAAACCTCCCCTTTCCCCCTCCGATCGTAGTTATATAACTCTCTGATTGCTTGGACATTACGCATCCCAGAAAAAAATGTGGTCCGGCTTCCCCGACATAAGGTCCGGGTGAGGAGAGAAAGGATACAACATGAGGTGGAAAAATATTCTAGTACACTAATTATCAACCACTTAAACAGCATACGAACTCTGGTGTTAAGGCGAGCGATGATTGCGGTACTGTGTGGTTTCATCTCCCAGAGCAGTGCGTTTTTTACGCTTCGTTTCGTCAATGCCAGTCACTTCGTTTTCCCGACTGTATGTTCAGATGACCATTGCAATTTTTGTATCACTCTAGAGGAGTCAAAACGCACCAAAAAGACAGCATGTGCCTTGCACTCCTTATTGCAACAAAACTGTCCCTTTTTTGTCCCGCGCCTCCTATATAAATCAACCTAAATTATTGCAATTCAAACGGATATGCAAATGTGTTTTACTTAGGATACTAGATACAACCATCTTTAATGGCATCAATTTCAAAGACAAGTTGTGGATTGATGACTTTAGGATAATAGATACAACCCATTAGCTGCTCTATATCATCACCCAATAGTTGTGGATTGATGACTTTAGGATAATATGATACTAGATACAACGGCATTCCGGCCAAGCATGCTGCTGATGGGTTGTGGTTTAATGATTTGAGGCAACAGCTAAGAAATAATGAATGCTTTTCTGCGTTCATTAGGAGCTGATGATTTCCTCATTCATTAAAAGCTTGGGCAAGCTCGTCAGAAAACTGTCTGTACGTTTCTTCATACAGCTCTTGGTCTCCAATCTCCTCAGCAAAATCAGCAAGGCCTAGGGCATTAGCCATCGGATTACGGGCGTAAATCTCAAGGCACTTTTTTTTAGGAAACCCCGTTATATGCTCTTTTATTCACTCTTCGTCATCGCAGAAGTCGAAGATCGTCTTCTATCAAACCGATCTAATACCGAGATAAAAGCCCCGAGCATCTGGCATATGTAGGCACCATCCTCCCCGTGGATCACCCGTGGTGGGATGAGCATATGCCTCCGAGCTCATGGAACTGCGCCTGCTCCGTGCGCCGCACCAAGAAGCGTGCCACCACCGCACCGGACGTGGAGCTCGATCCGCCCGCTCTAAGGAATAACCCCGGCAAATCCGCCTCCCCCTTCAACCTCAAGGAGGTCCCCTACGTCAAGCAGAACCTCTCCCCCTCCTGTCCCGAGTGCGCCAAGCTCAAAGGCAAGCAAGCTTCCGGCTCCCTCTGTCCCGCTCACCAAATGGCAAAGCGGCTGGCAGATGCTCGCACCGAGTACGATACCCTCCAGCGCAAAGGATACAAAGGGCTCTACTTCGATGAGAAGAGCGGAGGATTCGTGGCTGTACATACGGATAGAATACCCAACGATCACACCTCCAAAAACGATAAGGGAGTATACGATAAGGAAATATCTATGGCTATGAACTTCGCCAAGGCAGGCATTAGACAGGAGCTGATAGTGGAAGACAAGGAGAGACCAAGCTTCGACCTCTATGCTAATACGCAACCTGCCGACTACAAACAAACTAGTAGTGCTGGTAATATTATCAAGATGGTGGAACATGCAATCAATCACCAAGGAGCAGAGGTGGTACTATTAGAGATTACTAAGAGGAGTGATAAGATGAAAGACCGTCTAAGAGAGCTGCGAATAAAGGGGTATATAGGATATTATTACTATAGCGATATGCCGAATGAAGTGTTTCCCTTATAAAATACAACCGCCCCTAAGCAGAGCCTAAGAGCGGAGGTGCGGTAGATAGACCCTAGTGGACCCGTCCACCTTTGTACTGCAATGATACTTACTTAAAATGATATAAGCAAATGACACTCAGCGATATTACGTGGCAATATGCCCGTGGGGGCTTTGCAGAGCTCTACAAGCTGCCCACAAGACGGGAACCTCTGACCAATGACTGGGCGGAGCATGACGGGCTGGAGGTGGACCTGTCCGAGCCTGTTTGGGAGCCGCATACGCTCTCCGTGGAGATCCACGTGCCCTCCTATGAGCTTGCCAATCTCAAGCAGGCGCTCAAAGCGGGGATCGTCAACCTTCCCATCCCCGGTTACTACAGGCGGTATCTCAAGCTTCGCTACGTGTCATCCTCAGAGATGGCATACAGGCTTGGATGGCATACCATGACGCTGACCTTTTCCAATGATGACCCCTAGCAAATGCTGAAGCATAAATAAAGATTTTAATGTACAAGTAGGTGCCGTCCCGCCAGTGCTCAATTAAAATTTCGATCCTTACTCGGGGTTTCATTCCACTCCGCTCTACGGGACTCCATTTCACCCTTGGCTTAAGAACGTAGCAAGAAGAGGTAGAGATGGATAGATGTCCGGGGTGTGGCTTTCTTACTTTCGCAACACTCCCACAGATACATCAGATTGTTAGATTGACCCCTATAGGCTATTGGGTCTGAAATAACAGAGGGTGCGGCAAAGTGATTGCCACACCCTCAGGGAATAGAAATCTACTCTACGAGTAGAGGGATCAATATTTGGTGTTCTGGGGATCGAAGTTGGTCCAGCCATTAAGCCAATTGTTCTGACCATCAAAAGCACCCACGTAGTTTACTTTGTCGAAACCACTGGAGAGTTTGCTGTGAGTGAAGTCAGCAGTATTCAGGAGAGGAGAACCTGCAGAGGGGATGATGTTGACCTTAGAGATATTATCCATACCCAGATTGAATGCTGAAGCGTTAGCCTCTACCCTATTACCTTTTTGACTCTTAAAGAATGAAGAAGAGAAGGAGGGTTGAGATTTGTCAAACACAGGCTTCTTGCTTTCATATCCGGTCACTTTGACGTCGTCATAAACTTTATTGGCATCAGAACCTACAGAGTTTACATTCGCCATAAATATATTGTTGAGAGCGAGGAGACCCTTGGAAGCATTTCCTTGAGCATCACCCTTTTCATTGTCAATGATGACACCTACGGGCCAACCAATGATGAGAGAGTTGAAGCAGTTGAGCTGAGTATTGCGACGAAGGTGCATAGCGGACTGGAATCTACCCAGAGCGGAACCGTTGTTGGGGTTGAAGGCACCACCGTTGATGTAGGAGGCATCATTCTTGAAGTTAGGATCTACCATCGGACCTACGAAAGTTACGTTACTGAATACAGCTGAGGTGCGAGGAGATGCTTCAGAGCCGGAAGAATTGTTGTCAGACTCAAAGCTATTGCTCTGTGAGGTATCTGCCAGTCTGGAGTTGCGGATGCTCAGAGCATACTGAACCTTACCGGAAAAACCATTGTCAGTATCGAAGTCATCGTCCCAACCTGAATAGGCTACGAGATACTTGGCATTTACGGTACCACCAAACCATTCATAGGAGTCGTCGTTGGAGAACGATACCTGGATGTGATCCAGCTGTGTACCCGAACCAACTGAACCGAGGGTAAGACCATTGATCTCCTGGTCCTTCTGGAATGGATATCCGGCGAACTCTATACGTACATAGCTAAGTGCTCCTGAGCTGTCGGCATTGTCAGAGCCACCATGCTTGGTACGAGGACCACCTTCGATAGCTTGTTCACCATTATTATTGCTGGCCTTACCGCAAAGGATCACGCCACCCCAGTCACCGGGCTTACGACTACCGGGAGCCTGAGCAGAGGTGAATACGATGGGAGCTTCAGCAGTACCCTTAGCATAGAGTTTACCACCACGTTCGACGATCAGAGCAGCTTTAGTATTCTTATCCCCTTTGATCACTGTACCGGGCTCTAGGGTCAGCTCTGCACCATCCTTGATGTAGATCCATCCCTTCATGGTATAGGTACCCTTCTTGAGCTTCTGCTTACCGGTGAAGACGAGTTCTTGATCACCATTACCGAGAACAAACTCTTCGGTAGGATTGATCTTGTTGACAGTTTTGAGACTACCTTCTTTACCCCAAACGATCTCACTGTTGGGATCAGGATTGGGATTGACATTATCATCATCACAGGAGGTGAAGAGAGATGCAGATCCCAGTAGCATGGTTGCTACCAAAATTGAATTAATAACTTTCATAAGAATCTGATTTTTGAAATGAGTTTACTTACACACACTGTTATAATTGATAGGATATCGAGAGACGGAAAGTTTGTCCGGGACGATACTCTTTGACTACCTGTTGGACATCACGCTGCTGACCATCCTGAAGGGTGACGTTGTCGAACTGCATGAAACGTACCTTCTGAGCCAGAATATCCTTGACGGAAGCTTTGACCTCAAGGTTACCCCACTTCTTAGACACTGAGAAGTCTATGAGATCTCTCGGCATCTCGTAGGAGTCGGGGATATTAACCAGATCATCAGAGCCTATGGCGCCCTCACTGCGTCCTACTCCGACGATACGTTTACCTATACGGTTGTACATCAATGCCAGAGAGAGATCCCACTCATGGGGGATATAATAGATACCCAGGTTGATGAGATAAGGAGACTGACCCTGCATGGGACGATCCTTCTCACGAGATTTCTCATCAAACATCACCTTACTATCTATCCATGAGGCATTCATCGAAAGGGAGAGATTCTTGAGACCTATCTGATCCAGCTCCTTGCGCACCTCTACTTCAGCTCCGAAGCTGCGGGCATTGTCGGCATTCTCGTACGAATACTGTAGGTCCGTGCCACCTTGGACTACATAAGTCCACTCGATGGGATTGTGGAATTTCTTGTAGAAGAGAGCTACGGAAAGGAGTTCACCTCTTCTGGGATACCACTCATACCGCAAGTCTCCATTGATGATATCTGCAGACTTCAGATCAGGATTCCCCTTCACGAAGCTCGCCAGATCAAAGTCATAATAGGAAGATGCCGATATCTCACGGAATTCCGGTCTATTGATACCTGTACCGAAAGATCCTCTCACTTGATGGTCATCATTGATGTGATATGTCAGGAGTATGGATGGGAAGAAGCGTCCGTCTTTGAGGAAAGTACTGATGGGACTCTCCTGATCATCGCGGGTATTCTGTATAAGCTCCATGACATTGTACTCATAACGCACACCACCATAGATATCTAAGGGACCGACAGGAATCTTGGCAGACAAGTAGCCTGCTCCGAGGGTATTCTTACCTTTATAATTGGATCTGAACTTAGGATCCTCCAGCAGGTAGAGACCTTTGTCACCAAAGTGCTGTGGCTTCATCAACTCTGTAGCGAAGTCCATGGATGTAAAGTTGGGAGGGAGATCATTGTCGGCAGTATTCCAAGCGTAGATCAGCTCTCTCTGTCTATAGTCCCTATAGCGATACTCCCCGAAGCTTCCTGCCTTGAAGGTCACATCATAGTCTCCGATCTCATACTCATTCTTCCAGTTGAGGTTGACGGAGCCGGTATGTTCATTGAGTTTGCTGAACTCTCTGTAGATATCGTTTCCGGTAGTGAGAGTTATTACTCCGGGCTTATTTTGATCATTCAGTGTATATCTTCTCCGGTCGGGTTGCATCTTGTTGGCATATGCATATCCCAGACTCCAGTCTATCTCATGCTCACCCAGACCTGTCTTGCCGGAAAGCTGGGAACTATAGATGGTACGGGAAGAGTAGAAGTACTCTGCACTCTGTTCCTCATTGCTCTGAGAGTCATATCCATGACGGTTGGTGTATCTATCCTTACCCAGCTGGTTCACTATATTTCTCCACTCTATGCGGTCGCCATTGGACAGTCCATAGGTGATATTCAGCATACCACCGACCTTCACATTGGTAGTATATTGATTGTCCCGGCTATCTCTGAAGGCTATACTCTTGTCACGAGCCACATCATAAGCACCGTAGAGGGAGTTGACCATATCCGTAATGGTACGGTAGCCATACTTATAGTTGAAGGCACCCATGATCCCAAAGCGAGCTCCGGAATCCAGCCTTTTGCCATAATTAAAGTCCATATTGAGAGACCCGTCTCCTATAGGCTTCTTGGCATAGAGCTCCCAATCGTTGTTCAGTCCGTTATTCCGGAGATCTATACCCAGACCACTCTGTAGCATGTTGAACTTCCTTCCAAAGCCTTCGTCAATAGATCTCAATCCTCCATCAAACCCAAGGAAGTCTGTCTTACTACCCTTACTATACTTGAAGTCCTGGAAGTGTGTCAGCGTATTCCACTCACCTCCCGTGCTGATCCTGAAGCTGTTGTCATCACTGAAGTCCTTCGTCTTGATGAGGACGAAGCCTCCGGAGAAGTCTGCCGGATACTCGGGAGCAGGAGACTTGATCACCTGAAGGTTATCGAGCTGTCCTGCAGGAAGGATGTCGAAGGAGAAAGCTCTAGAATCTGCCTCACTGCTGGGAACTGAACTACCGTTGATCCAAACATTATTGTACCGTTGAGAGAGCCCTCTGACCATCACGAACTTCTCGTCTATCAAGCTCATGCCCGGCACCCGACGCAATACCTCTCCTGCATTGGAGTCTTGAGTACGTGTGATCTCCTGAGCCGATACACCGCTCTGTACCAGAAGGCTCTGTCGTGTGGCAGCCAAGAGTGTATTGGCAGTATTACGCCTTACCGACCTTACCACAGATACTTCGGAAAGTTGGGTATCATCCGATTCGAGGGGAATGATGAGCTCCTCTCCTCGTTGAGGAACTATGATCTCATCCACTTGAAAGGGTTTGTAGGAGACAAAGGTTACTAGGATACTATGGGTACCATCGCCCACATTACTGATCACAAAAGTCCCATCCATAGATGTCATCGCACCCTTGTCAGTCTTACCCACAATCCTGACGGTAGCCCCTATGAGAGGTTCCTGTGTACGAGCATCTATCACTTTTCCTCTTATGTCACCTGCATAGAGTAGTACAGGGGCGAGTAGTATTAAGAGGATGACATACGGTATTCTATACTTCATGCGAGATAATTAGTGATAAAAACCTAACAGCAACTGTATATTTCCACGGACAAAGCTATAATATCGATATTACGAAACTGTTTAGATCATCCTAAGATTTCAGGGTATACGCCTTAACACAAAGAGAGCGCCACCCTTACGGATAGCGCTCTCATTCATGATTATAGGACCCGACGACTCGGGTCAATGCATGGTATATTAGTTACTTCCTGCGGAAAAGACTACCGATGAATAGAAGTACACAAGCACCTACAAACGATACCACCAGCTGACCGATAGTACTACCATTGCTCTGTATGCCCAGGAGGGAGAATAACCAACCACCTACGACACCACCGACCATACCCAGGATGGCATTCCACAGGAAGCCGAGAGAGTGACCACGCATTACACTAGCGACCAAGAGACCTGCTACAAGACCAATAAGTGAAGACCAAAGTAGACTCTACATAGTTCAATTAGTTTGAGAGTTATTAGAAAGTGACAATAATAGAGGGTAAATATCATACCTTTCCCCCTAAAAGCTAGGTCCAATTTCGTAATCATATCGGAATAGTGCAAATAATTAGGATGTAGCTTCACAAATCACAACTGCTCCGGAAGCTCCTGAAAGAGATACTATCTTTCGATTTGGAAAGACGGTATCTTTCTATTCAGAAACATACCATCTTTCCATTTATAAAGATACTATCTTTCCAAACCGAAAGATACCGTCTTTCCAAACTTAAACCTACAGTCTTTTCAACTGATCACTCCCCAGTCCTTGGTACGCCTCAGTGCCTCCACGATTTGCTCTTTCAGGGGAGCATTCTTGGGCATCTTCAGCAGGGGATCTTCCTTAAGTATGGCATCAACCAGATTGACGCAGAACCGGACCACCCTTGCATCCTTAGCTAGGTTGGAGATCTTTAGATCCATCCCCACGCCGCTTTGGCGGGTACCTTCCATATCACCATGCCCCCTCAGTCTCAGATCCTCCTCGGCTATCTTGAATCCATCGTTGGTATACACCATCACATCGATCCTCCTGCGAGTATCCTCACTGAGTTTCCGGGAGGTGACCAAGATGCAGTAGGATTCGGCACTGCCCCTGCCCACTCTTCCCCGGAGTTGGTGCAGCTGAGAGAGCCCGAACCGCTCGGCATTCTCTATCACCATTACGGAGGCATTGGGGACATTCACTCCTACCTCTATCACGGTAGTAGCCACGAGTATATCCGTCTTGCCACTGACAAAGAGATTCATCTGCTCCTCCTTCTCTGCAGGTTTCATCCTTCCGTGCACCATTCCGACGGTATGGGCGGGAAATGCTTCCTTCATCCTGCGGAGTCCCTCCTGGAGGCTTGTGAGCTCCAACCTTTCGTTCTCCTCAATGAGAGGATACACTACATATATCTGTCTGCCCATCTTCATCTGATCGAGGAGAAAGAAGTTCATCTCACTCCTGCGGTCTTCAAATATGTGCTTGGTTACTATGGGCTTGCGTCCGGGAGGGAGCTCATCGATGACCGATACATCCAGATCCCCGTAGAGGGTCATTGCCAGAGTGCGCGGTATCGGTGTGGCGCTCATGATCAATATGTGGGGAGGATGGGCATCATTCTTATCCCACATCACGGATCTCTGGTATACCCCGAACCTATGCTGTTCATCTATCACTGCCAGTGCAAGGCACTTGTATCTCACATAGTCTTGTATCAAGGCATGTGTACCTATGACCATGTCTGTCTCTCCCGATTCTAGGCTCCAGGCTATCCTGACCTTCTCGGAGCTTGAGAGTGATCCCATCAGCAATTCGACCTTGACATCGATGCCTTCGAGGAGCTTCGTGATGGTCTCATAATGCTGCTGTGCGAGTATCTCCGTGGGAGCCATGAGGCATGCCTGATATCCATTGTCTATGGCGAGCAGCATGGTTAGCAGTGCGATGATGGTCTTGCCACTACCCACATCTCCCTGAAGGAGTCTGTTCATCTGCCTTCCCCCTTGGAGATCTTCATGTATCTCATGCATTACACGCTTTTGAGCCTTCGTGAGGTCAAAGGGAAGCTTCTCCTCATACAGTTTCATGAAGTGATCACCCACCTTTGGGAGCAGAAATCCTCGGACCTCATGCTGTCTCTGCGACAGGATATAACGCATCCTCAGTCGTATGAAGAATATCTCCTCTGCCTTGAGTCTGAGTGTTGCTCTCCTGAGGGTATTCTGATCCTTGGGTATATGTACTCCGCAAAGAGCTTCCCACAGAGGCAGCATCCCATAGTGCCGGGTGATATAGTCCGGCAATGGATCTGTGAGCGAATTCTTCACGAGATCCAGACATTTTACTATCAAGTCACTCATGGCGCGGGAAGAAAGTCCACCCTTGCGCATTCTCTCTGTGGTGGAGTACATGGGATAAAGTCCTCCGGCATAGGATATCCTATCCAGCAGAGGATCCTCCACATCAGGGTGCACTATACTATAAGTATCTCCGTATCTCGAGGGCTTTCCAAAGACTACATACTCTCGCTCTATCTTATATCTGGACTTGACGTTTTGGAGGGCATTGAACCATACGAGATCAATGGTTCCCGTAGAGTCCTTGAACTTGGCTATCAGTCTTCGTTTGCTTCCCGACCCCTCAGAGGTAAAGTATTTGATCTTTCCTCTCAGCTGAATATAAGGCATGTACTCATTTATCTCTACCACCCTGTACATGCGTGTCCTGTCTATGTGTCTGTAGGGAAAGTAGTATAAGAGATCCCTATAGGTACGTATACCACATTGATTAGCCAACAGTATGGCTCTGCGCTCACCCACTCCATGGATGTACTTGACGGGAGTATCCAATACTCTGTTGATCATACTTATCTTACATCTGATACCGGTTCAGGATATATTCTGCCAGAGCAAGGTCCATCTTGTGAGTGATCTTTATATTGGTCTCCTCTCCTTCAACCATAGAGGGAGATACACCGCAGAGAGACTCCACGAGGGATACATCGTCTGTAAAAGCCCCTTCGAAGTGGTTCCTTGCCAGTATATCATAAGCCTCTTCCAGCAGCTTCCTCTCTATCACCTGTGGAGTCTGTACCCTTACATACAGGTTTCTGTCTACAGCTTCACTGCCCGAAGGTGTATATCTTCTCAGAGAGTCCACACTTGGTACTATAGGTACTACCGAGGGAGCATCTTCCTCAAAGAGTCTCTGCAGCAACGAACGAGAGACGAAGGGTCGCACACCATCATGGATAGCTACTCTCTCTACCTCGTGAGGAAGAGCTTTCAAGCCATTGAATACACTCTCGCCTCTGGACTTTCCTCCCATGGTGACCATCATCCTATGGCTGAATCCTGATACACTTACCATCTCCTTCACCCTCTCCACATCTCCTTCCGGCACTACCACTACCCATCTGCTGCTATGATCATAGCTCAGCAAAGCTTCCATGGTACGTTGAAGGATAGGTTTGCCTCCTATCTCTATATACTGCTTGGGGATGGATGCTCCCATCCGAAGACCTTTTCCTCCTGCTACTATGATTCCTCCTACCGGCTCACTCATTCCTTCTCTCTATATAGTTGAGATACGCACCACATCACTATCCCTCCTGCTACACTTACATTCAGTGAGTGTTTGGTACCATACTGAGGTATCTCTATGGATCCGTCACATAGGTCGATGACATCCTGGCTCACTCCGTTCACCTCATTACCCAATATAAGTGCCACAGGAGACTCTCCCATGTACTTATCTATATCTCTCAGATCTGTACTCTCATGAGTCTGTTCTACTGCCCATACAGCAAAGCCGTGCTCCTTCAACTCTTTCACAACATTACTTGCATTGGCGTAGTATCTCCACTCCACCACCTCTTCGGCACCCAAAGCAGTCTTATGTATATCCACATGAGGAGGAGTGGAAGTGATCCCACAGAGGTAGAGGGATGATACCTTAAGAGCATCTGCAGTACGAAAGATGGATCCTACATTGTGCATACTACGGATGTTATCCAACACCACTATGATAGGTAGTTTGTCAGACCTTCTATATGCCTCCGGGGAGAGCCTCCCCATCTCTTCAATCTTAAGCTTCTTCATAGTCAGTATATTATCAAAGGTACAACAATAGCTTATCCTGCCGTGTGGATAACTATGTGGATAAGCTCCAAAATAGTGAGGATAAAGGTGTGGAGAAAATGAGGAAAGATTTCTCTCTCATTCTTTGGTAATCTCCGCAATATCTATATACCCGAAAGAAAATCCAATAACCAAATAATCTTCCCAAAAGTTATTCCCAAAGTTTTCACCTCCTTCTCCACATCGGTAGGAGTTATAAATCAAGGGATTAAGATAGTTATCCACCATCCTAACACATATACTTATCCTGTATAAAGAGAGTTTTTTTTCCGTAGTTGGGAGCTTTTCCACACTCACATAACTTCTCTCCAAAGAATAAAAAGAAGAGAGATGTGGAAAGAGAAAGAGCGGTTATTCTTAGCTATCCTGTAACAGGATAGTGAACGAATGGTGCTATTTTTGCCTATGAACAAAATAATGGAAGTAGATATGAAACTAACCAACGACCTAATGATGCGGGTATTAAGACACGAACGTACGGATACTACCCCCATCTGGATCATGAGACAGGCAGGAAGATATCTGCCTGAATACAGAGAGCTTAGAAGTAAAGTGTCCGGGTTTATGGAGTTGTGTAAGACTCCTGACTTGGTAGCTGAAGCTACACTCCAACCCCTTAGGAGGTTTGATCTGGATGCTGCCATACTCTTCTCAGATATATTGGTAATACCTGAAGCCATGGGACTGGGTCTCAAGTTCATTCAGGGTGAAGGTCCTGTATTTGAGCATCCTGTACGTACTGAGGAGGAGATACTGTCTCTCCCAAGACTTGATGTGCAGAAGGACTTGAAATATGTTCTGGATGGTATACAAGTTACCCTGAGAGAGCTGGATGGAAGAGTACCCTTGATAGGCTTTTGTGGGAGTCCCTATACTCTGGCATGCTACATGATGGAGGGTAAGAGCAGCAGACACTACAGCTATATAAAGGAACTTCAGTACACGAGACCTGAGCTTCTTCACAAGTTACTCACACATATATCCGATATTCTCATAGACTATCTCAATGCACAGGTGGAAGCAGGAGTACAGATACTTCAGATATTCGACACCTGGGGAGGTCAGCTTACGACAGGAGGTTTCAGCCAATTCTCTCTACAGTACATTGAAAGAATACTCGAAGGTATACGTCCCAATAGTGAAGGAGAGAAGGTTCCGGTGATATGCTTCACCAAGGATGCTCCCCTCAGCTGGTACAAGATGTATGAGAATGTGGGTGCAGATGCCATCAGTATAGATTGGCGTCACGATATGGATACTGTGATATCGGTAGTGAGAGATATGACGGTGCAGGGAAATCTGGACCCCATGGCGCTACTGGGCAGTGAAGAGTATATCACCAAGCAGGTACACAGCATCATAGATCAGGTAGGTAATCATCCTCACATCTTTAATCTCGGTCACGGTATCACTCCCGGAATAGATCCTGACAAGGTAAAATTCTTGGTGGATACAGTACATGCTCACAAGCATAGCCGTGGAAGTAAGTAGGAGAAGGGATTCTTAGATATCCTCAGTCAATATCCTTTTGGAATGCCAGACGGGGCGAACCGTCTCTCAGCAGGATAGTACCACAAGGTACGAATCCTGCTTTTTTTATGGCTCTAAGCATAGGTTGATTATCCTTGTAGGTGTCTATACGGATGCTCTCACAGAGTGTACCACACCACTTGAAGCAGTACTGTGCCACTCTACGCCTATTACCTGCTGATGCTATACGATGAATGACTCCGTACGGACGATCCGAGAGCCATCTGCCTTCGTATATTACGGCATAAGTAGGCTCCGGCTCTAGCACAAAGTAGAAGACTCCCTCAATATTTCCTGTGGCAGAGTCACAGCAGAGGTAGCTACCCCCCTTATTGATATCCTTCACCAATTGCTCACGTGTAGGATACCCTCCGGTCCATTGGTTGGGGTTGCCGTGAGTATGCATGAAGTTGCGTGCATTCGCATATAGCTCCTCCATTCTATCCAGATCCTCCATTTGACTTTTGCGGATATAGAGACCTTTCTGATGAGAGAGGTTTAGGAATTCCAGGGAGCGGAAGAAGGTAGGAAAACTCTTGCGTACACTCTCACGATCAGTGATTAGGATAGGGTGTGGAAGGAAGATGGAAGCTATGGAAAAAGCCATGGTGATACGATGATCATCTTTGCTATCAATGGTGACAGGTTCCTCTATGGAGGAGTGTGGAGGACGTCCATCGTAGTGAAAGGTGCCTTCTCCTATCTGCTTCACGCCATATCCCAACTTCTCTAGTCCCTTACACATCGTCTCCAATCGAGGACTCTCCTTGAATCGTAGCTGCTCCAGTCCGGATATCTCTACAGGTATGCTCAGGAGACAGTAGCATACACTCAGAATGGGAAAGAGATCAGGACTTCCTGAGAGGTTGATCTTTTGAGGTAGTGAGACAGCTCCGGACTTTCGTATAACTGCCTCTCCGGGTCTGTAAGTCACTTCCAATCTCTCCATCAGATCGATGATACAGCTGTCAGCCTGAGTAGGATCTGCTACCAGATTGGGGATGATCAGTTCCTTTAGGTCGGGAGATAGAGCTAGGAGGGCTATCCAATAGGCTGCGCTGCTCCAGTCTCCGGATATATTGTAGGTAAGCGTCTCTCTATATTTTCCCTCTTCTACTTCAATCATCTCGGAGGTTTGATGAAAGTGAGCGCCTGCATCCATCATCATGCGGAGAGTCAAATCTACATATTTGAAGGAGGGCATTTTGCCATCATACTTGATTTTGAGTCCTCCCGGAAGTTGGGGTGCTATCAGTAGGAGTGCACTCAAGTACTGTGAACTGCCCCATGTGGTGGCATCAATCTCAGAGGTAGAGCGTAAAGGATGAGGGAGAATATGGAGGGGGGCAAATCCTTCCTTATCTGTGCATACGATCTCTGCACCCATACTTCTCAGTGCATTCAGCAGGGGGATGAGAGGTCTGCGAAGGAGCTGAGCATCTCCCGTAATGTAAACCTCCTTGGATATAAGAGAGGCTACGGCAGTGAGCAACCTCAGTGCAGTCCCGGACTGTCCCAGATGAAGGTGTACCGGGGCATCGTCATGGATAAGCTTGTACATACCCTGTGCGGCATGGCGAATATCTGAGGTAGGATGCTGTAAGAGCTTTTCGACAAATGCTAAATCACCTGTTAACCCTGCTATGACTATCGCACGTGCCATCCTACTCTTAGAGGGAGGAATACCCAGAGTAGCAATGGAAGGGAGAGAAAATGGAGAGATCTCAATATTCATGGATCATTTACTGCACGATGTGGAGTGAAAGTTCGTAAAAAATATCTTTACCTCATCTCTTCTACACCCCGGCTTCGTGACTTCAAATTTCATTCGTGTAGTCCATGGAAAAATTACCCCGCCTTTCTTTCAAGAAAAAGGCGGGGTAATTTGGAAAAAAGTACGCCCTAATCCCGACAAAAAGTATGGGTAAATTTATGCACTGATATTCAGTAAGTTAGGAAGGTGATTAGAGTAGTGGAAAAAATATTTGTCAGAAAGTTTCATTTTACGGTTCCTAGGTATTGCATAGTAATAGAATGTGTGTATATTTGCGACAAAGCTACAAACCTAAAAGTAGTATGATACACATCAGAGGACTTCACAAAACCTACCCGGGGGCTAAGCCTCTTCACGTACTTAAGGGTATAGACTTGGATATAGCCGAGGGTGAGATGATGTCAATAATGGGTGCTTCCGGATCCGGCAAGAGCACTCTACTCAATATTTTAGGCATTCTGGATACCTACGATGAGGGGGAGTATCGACTGGCAGGAAGGTTGATACAGGATCTCTCTGAGGAGGATGCTGCAGATATCAGAGGGCGGGATGTGGGATTTGTCTTCCAATCCTTCAACCTCATCCCCTTCAAGACAGCGCTAGAGAATGTAGCTTTACCTCTGATATACAGAGGTGTAGGGCGTAAGGAGCGCTTGAGTCGTGCTGCTCAGCTTCTGGATAGAGTAGGCATCACTCCCTATGCGGAGCATCTCCCCAGTGAACTATCCGGAGGACAGAAGCAGAGAGTAGCTATAGCCAGAGCTCTTGTGTCACAACCTTCCGTGATCCTGGCGGACGAACCCACAGGTGCGCTCGACAGTGTGACAACTCTGGAGGTGATGAAGCTCCTCAGGGAGATAAATAGGGTGCAGGGGGTCACCATGGTAATAGTTACACATGAGCCCTCGGTGGCGGAGAGTACGGATCGTATCGTCCATATTAAGGACGGAAGGATAGTCTCCGCCGAGGAGGCGCAACAAATCTGATGTACCATGGAAGCCATCTGGCGTGAGATATCCCACTCCATGCGGAGAAATAAGCTGAGGACTTTCCTCACAGCTGCCTCTATAGCTTGGGGGATTATCCTCCTGATCTTCCTTCTCGGATCAGGGAATGCCGTAAGGAATGGATTGATCTATACCCAAAAAACCGTGGGTGGGGATAGGAAGATGATCAATGTCTACCTCTACAAAACTCGTAAGCCCTACGCAGGCTTTCAGTCCGGAAGGAGACTGAGCATGAATCGTAGTGAACTAAATGCCTTCAGACAACTCCAGGGTAATCGTGTGGCAGGAGTCTACCCCACCTATACCGATGTAGTCAATATTGAATCTCAAGAGGGACAGATCTCCTCAAATCTGCAGACTATAGTCCCTATAGATCTGAGGCTGGGAAACCTCAAGTTGAAAAGTGGACGCCTACCGACTCTCAAGGAGTGTGAGACGGGTGCTCCTGTACTGCTTATACATGATAGAAATATCACTAAACTCTTTCCGGGGAGAGAATCTCCTCTGGGTAAGCAGGTAAGTATCTATGGCTCGCTCTTTACGGTAATAGGTGTCATTGAAGAGACCTCTGTATTCGGGGCTTCCTATAAAGTACCCTATGAGAGCTATATGAGGATATTCCCCAATATGAAGGATAGGATCAAAAATATCAACATCTATCCGCATCCCGGCAGGAGCAATGCGGAGATCAACGCTTATTCCAAAAATATTGGGGGAGATCTGGCGAGGATTTTACACTTCGATCCTGAAGGTACGCCCTACGGAATAGAGAATAGTGCTGAAGGGGAGGATATGATAGGAAAGCTATTCTTTGGACTCAATATCTTCCTCTGGCTTGTGGGGATCAGTGTGCTATCTATCGGAGTGGTGGGAGTCTCCAACATCATGCAGGTCTCCGTGCAGGAGCGGATGAAGGAGATAGGCATTCGCAAGGCTATAGGTGCCAAGCCCCGTGATATCATGCGCATGGTCTTGGGTGAGTCTATCGCACTCTCTGTGTTGTCGGGGTTCATAGGACTTCTGCTGGGTCTCGTGCTCCTCAAGGTGATGGACTTCCTATCAGAAGTGGGAGGCTGGGGTACCAAAAGTATTCGTGTGGGGGATGAAGATACGCCTGAGATGGTCCTGCGACTCTTCATGCACCCTGAAGTAAACCTTACGGTAGCTATAGCTGCATGTGTGATACTAATATTGGCAGGAGTGATAGCAGGATATGGTCCGGCTCGCAATGCCATACGTATCCCTGCCGTAGTGGCTATGAGAGATATGAAGTGATGCCATGAATGTATTTGATGGAGAGAGGCTGAGGGAACTCCTCTATACCCTGCGGACAAATCGAAGAAGATCTATCCTTACCTCCATGGGGGTATTCTTCGGGCTGATGATATTTATCATACTTATAGGACTGGGAACCGGATTCCGCAGAGCCATGAACGAGGAGCTCAGAGCGATATCTCCCAATATGGTCGGTATCGGGGTAGGATCTACCTCCATACCCTATGCGGGATTTAAGGCGAATAGAGATATATCCCTGGACTACAAGGACTTCCTCTATCTCAGAGATCACATGCGCACTATGACGAATCTGGTGGCATTGAAGTTCATGGAGGCTGAGGACGAAAGACCCTTGATAACCTATGGAACGAAGAGTACACGCTACTACGTGGTGGGTGCTACGGAGGGTATAGAGAAGATACAGAGTGTAGAGATGCTGGCGGGAAGATATCTCAATGCCCGAGATATACAAAAGGGTGAGCCGGTATGCGTCATGGGCGAAAAGGTGGTGAGTAAGCTCTTCGACTCGAATGAAGAGGCATTGGGGAAAATGGTCCTGATAGAAGGAGGAGCTTTCAAAGTCATCGGAGTCATGAAGATCTTTGGGCAGATGAGTATATTCAGTTCTCCCTCCTACAGTCTACATGTCCCCCTGAAGTATGTATCCCACAATCTTTCTCCTGAAACCAAGGTAGATATAGCGGGTATCACAGTCAATTCAGGTGTGGAGGCTGAAGAGGAGGTCCGGGATGAAATCTTTTCCTATCTCTTGAGGACCAAATATGTGAGTCCACAAGATACAAAGCTGGTATCTACCTTCGGCTTTGCTGAGATCGTCGAACTCTATGCCATGATGGCGAGAGGGATCAACATCCTGATATGGGTAGTGGGTATGGGAACCCTCCTTACGGGTGTGGTTTCCGTCTCGAATATCCTGATCATCACCGTGCGTCAGAGGCAGAGGGAGATCGGTGTACGCAGAGCATTGGGTGCTAAGCCTAAGGATATATTCAGACAGTTCATCTCCGAGAGCTTGCTACTCATAGGCATAGCAGGAGTTGGAGGGCTTGTGGTGGGGCTCTGGATATCTCTGGGTCTGGGAACCTTGGCGGAGAATTCTGAGAAGATGAGTGATTTCTTGAAGAATCCCTATCCCGGGGTAGGGATAGTCTTGGGATCGCTCCTGATTATACTGGTATCAGGAATATTGGCAGGACTTCTTCCGGTCTATAAGGCTCTCCAGATCAAAGCTATAGATGCCATCCGTGATGAATAACCTCAATACAACAATACTTACTATCAATCTTATGAAACCTAAGAAACATCGCAAACGTAACCTGGTCATCCTTATACTTGTCCTCATACTGGTAGTGGCTACCATCATCGTGGCAGTAGTTAAGGGGCGAAAACCATCCACACAATACGAGGAGGTGGCGGTATCCGTGAATGATACCATCACGAAAACCTCTATCCTGACAGGTAGCATCGAGCCTCGTGATCTGGTACAGCTCAAGCCTCAGATCTCCGGGATAGTCTCCGAACTCTACAAACTGCCGGGTGATACGGTCCTGGCAGGAGATATAGTGGCTAAACTCTCTGTGGTACCCGATGTGGGTCAGGTGCAAGCGGCGGGAGCCAGGGTGGAGAGTGCGCGCCTTGCTGAGCAACAGGCGAAAGAGATATATGAAAGAGAGAAGGGTTTTTATCAGCAGAAGGTTTCTTCTAAGGAGCAATTTGAGAAGGTCCAAAATGAGTATGAGAGGGCTCAAGTGGAGTTGAAGGCTGCGATAGATAATCTGGAGATAGCGAGGACAGGGTCAAGTGCTTCCACGCGTAAGTCCAATAGTACGCAGGTACGTGCCACAGTCTCCGGAACGATCTTAGAACAGCCCGTGAAGGTGGGACAGTCTGTGATCCAGTCTAACAACTTCAATGACGGAACTACCATAGCAAGTGTGGCAAACCTGAAAGATCTGCTCTTTGTGGGAAAGGTCAATGAGAGTGATGTCTCCAAGATAGAAAAGGGTATGGAGGTGGTGATTCGTGCCGGCGCCCTACCCGATATCTCCTACAAGGGGGTGATAGAGTACGTCTCACCCAAGGGTACAGAAACGAATGGTGCCGTGATGTTTGAGGTAAAAGCTGCTATACTGCCCGATCCGGAGCTTGATAAGGTGAAGGCAGGGTTCAGCAGCAATGCGGAGGTTGTCCTGGAAAAGAGGGAAGGAATCACAACGATACCCGAGAAGTGCATCGTCTACGAGGGAGATAAATCCTATGTATACGTGAAGAAGGGTTCAGAATATAAGAAGCAGGAAGTTGAGCCGGGTATATCGGATGGGCTGAAAACGGAGATCATATCGGGATTGAATCCCAAGGATGTGGTGAGGGGTGTAGTGAAAGATTAATCTCAAATAGTTCTTCTACAAGATGTTTGGCAGTATATATGACCTTTCTCGTAGGACTTTTCTCTTAGTTGGTATGATGACAGTTGGAGTGATGAGCTCCACTGCTCAGGAGAAAAGCATGACTATGGAGAGCTGTGTGCAGTATGCCCTCGAGCATAGTCCACTGATGAGTGACGTTAAGTATGATATTGAAATGTTGGGCGAAGAGCGGAGGGCTGCGACATTATCCTTCCTGACATATCCGGGGGTTTGGGTCAGTCGCTTTCGTTGGGAAGATCACAGGATAAGACAGGAGTTTTTCGTGATATTAGTTCGACCAATAGCAGCTTTCAGGTGGGAGCACAGGTATCTCTCTTCGAGGGGGGAGCAAAATGGTACCGCTTGCGCAAGAGCAAAGAGGCTATGGATCGAAGCATTTACCATATAGCAGATACCAAAGACCGTGTGGCTCTGCAGGTGGTGAGTGACTATGTAGAAGTACTCAAGGCTCAAGGGATCCATGAGGTGGCTCTGCGCAAGCTGGAACTTACGCGAAAGAATCTACATGAGATGGAGATAAAGGTGGAAGGAGGTAAGATGCCGGAAGCTCGTATCCCCGAACTTAAAGCGCAACTGGGGCAGGATGAACTGACTGTCAAGGATGCTTTGGCAGAGATTCGGCGTACCATGAAGATCCTTCTGCTGGATATGGGTATCGTGGATAAGGATAGTATTCAGGTCGTAGAGCCTCAATCCCCGGACGGAATGGGGATATTTCCGGAAGATAAAAGCCTCGGTTGGACTACTCCCGCAGTAAAGATGGCAGAAGCTGAGCTGGCAGATGCCGAGTGGGATATCAAGATTGCCCGTGCCATGTATTTCCCTCAACTTTCATTTAGTGTGGGATACAGCAACGCTTACTACTACAATTTGGACAAAGAACTGAGACCTCTCAACCCTCCTTTTGGTGATCAGCTGAGGAGCAATGGCAGGACTTACTTTGGATTGAACCTCTCCATTCCCATCTTGGACAGAGGTATGCGAAGCACGGAGCTTCGAAAAGCAAGGATTCGGCGCAATATGGTCGCCAATACGTTGACCAAGAAGCGTATGGAAGAGGAGAAAGGTCGCTCTTTAGCAGAGATAGACTACACCAAAGCACGGGAGCAGTTGACAGTTGCTACCGAGAGTGCCACCTATGCTGACGAAGCTCTTGACTATGCAACTATAGAATACGAGGGAGGGAGGCTGAGCAGCTACGACTACGAGTTGGCCAAAGACAAAAGAGCAGAGGCCCATGCTGCCCTAGTTAAGGCGACATATGACCATCTGCTCAAGTCTATAGTTCAGCGCTACTATCGCACCGGAGTGGTGCTTCCGTAGCGCTAAAGTCCAAGTTATTACTAATTTACTTATTCTCAGCGTCTCCTTTGCGTCTCTCAGCTGCCTGACGGATGAGCCGAGTTAGAGAGGAGTCCCTACGTTCTACCAGCAGTGCTCCATCCTTAAGAGGTTCACCCACGACATATTTCATGTGATAGGTGTAGAGAATCATGGTCAGAGGAAGGGCAAAGAGCAATCCAAGTAGACCGAAGAAGGATCCCCAAACGGAGAGGGAGAGGAGTATGATGGCAGGTTTCATACCCATGGTCTTACCCATGATACGAGGAGTCAGGATCACGTCCTGGATAACCTGAACGATCGTCATCACCAGAACAGCAAGACCCAAGACTACAAAGAAGTTTTGACCCGTCTCAGCACTCTTAAGCATACACAGTACGATCAGCGGTGGTACCGAAAGCCATTGTAGGTATGGGATCAGGTTGAAAAGCCCTGTGATCAATCCGAAAGTGATCCCCAAAGGCAGATCCATGATCCTAAACCCTATGGCGAGGAGTACGGAGAGGATGAGTGCGATGATGGACTGACCCCGGAAGTAGTTATTCACATAATAGGTGATATTGTCCATGGCCTCATGCATGAAGGGACGCACCTTCTTGGGAGCGATCTTGAAGGCTCCTCTGCTCAGATCCTCGTAGTCAAAGAGGATAAAGATCAGGTACATGATGAAGAGGAACACCACCCCAAAGCTCATCAAGAAGGTCAACGTACTGGATAGGAAGTTCCATGACTGAGTAAGGATCTTCTGCGTCCACTGGAAGATCTTCTCTGCATTGAAGTTTGCCAGGATCGTATTGATGTCGGTGTACTCAGCGAGCTTTTCCTGCATTGCAGGAGGGAAGAGATTGATCAGAGTCTCAGCGTTAGCATAGCGGACAAGCAGTGCCCATGCTTTGTTGAACTCTTCCGTCATGGATGGAAGAAGGGTAAAAAACAGTCCCGTCAATAATCCAAAAAAGAGGAGCAAGACCACCACAACGGAGAGTATCCTATTCTTTAGTTTCAGCTTATTCTGGAAGAATTTTACGATGGGCATCAGCATATATGCTACCATCCATGCGAGAAAGAAGGGAATCAAAATGGATGACATAGACCGTACAAGCCATCCCAAAGCGATCAATATGAGGATAGTAAATAGTATGCGCGCTATTCTATCGAGGGTAAAGGGTTTGTCAAAGAAGTCTTTAAGCATTTGATTTTTATGTTTGTAACTTAGGGCAAAGTTAGTATTAATATGAAATTACAGTCTTCAATTCCCCCAACTACTCTAGCATTCCTTCTCACCACCCTCTTCTTCTCCCACACCTTAGTCCTTACTGCCCAAACCATCGTCACCCCTGAGGAGCACCCTGACCTCAAGTCCACCTTCTGGGGTCTGTGCATCCAAGATGCCGAGACTGGAGAGTCTCTTGTAGATGTTCGCAGCCACCATCTCTTCACCCCTGCCAGTACCCTCAAGCTCTTCTCCACCGGTACGATTTATGCCCTGAGTCAGCCACAAGATCGAATCCCTACCTACATATGTACCGATGGCAGTGTGAATGATGGAGTCCTCAATTCTGATATCTACATCATTGGTCACGGAGATCCCTCCATCGGATCCAGATTCCTCTATGGTCATGATAAGCTCGCCTTCTTCAAGGAGGTACTCCAAAGCCTGCGCACTCGAGGCATACGACGCATTGAGGGTTCGGTCATAGCCTACTCTCCCACTTCGGACCTTCAGGGACAGAATCCCCGCTGGCTCTTCTACGATATGGGCAATTACTTTGGTGCCGGAGCCTACGACCTCAATGTATTTGATAATAGTTTTGAGTTGAAATTCACACGTTCCGGAGCCTCTTATACTGTACACCCCGAGATGCCCGATGTCGAGATTCTCAACTACTATGAGCGCTCCAAGCGCAAATATGGAGACTCCCTCTACCTCTCTCCCGGAATACCCTTGCAGGAGAAGACCACCATGCTCCTCACAGGACTATACCCCTTTACCCGTAAGAATCTTACCATCCGTGGCGCTATCCCCAACCCTCCCCTAACTATTGCCAATTACTTGCGGAACTATCTTCGTGACAATGGTATCTCCGTCTCCGGCAAAGCCACTTTCAGTCACCGCATCCCTGCCACTGTCAGCCGCGATACCCTTCACACCTACCTATCCCCTTCCCTCAGCGAACTCATCAAGGTCACCAATACATATAGCCACAACCTCTTTGCAGAATCCATGCTCAGACTTGTCGGGCGCGATCGCACCCCCATCACGGGACACAATGCGCTCCAGACCTCCTTCATGGAGGCGCGTGAGTATTGGGAAGGTCGCGGACTTGATCTTAAAGAAGAGGAATTTGTAGACGGATGCGGACTGTCTCCTGAGAATAAAGTCACACCCGCCTTTATGTGCTCCATGCTGGGTAAGCTCTACAGAGATCCCCGTACACGAGACTTTACCGGGCTCTTGCCCCTGGCAGGCAGAGAAGGCACGCTCGTATACTTTCTCAAGGACACTCCACTAGAAGCCAAAGCCCGCCTCAAAAGTGGCTCTATCATCAATGTGATAGGCTACGCCGGGTATGTAATGGTGGGAGGACGTACCTACATCATGGCTATGTATGTCAATAACTACTACGGATCAGGCTCCAAGATCCGCAGGGCTATGGAAGCTATGTTGGTTGAAGCCTTTTCCGAAGCCCTCAGCCTGAAGGAGGCCGCCTGAGCAGGTAGAGCCTCCAAGATATCGGATATGTATGTTAGATGGAGAGGATATTGAGTACCCGCACATCCTCAGGGCTTACCTCCTTGTCCTTCTTCACGGCTATGGAGAAGGGGACATGCATCAGTTGATCATTGACGATCCCTATCATCACGTTGCGCTGACCATCCAGGAGAGCCTCCACCGCTGCCACACCCATCCTACTGGCTAGGATACGATCCTGTGCACTGGGGCTTCCCCCGCGCTGGATATGTCCGAGGATCACGATACGTGTGTCATACTCGGGGTGCATCTCCTTTACACGTTTAGCCACTCCCATGGCTCCACCGGTAGCCTCACTTTCAGCCACTAGGACGATGGAGCTATTCTTAGACTTACGGAATCCTGAGGCAATCATCCTAGAGAGGGTAGCCTCCCCTTCCTCTACTTCCGGTACAATAGCCGCCTCGGCTCCCGAAGCGATAGCACCATTAAGCGCCAAGAAGCCTGCATCTCTGCCCATCACCTCTATGAAGAAGAGTCTGTCATGGGAGGAGGCAGTATCACGGATCTTATCCACAGCTTCCATGACGGTATTCAGCGCAGTGTCGTAGCCAATTGTGCTATCTGTACCACTCAGGTCGTTGTCGATAGTGCCGGGGAGTCCTACGATGGGGATGTCGTACTCCTGAGCGAAGATGCGGGCACCACTCAGCGAACCATTTCCCCCAATCACCACCAGAGCATCGATCTCATTTCGCTGCATCGTCTCGTATGCTATGCGACGCCCTTCTGGCTTCAAAAACTCCTCACAGCGGGCTGTCTTAAGTATCGTGCCTCCTCGCTGTATAATGTTGGAGACATCCTGGGTCTGAAACTCGCGTATCTCATCCTGTAAGAGACCCCTGTAACCTCGATAGATTGCTTTGACCTTCAGCCCGTGGAATATTGCCGTGCGGGTTACACTCCTTATGGCAGCATTCATGCCGGGTGCATCACCTCCCGAGGTCAATATTCCGATGCACTTGATACCATGCCCTAATGTCACTTCCATAGATCCCATAGATATTTTGTGAATGCCCGGAATCTCCGATCTTCCATATCGGTGATCCTTAAGCATAGACAAAGATACGAAGACTCCTCATTAGCCATTCAAGGAACCCGTTACCCTAGATTCCGCAAGCTGAATTGGGGTGAGAAAAAAAGGTGAGAAATCCAGAG